>Ga0209048_10002239_pt1 | contig 19372 bp, 18 predicted proteins | sample FrelakmetCRP12CR_FD_187146 | JGI IMG/M metagenome (GOLD analysis project Ga0209048, IMG submission 187146) | Freshwater lake sediment microbial communities from the University of Notre Dame, USA, for methane emissions studies - CRP12 CR (SPAdes)... | ecosystem: Environmental > Aquatic >... | reverse complement strand
GAAGAACGTCGCGGAAGGCATCGCGCACATCCACGCGTCGTTCAACAACACGATCATCACGATCACCGACCGGCAGGGCAACGCGCTGTCGTGGGCGACCTCGGGCGGAGCCGGCTTCAAGGGCTCGCGCAAGTCGACGCCGTTCGCGGCGCAGGTTGCCGCCGAGCGCGCGGGACGCGCCGCGGTGGAGTGCGGCGTGAAGAATCTCGAGGTGCGGATCAAGGGACCCGGTCCCGGCCGCGAATCGGCGGTGCGCGCGCTGAACGCGCTCGGGATGAAGATCACGAGCATCTCGGACGTGACGCCTATACCGCACAACGGCTGCCGCCCGCCGAAACGCCGGCGAATCTGAACGTTCGCGTTCTCGCGCATCCACCTCTCACACGTTCACCGAATCACGGGGATAGCAAAGTGGCTCGATACACCGGACCCAAATGCAAGCTGGCGCGCAGGGAAGGCACCGACCTCTTCCTGAAGAGCGCGCGCCGCTCGCTCGACTCGAAGTGCAAGCTCGAGACCAAGCCCGGACAGCACGGGGTGCGGTCGGGCATGCGCATGTCGGACTACGGCAACCAGCTGCGCGAGAAGCAGAAGCTGCGCCGGACCTACGGGATTCTCGAACGGCAGTTTCGCCGGTACTTCGGCGAGGCCGCCCGGCGCAAGGGCTCGACCGGCACGAACCTGCTGCAGCTGCTCGAATCGCGGCTCGACAACGTCGTCTACCGGATGGGGCTGGGCTCGACGCGCGCCGAAGCGCGGCAGCTCGTGAGCCACGGCTCGGTCACGGTCAACGGCAAGGTCCTGAACGTCCCTTCGGCGCTGGTCAAGGCCGCGGACGTTGTCAGCGTCACGGAGAAGGCGAAGGGCCAGCTCCGGATCCAGGACGCGCTGCAGCTCGCCGAAAAGGTAGGGTTTCCCTCCTGGGTCGAGGTCGACGTCAAGAAGATGTCGGGCACGTTCAAGGGCGCCCCGGATCGCTCGGAGTTCGGCCAGGACATCAACGAGAGCCTGGTGGTCGAGCTGTATTCGAAGTAGCCGATGTTCGACGGCCGCGGGAGAGCCGCTCGCCGTCGGGTCCATCAGTAGTCTTCCGGCATAAAGGTTCCGCATGCAGAGCAATGTCCTCTTGAAACCGCGCATCATCGATGTCCAGTCCAGCTCGCCCTTCCACGCCAAGGTGGTGATGGAGCCGTTCGAGCGGGGATACGGTCACACGCTGGGCAACGCGCTCCGGCGCGTGTTGCTGTCGTCCATGCCCGGATACGCGCCGACCGAGGTCAGGATCACGGGCGTGCTGCACGAGTACTCGGCGCTCGACGGCGTGCAGGAGGACGTCGTCGACATCCTGCTCAATCTGAAGGGCGTGGTGCTGAAGCTGCACAGCCGCGACCACGTCGTGCTGAAGCTCGCCAAGGCGGGTGAAGGGCCGGTCACGGCCGCCGACATCGAGCCCAACGCCGATGTCGAGATCATCAATCCCGAGCACCTGATCGCGCACCTGACCGCGGGCGGGAAGATCGAGATGGAGATCAAGGTCGAGAAGGGCCGCGGCTACCAGCCGGCGACGGCGCGCGTGAAGCCCGACGGCGGCCGGACCATCGGCAGCATCCTGCTCGACGCGTCGTTCAGCCCGGTGCGCCGCGTGAGCTACGCAGTGGAGAGCGCCCGCGTCGAGCAGCGCACCGACCTCGACAAGCTGGTCCTCGACATCGAGACCAACGGTGTCGTCGAGCCCGAGCAGGCGGTCCGCTATGCCGCGTCGGTGCTGGTCGAGCAGCTGTCGGTGTTCGCGGACCTGCAGGGCACCGCCCAGCCGGCCGCCGAACGCCTGTCGCCGCAGGTCGACCCGATCCTGCTGCGCCCGGTCGACGATCTGGAGCTCACGGTCCGCTCGGCGAACTGCCTGAAGGCCGAGAACATCTATTACATCGGCGACCTGATCCAGCGCACGGAGACGGAGCTGCTCAAGACGCCGAACCTCGGCCGCAAGTCGTTGAACGAGATCAAGGAAGTGCTCGCGTCGCGCGGACTGTCGCTGGGGATGAAGCTCGAGAACTGGCCGCCGGCCGGGCTCGACCGCCCGTAACCCCCGCGCGAAAACGAAGGAAGCAGAACCATGCGCCACCGTCACGGTTTGCGGAAGCTCAACCGCACGAGCAGCCATCGCCTGGCGATGCTGCGCAACATGACCAACTCGCTGCTGACGCACGAGGTCATCAGGACCACGCTGCCGAAGGCAAAGGAGCTGCGCCGCGTCGCGGAGCCGCTGATCACGCTCGGCAAGGAGCCGACGCTCGCCAACCGCCGGCTCGCGTTCGACCGGCTGCGCGACCGCTCCGTCGTGACCAAGCTCTTCAACGAGCTCGGCCCCCGTTACAAGGCGCGTCCGGGTGGTTACCTGCGCATCCTCAAGTTCGGCTTCCGCGTCGGCGACAACGCGCCGATGGCGCTGGTCGAGCTCGTCGACCGGCCGCAGCCGGGGGCCGCCGAGGCCGAAGCGAAGGCCGAGTAGCGGTTGCAGCAGCCGTCCACGCAGAAGGCCGGGCCATGCGCCCGGCCTTTTTCATGTTGTGATCGGCGTCGCGTCAGGATCGGCCGCCGTCGACGGAGAGAATCTGCCCCGACACCCAGCCGCTCGCTTCCGCGGCGAAGAACAGCGTCGCGTTGGCGATGTCCCCGGCGGTGCCGAGCCGCCGCGTGTGGATCGATTCGACGAACCGCTGCTGGCCGTCGGCGCCGTAGCTGTCCCATTGCCGTTGCGACGAAGGGTTGGACAGGACGAAGCCCGGCGCGACCGCATTGACGGTGATGCCGTGGGGCGCGAGCTCCCACGACAGCTGACGGGTAATGCCGACGAGCGCGTGCTTCGCGGCGCTGTACGCCTGGATTCCCGTGAGGCTCGGCCGCAGGCCGGCGCCGGAAGCGATGTTGACGATGCGGCCGTACCGGGCAGCCTTCATCAAGGGCGCGCAGGCCTGCGCCAGCCAGAACGCGCCATCGACGTTGGCGTCGAAGATCGCCCGCCAGTCGTCCTCGCCGATCTCCTCGATCGGTCGCCCCAACTGTCCGCGCACGCCGCCGGCCGCGTTGACCAGGATGTCCACGCCGCCCGCGGCGGCCCGAACCGACTCGACGATCGCGTGGCAGGCGGCGCGATCGCCGACATCGAGTTGATGGAGCGTGGCGCCCCACGCGGCTGCGGGAGCGAGCCCCTGCCGGTCGATGTCGGCGACGTGGACGCGCGCCCCGGCGGCGTGCAGCGCTGCGGCGATCGCGCGCCCGATTCCCTGCGCCGCGCCCGTTACGAGCGCGATGCGACCGGTGAAGTCTCGCGGCATGGGTCGAGCAGGGCCCGGAACGTCGCGAACGACTGCGTGCGGCGGCCGTCCTCGACGTCGTGGATGAGGCCGACCAGCGCGCGGATCGCGGGCGTCTCGACGCCTGCCTGCGCACCGAGCTCGGCGATCGTGCCGATCTGTGCGTCGACTTCGGTGCGGCGCTTGCGAATGGCGAGGTCGCGCCAGACGCCGGAATGGGTCTTCGCGGAGCGGCGGTTGAACTCGGCGAGCGCGGCGATCGATGCGCGCGACGCCGATTCGGGAGCTCCCGGCATGAAGGCGCGCGGGTCGAAGCCGTCGAAGCCCACCGGCTTCACGTTGCGTGCGCGCGCAACGGCCATCACCTCGCGCCCGAGGCGGTCGAAGGCGCCGAAGCGCGCCGGGTCCGCGAAATTCGCGGCCATCGAGTCGTTCGTCAGCGCCGTGGCGAACAGCATCGAGCCGTAGCCGAGCTTGCCCCACAGATAGCCCCAGATGTTGTCGGTGAGCACGGCATCGGGCTCGAAGATGCGCAGCAGCCGGTGGAGCTCGATGGTGCGCGGACGGATGTCGCCGGTGACCTCGCCGACGACCACGGCGGCACGGTTGCCGAACAGGATGCGCCCCGGGCCGAGCCAGTCGGCGCCGAAATTGACGAAGCAGCCGACGGTGCGCTCTTCCCCGACGTGCCGTGCAATGGTGATCTCGTTGAGTCCGTTCTGCGCCGAAAGGACGAAGCCGTCGGACGCGAGGTGAGGCAGCAGGCCCGCGAGCGCGGCCTCGGTGGCGTGCGCCTTCACCGCGAGCACGATGCGCGTGTAGACGCCGGCGACCTCGTCCGGCGTCGCGGCCGGCACGACCTGCGTGAAGCTCTCGACGGGCCCCTCGATGACGAGGCCGGACGTCCTGCAGGCTTCGACGTGCTCGCGGACGATGTCGACCAGCAGCACCGGAACACCGGCGCGCGCCCAATAGGCGGCGAGGGTGCCGCCGATCGCGCCGCCGCCCCAGACGACGACGGGCTCGGTCATTGTCATGCGGCCCCGCCCGCAAGGCGTGCAACGAAAGCGACGTCGGCGTGCGTCGCGACGTGGAGATCGCCGGACGGGAGAACCCATCCGCGGTACATCCCTGCCGTGTTGAAAGGCGCGACGATGTTGCCCAGCGCGTCGATCGCCACCATTCCCGCGCCCATGCCGTCGCCGCCGATGCGCTCCACCACCGAGCGCGTCGCCGTGTCGAGCGACAGCCGGCGATACGCGACGAGCGAGGCCACCTCGTGGCCTGCGACGTGCCGTATGAAGAGCTCGCCCTGGCCGGTGCCGGAGACGGCGCAGACGTCGTTCCTGGCATAGGTGCCGGCGCCGATGATCGGACTGTCGCCGACGCGTCCGGCGGGCTTGTTGGTGTAGCCTCCGGTCGACGTCGCGGCGGCGAGATTGCCGGCGCGATCGAGCGCAACCGCGCCGACGGTGCCGTGCTTTTCGGCTTCGCTCGCGGCCGCGGTGGTGCCGGCCGCCGCGCGCGCCTTCATCTGCTGCAGGTTGGCGAGCCGGCGCTCGGTCGTGAACCACGTCGGCGCAACCATCTCGAGGCCGGCGTCTCGCGCGAACGCGTCGGCGGCGGGACCGGTCAGCAGCACGGCGCCACCGGCATCCATCAGCCTGCGCGCCGCCTTTACCGGATTGCGGACGCCGCGCACCGCACAGACGCCGCCGGCGCGCAGCGTCGCGCCGTCCATGATCGCGGCGTCGAGCTCGTGCTCGCCGTCGGTGTTGAGCGCCGCGCCGTAGCCGGCGTTGAAATGGGGCGAGTCCTCGAGGACGACGACCGTGGCCTCGACGGCGTCCACTGCAGGACCTCCCGCCACCAGCACGGCCCATCCCGCGCGCAGCGCGGCGGCGATGTCGGTCCGGGCTTCCGCCCACGCTTCGGGCGGGAGCTCCGGCTGCGGAAGCGTCCCGCATCCGCCGTGCAAGGCAAGCGCAATCGGAGGCATGGGCCTGTGCAATCGGACTCGCTACACCGTGCGTCGCGGCGACCGGTGCGTCAGGATCGCCGCCATCATGAAGAACGGCATTGTCGCATACACTAACGGAAGAGGCCGTCACCGCCGCCCGATGATCGAAGGGAACGCCCATGCGGTCCGTCGTCGCGAATGCCGGCCGGTGGAGATTCGCCTCGCCCGCAGCGAGGCCCGCGCCGAGCCTTCCACTGTCGACCTGGAGTGACCGATGACCGACCCCATCGTGCCGCATCCGTGGCAATGGCCCGACGAGCACTGGCAGAAGCTCGTCGCCCACGTTCGCGCCGGCCGCGCGTACCGGCCGACCAAGTGGAAGGGCGGGGCGCGTTGCGCCGTCGCGCTGTCCTTCGATTCCGACCACGAGACCAACGAGCTGCGCGACGGCGGCAAGTCGATCGGCCGGCTGTCGTGGGGCCAGTACGGCAATCGCGTGGGCGTGCCGAGAATCCTGAAGCTGCTCGAACGACACGGCGTCCCCGCGACGTTCTTCGTGCCGGCGGTCGCCGCGCTGCTGCACCCGGACGAGCAGCGCCGCGTGGTCGCGGAAGGGCACGAGATCGGCATCCACGGCTGGATCCACGAGCTCAATTCCGTCCTGCCGTACGACGCGGAGCGGGACCTGCTACTGCGCGCCGCCGACACGCTGGAGAAGATCACCGGGGCGCGCCCGGTCGGCATCCGCACGCCCTCGTGGGACTTCAGTCCGAATACGCTCGCGATCGAGCAGGAGATGGGTCTCGTCTACGACAGCTCGCTGATGGCCGACGAAGACTGCTACGAGCTGCTGCTGGACGGCGCGCCGACCGGCATCGTCGAGCTCCCGGTCGAATGGGTGCGCGACGACGCCGTCTACTTCGTGATGCAGCGCTTCCAGTCGCTGCGCCCGCAGATGCCGCCGCGCGAGGTGCTCGAGATCTTCCGGCGCGAGCTAGACGTTGCCTGGGAGGAAGGCGGCATCTGCCAGCTCACGATGCACCCGCACATCATCGGCTACCGGTCGCGCATCTTCATCGTCGACGAGATCATCCGCCATGCCAGGGCGAAGGGCGACGTGTGGTTCGCGACCCACCGCGAAGTGGTCGAGTGGGCCAGGGCGAACGCCGAGTGAGCGGCCGGCGATGAGGGCGCTGCGGACCGCCTCGCTCGCTGCGATGCTCGGGTGCGCCGTTGCCGCCGGCACCGCTGCGGCCGCCGACCCGCTCGGCACGATCGCCGAGCGCTCCGCATTCGCGCGGACCGGTCGCTACGACGAAGTGATCGCGCTGTGCGCCGCGTTCCGGAAGGCCTTTCCGGATGCGGTGCGCTGCGTGGAGTTCGGCCGCACGCCGGATGGCCGCCCGATGCTTGCCTTGGTCGCCACGCGCACCGGCGCGCTCGGCGCGAAGGCGGCACGCCGGCGCGGCATCCCCGTGCTGCTGGTGCAGGCGGGCATCCACGCCGGCGAGATCGACGGCAAGGACGCTGGTTTCCTCGCGCTGCGCGAGGCGCTCGAGGACCGCGCGGCGAAGGGCGCGCTGGCGCGGCAGGTGCTTGTGTTCGTGCCGGTCTTCAACGTCGACGGCCACGAGCGCTTCGGTCGCTGGAACCGCCCGAATCAGCGCGGTCCCGAGGAGATGGGCTGGCGAACGACGGCGCAGAACTTCAACCTGAACCGCGACTATGCGAAAGCCGACACCCCCGAGATGCAGGCGATGCTGCGCCTCGTCGACGAGTGGGATCCGCTGGCCTGTATCGACCTGCACGCGACCGACGGCGCCAAGTTCGAGCACGACGTGTCGATCCAGGTCGAGCCCCTGCACGCCGGCGACCCCGCGCTGCGAGAGGCCGGCCGCGCGCTCCGCGATGCGGTGATCGCCGACCTCGCCGCGCAGGGCTCGCTGCCGACGCCGTTCTACCTCGCGTTCGCGGTCGACGACGACCCGGCTTCCGGCATCATCGACGGCGTGCTGCCGCCGCGCTTTTCCACGGGCTACTTTTATCTGCGCAATCGCTTCGGGATGCTGGTCGAGACCCACTCGTGGAAGGATTACCCGACGCGCGTGCGGATCACCCGCAACGCGATCGTGTCGGTGCTGGAGCAGGTCGCCGCCCACGGTGGCGAGTGGCTCGCCGCGGCGCGCGAAGCCGATGCCCGCGCCACCCGCCTCGGCGGGCAACCCGTGCCGCAGTCGTTCAAGGCCGGCGAGAGGACCCGGGTCATCGACTTCCGCGGCTATGCGTACACACGCACGATGTCCGACATCTCGGGCGCCACGATGACCCGTTACGACGACAGCAGGCCGGAAATCTGGAAGATGCCGCTGCGCGACGACCTGCTGCCCGACGTGACCGTCACTGCTCCGCGCGGCGGCTATCTCGTGCCGGCCGCATACGCCGCGCGAATCGGGCAGAAGCTGCGGCAGCACGGAATCTCGGCGCGGCTGCTGCCGTCGCGGCTCACGGCGGCTGCCGTGGAGACTTTCCGCGCCGACAAGGCGGATTTCGGATCGCGCTCGAGCGAAGGCCGGCAGCGGCTCGCGCTGCAGGGCGAGTGGAGGGCCGAGACACGCGACGTCGCCGCCGGCGCGCTGTTCGTGCCGATCGCGCAACCCGCGGCGCGGCTCGTGATGGCGCTGCTCGAGCCGCAGGCCCCCGATTCGCTCTCCGCCTGGGGCGAATTCAACATCGCCTTCGAGCAGAAGGAGTACATGGAGAATTACGTTGCCGAGGAGGTCGCCCGCGAGCAGCTCGCCGCCGATCCCGCGCTGGCGGCGGAATTCCGGAAGAAGCTCGCCGCCGAGCCGCAATTCGCGGCGAGCCCCGCGGCGCGACTGGAGTTCTTCTACCGCCGGCATCCGTCGTGGGACGAGCGATTCAATCTGTATCCGGTGATGCGGACGGGCATCGTGCCCGGATAGGCGGTGCAGGGCTGCCGCATGCAGCGGCGGATCGCCGGAGGTCTCCGGTGCCCGCTTACGAGCGGGCGCGCCCCGGCTAGAATAGCGTCCTGGAGTTCGGCCCGCTCGCCGTGATCCCGTCGAGGCGGCCGCGCAACCGATCCATCGACCCGCGGACCTTTCGCGGGCGGCATTCATCGTCCTGGACCGAGGTATCCGATGACTTCCCTTACCTGCGCGGACATACTTGCGGGCCGCGCGCCGAAGGACAGCCCCGTCACCGTCAAGGGCTGGGTGCGCACGCGCCGCGATTCGAAGGCGGGAATCTCGTTCGTGAACGTGTCCGACGGCTCCTGCTTCCATCCGGTCCAGGTCGTGGCGCCGGATACGCTTCCCAACTACGCGGACCAGGTCCTGCATCTGACCGCCGGGTGCGCGGTCGAGGCGACCGGCGGAATCGTCGCGTCGCCGGCGAAGGGGCAACCGTGGGAGATGCAGGCCACGGCGATCAAGGTGGTCGGGTGGGTCGACGACCCCGACTCCTACCCGATCCAGCCCAAGCCGCACACGCTCGAGTTCCTGCGCGAGGTCGCGCATCTGCGGCCGCGGACCAACGTCATCGGCGCGGTCACGCGCGTCCGGCACACGATCGCGCAGGCGATCCACCGCTTCTTCCACGACCACGGCTTCGTCTGGGTGAACACGCCGATCATCACCACGTCGGACGCCGAAGGGGCGGGCGAGCTCTTCCGCGTGTCGACGCTCGACCTCGCGAACCTGCCCCGCACGCCCGAAGGAAGGATCGACTTCGCGCAGGATTTCTTCGGGCGCGAGACGTTCCTGACGGTCTCCGGGCAGCTCAACGTCGAGACCTACTGCATGGCGCTGTCGAAGGTCTACACGTTCGGTCCGACGTTCCGCGCCGAGAACTCGAACACGAGCAGGCACCTGGCGGAGTTCTGGATGATCGAGCCGGAGATCGCGTTCGCGGATCTCGCCGACAATGCGACGCTGGCGGAGGCGCTGCTGAAGCACGTCCTGCGGACGGTGCTTTCCGAGCGTCCCGACGACATGGCGTTCTTCGAGGAGCGCATCGAGAAGGGGGTGATCGCCAAGCTCTCGGGCATCGTCGAATCCGATTTCGTGCGCATGGATTACACCGACGCCATCCGCATCCTCGAGCAGTCGAAGCAGAAGTTCGAGTTCCCGGTCAAATGGGGCATCGACATGCAGTCCGAGCACGAGCGCTACCTCACCGAGAAGCACGCGCGCAAGCCCGTGATCGTGATGAACTACCCGAAGGAGATCAAGGCGTTCTACATGCGGCAGAACGACGACGGGAGGACGGTCGCGGCGATGGACGTGCTCGCGCCGGGAATCGGCGAGATCATCGGCGGCAGCCAGCGCGAGGAGCGCCTGGACGTTCTCGACGCGCGCATGGCCGAGACGGGGCTCCACAGGGAGCACTACGACTGGTACCGCGACCTGCGCCGCTACGGCACGGTTCCCCACGCGGGATTCGGACTGGGCTTCGAGCGCACGGTCGCGTACGTGACCGGGATCGCCAACGTCCGCGACGTCATCCCGTTTCCGCGGACCCCGGGGAGCGCGCGTTATTGAGCATGGCCTCCGCCGCGTGGTGCGGACAGTCGACCGCCTGATCGGCGCGATCACGGCGGCAGGCTCCGTGCTGGTGCTGCCCGTCTCGCTGCTGCTGTTCCTGCAGTGGCCGCTGCGCGAGTGGGTGCAGGCCTACTCGCGCGAAGCCAACGATCTCGCGCAGTCGCTGTTCGCGCTCTACGTCGCATTGGCGATCACCTGCGCCACGCGCCGGCACACTCACCTTGCGAGCGATGCGCTCGCGCAGCGCTATCCGTCCGGCGTGCGCCGGACCCTCGTGCGCGTGGGCTCGCTGGCCGTGGTGGCGCCCTGGGCGCTCTTCGTTCTGCATGCCTCGTGGCCGATCGTCGCGCAGTCCGTGCGCCAGCTCGAGTCGTTCCCGGAGACCTACAACCCCGGCTATTTCGTGATCAAGGTCGCGCTCTTCCTGCTCGCGCTGCTGGCGCTGCTCCAGGCGGTCCTCGAACCGTTCCGCGACAGCGATGCGCAGGCGCGATGATGGAGACGGCAGGCATCTGGATGCTGGCGGCGGTCGGGGTCACGCTGGTGGCGACCGGCTTGCCGGCGTGGATCGTCCTGATCGGCGTCACGCTGGCCTTTGCCGTGGGGGGAATCGCCGCATCGGCGCTGGGCCTGCCGTTGCTGACGGCGATGCCGGTGCGAATCGTCGGGCTGCTCGAACACGACCTGCTGCAGGCGCTGCCGCTCTACGTGCTGATGGGCGCGCTGCTCAATCACCTGCCGCTGGCGCAGACGCTGCTGCGGGTCGGCAACCGCGTGTTGGCACCGAGCGGCGCGGGCACGCCGCTCGCCGGGCTGGGCCTGGGGGTTCTGCTGGCGCCCATGAACGGTTCGGTGGGCGCGAGCGTCGCAATGCTCTCGCGCACGCTGCAGCCGCGGCTCGACGCGAGCGGAGTGCCGCCCGAGCGCACCGCGGCGCTGGTGTGCATCGCGAGCACGCTGGGTGTCGTCATTCCTCCGTCGCTCGTCCTCGTCCTGCTGGGCGACGCGATGATGCGCGCCCACACCGAGGCCGTGAACATCACCCGCGCGAGCGTGCGCATCATCAACACGCAGGACGTCTTTGCGGGCGCGCTGGTTCCGGCGGGAATCCTGCTCCTGTTCTGCGTCGGCGTGACCTGGTGGGACGGGAGGGGCAATCGGTCGGGAGTCGTGCCGGCGGCGAAGCCCGCACGCGGCGAGTGGGCGGTGGCGCTCGTCACCACGCTGTTCATCACCGGGCTGCTGGCGGCCGTGACGCTGGGCTACCTCTATGCGGTCGAGGCCGCGGCCACCGGCGGCGTCGCGCTGTTTGCCTACGGGCTCGCGACGCGGACGCTCACGCAGGAGGTGCTCGGTGACGTCCTGCGCGAAACGATGGCGATCACCGGCGCGCTGTTCGCGCTGCTTGTGGCGGCGACGATGTTCACGCTCGTCGTGCGCGGCTTCGGCACCGACCGGTGGGTCGCGAGCGCCCTCGGCCACCTGCCGGGCGGCGCGATGGCGGCTCTGGTGATCGTGCTTGCCATTCTCGCGCTGTGCGCGCTGGTGCTGGATGCGTTCGAGATCATCTTCGTCGTCGTTCCGGTGGTCATGCCGCCGTTGTTGACGGTCGTGCCCGACGCGACGCGCGTGGCGGTGCTCACGCTCCTGATCCTGCAGGCGAGCTTTCTGATGCCGCCGTTCGGCTACGCCGTGCTGCTGGTGCGCAATACCAGTCGCAGAAGCCTGCCGATGCGCGGTCTCGTTCGCTCGCTGCTGCCGTATCTGGGTGCGCAGCTGCTGGTCCTGCTGCTGGTTCTCGCGCTGCCGGCGCTGGTGTGGCAGCGCAACCCGACGACGCTCGGGCCCGCGACCGCGGCTCCGGCCGGCGACGGCGCCGACGCACCGACGCTCGAGCAGCAGCTCGAGCGGCTGCAGCAGGAGTCGGAGCAGAGGTGAGTCGTGCCGGGCGACGGTTTCGTGCGGTGCGCGGACTGCGGGAGCCTTCGTCGCGCGAGACTTCCTGCGGAGTTGCCCGACGTGACGGGGCCGGGCCTCGGCGCGCGGGTCAGATGCCGGCGTCGGTGAACGAGCCCAGCCCCTCGCGGATCGCCCACCACTTCCACTTCGGCACGGCGTGAAACGGCAGCGCCAGCCCGGCGACGCCCACCGTGGGCACGTCGCGCTGCATTTCGTACGTGACCGTTCTGGGCTCGTCGATGCGGACATTGCACGTCCAGTTGCCGCGATCCTTGACCAGGCAGTCCGAGTACCTGCCGGACGGCACCGCCGAACCGACGATCCAGAACAGCACTTCCTGCCGGGTTCGGCTCGCCTTGAACGTGTGGCGGTCCCCTGCGGCGAGCTTGCCCGTGCAGTGCAGGCCCTGCCACTCGCCGCCGACGCACTCGACCGTGTAGACGGTGCGCTCACCCTGCACGGTGATCCGGTCCGACGCCCACAGGAAGCTGGCGAAGGCGACAACGAGCAGCGCTGCGACCACGAGCTTTGCGATCATGGGTTGCCCTCCCTGTTCAGTCGACGCCGAAAACGACGGTCGCCGCGGCGAGCGCGGAAGGCAGCCGGTAAAGTGGCAGGAACGCCGGCGCGGCGGCCGCCGTCGGCGGAACGGTCAGCACGCGATTGGCAGCATAGCTGCTCTGCGTTTCCGGTTCCAGTGCGGCGGTGATGACGTTCGCGAGGGGCTGGTCGAGCGGCACGTAGAAGTCGCCGCTCCTGATCGTGATCCGCGCGGGCTCCACTACGGTCGCGATCCGCAGAACGCTGCCGCCGCCGTCCTCGTCATTGCGGCGCACGTCGTCCTTCCTCGATTCCTCGATGCCCGTGAGCCGGTACCGCTCGCCGTCGACGGCGGCGTCCTGCTGCACGCGCAGCACCGTGGCGCCGAGCCGCGCGAGGCGCGTGGCAGCCTCGATCTCGGCTGCGGGCAGCAGGTACCCGTAGGGGCGCGAGCGCTTCTGCCGCACCTGGATGTCGAGGGCGGAGCGCCAGTCGACCTCGACCGGCATGTCCGCCCCCGTCCGCGGATCGATGAGGTCGAGGACGTGGCGGCCGGGCGTGGTCGTGCCCGACACCACGAGCTCGCCGCTGCCCGCGGCGGCGGCGACGTCCTGGCGCAGGCGCCGGCCCAGCGCGAGCAGCTCGGGCGCAGTCTTCGCGGTGGAGTCGAGCAACGAATTCATCGCGACGAGGTGCGTGGCAACGCGCCGCCTGAAGTGGGCGCGACCGATGCCGACGCCCCGCGTTTCGATCAGGAAGCTCACCGCGTTGCGGAGGCCGGCGATGTTGCGTCCGGTGTCCGGCACGACGCCGCCCATCGAGACGATCTTGTCCTTCATGTCGTAGCTCGACGCGTAATACCACGACTGCGTGTAGCCCGCCTCCCGCAACGCCAGTACGAGAGGCTCGCGAAACATCTGCTCTGCCGCAGCGGTCAGCGCCGGGGGCAGGTTCGAAACCGTCGCGTGCTGGATCAGCGCATCGTGTCGCTGCAGGCCGCCGAATTTCTCGAACCAGCGTGTCCGAACGCCGAATTCGTGGCAGTCGAGCACGACTTCGGGATGGAATTCGACGAACACGCGTCCAAGCGCACGTCCCTCCGGCGTCCGCACGAGAAGATGGTCGCGGTTGACGTCGGCGCCGTTCGCGAGCCCGCGCACGAAATGGTGAGCGCCGTCCGGGTTGGCGCGCGGCACGATCAGCACGTTGACGCGGTCGAGGATGCGCGCACCCGGATCCGCAGCGAGCTGCGCGCCGAGCGCGAGCGCGGCCTCGCCGCCCGCCGGTTCGTTGCCGTGCTGCTGGCCGATGATCAGGACCGTCGGCTTCCCGTTCTGCAGAAGGTCGGTGCCCGCGGAGGCGGGCCGCGCGAAGATCAGCAACGGGATCGCGCGCTGCTCCTGCGAGTAGCCGACGATGCGCACGCGCAGGTCGCGCGAGCGGCGCGCGAGATCGTCGACGAACCGCTCGAGCTCGCGCTGACTCGTGAAGTCGTCCCTGCCGGCTGCGAAGGCGGGTGTGCCGATCTCGACCGGCGGATCCGGATAGCGCGCGGCGACGGCCGGCGACTCCTGGTACTCCCGTGCCGGATCGTAGAGGGCGTGGGCCGGCGCAACGGCCGCGCCGGCGATCCACGCGGCAACGATGGAACCGGCGATCCCAAGAGCCCGGTGTCCCGCCGGCCCTTCTGCACCCGATGGCGAGCGGCGCCGCACTCGATCCCTCAATCGAAAGGGATCCCGAGCGTCGCGCCAAAATACGTGAGCCCGGCGTTCGGCTCCTTGATCTTGGCGTTCGAAACATGCTGGACGAACAGCGCAACCTCGTAACGATTGCGGTCCCCGAAGTCGAAGCCGACGGCGAGCCTTTCACCGAACTGGAAGGCGATGGCGAACTCGCGCGACGGGTTGATCGCCGTGTGCGACAGCAGATGCACGCCGACGCCGACTTCCGCGAACGAGCGGTGCCACGGACCCTCCGTGGGTCGCCAGCGCAGATAGGGCGTGACGCCGGCATCCCACAGGAACTCGCCGGCGTTGCCCGACGCCGGCCCGTCCCAGCGCAGGATGTCGGCACCCAGCCTCGTGTCGAGCCCGTAACGGGCCAGCGTGTCGACCGCCACCGGGATCTGCCACAGGGCGCCCAGCCCGTAGACGGCGACCTTCTGCCCGTAGCCGCCGGTCAGCACCAGCCGGGAGGGCTCCTTGTCGGGCGCGGGATCGGCTGCAGCCGCGAGATCGCTGGCTGCCGCGAGCAGCAGCGCGGCAGCGAAGGACCGGGCGTGGCAGCTGAGGTTGGGCCGGGATTGCATTTCGTTGTGGCCGCGGACACGACGGTGAAGCTGCCGGCAGCACGCTTATGCGATATTGTCTCGCAGAACGCGATGTTGCGCGAGGACTGAACACACGATGAGCCCGGCCCGAATCTGCGTCGCCCGGCACGGCGAGACCGACTGGAACACTGCAGGGATTCTGCAGGGCTGGCTCGACGTTCCGATGAACGAGCGCGGCCGGCAGCAGGCGCGCGAATTCGCCGATGCGTTCGCCGGGGCCGGCTTCTCGCGCATGTATACGAGCCCGTTGAGGCGCGCGCGGGAATCCGCGGAGATCATCGCCGTACGGCTCGGATTGCCGCCGCCGGTCGGCCACGACGGCTTGAAGGAGCGCAATTTCGGAGTCATCCAGGGCATTCCGAAAGCCGAGCTCGCGGAGCTCGATCCGGCGCTCCTCGAGAAGATCCTGAAGCGGAACCCCGCCTGCTCGTTCGCGCAGGGCGAGTCGATGGACGAATTCGCGACCCGGGTGCTGAACGCCGTCGTGGAGATCGGCGCGGAGAATGCCGGCGAATGCGTCCTCGTGATCACGCACGGCTGGGTGCTCGACGTGATTGCCCGGCACATCAACGGCCTGCCGCGAAGCGCGATACTGCACATCAAGCCGAAGAACGGCGAGTGCCTGTGGATCGAGGCGACGCGCGAGGACATCCGGCCGGCGAAGGGCGCGAATTGAGCGGCGCGCCGGCTTCGCTCGCCGGCGCGCGGGCGATGTCCGCTGCGCGGCCACGCGACTTCGGTTGCCGATGGCCGCCGATCGCGCGCAGCAGTGTCGTGTAAACTGCTCCGTTACTTTCCCGCCGGGCCCCGATCGGGGCAGATGCGTTGACCGTTCCGCATTGGTTGCTGGAGATCGTCAGCTGGGCGCTGGGCGCGGGTGCGGCCGCGACGCTCGTGCTGTGGGGTTTCGTCTGGTTCCGCGTAGAGCACTCGTCCTGGGTCGTGCCGACGTTGCAGCTGGGGAAGCGCCTCGCCGCCGCCGACCCGCCCACGGGGCGCGTCTGCGTCGTCGTCCCCGCCTACAACGAGGCGGGGGTGATCGCAGGGCTGATCCGGTCGTTGCGGGCGGAGACGTACCCGCAGCTGCGCGTCGTGCTGGCGCTGGACCGCTGCACGGACGGCACTGCGGCGCTCGCGCACGCCGAAATCGGCGGCGACGGGCGATTCGAGATCGTCGAAATCGATGCCTGCCCCGACGAATGGGCCGGCAAGGTCCACGCGGTGCACGCCGGCGTGACGCGCTCGCGCGGCGCGGCCAACGCCGAGTACCTGCTCTTCGCGGACGCGGACACCGCCTTCACGCCCGGCTGCATTGCCGCATCGCTCGCGATGATGCGGCACCGGAAGCTCGATCTCGTCAGTCTGCTGAGCACGCTGACCTGCGACACGTGGTTCGAGCGCGCGGTGCAGACGGCGGCGGGCTTCGAGCTCATGCGCATGTACCCGTTGACGATGGCGAATGCGCGCAGCGAGCGACGGCCGTTCGCCAACGGCCAGTTCATGCTGTTCCGCCGGGACGCCTACGACGCGGTGGGAGGCCACGCGGCGGTCAGGCACGCGCTGCTCGAGGACATCGCGCTCGCGCGGCTCGTCGAGGACGCAAAGCGCAGGGGCGGCATCTTCCTGGCGGCGGGGCTCTTCCACTGCCGCATGTACGCGGACTGGGCGCAGTTCCGGCGCGGCTGGAAGCGCATCTACACGGAAGCAGCGAACCGCAATCCGCGGCGCCTGATGCTGGCGGCGTGGCAGGTCCGCTTCCTCGGTACGGTATTTCCCGTGTGCACGCTGGGCTGCGGGGTCTTCGGCGCGCTGGTCGTCGCGCGCGATCCCCACATGGGACGGACGTTGCTGGCGCTCTGGCTGGCGGCGACCGCGGCGTGGCTCGTTGCGCTGGTGCGGCTCTCCATGCTTGCGCGCGCGCCGGCGTGGACCGCGCCGCTGCATGTCGTCGGCGCGTGGCTCACGGCGGACGTCCTCGCCGAAGCGGCGCGCGATCTGCGCGCGCGGACGCCGACGAGCTGGGGCGGGCGCGAGTACGACGTCAGCGCTCCGCAGCCGTTGCCAGGTGCCGCATCGCGCCGATCCTGAGCAGGTCGAGCTGATCCTGCCGGAATCCGCGCTCCAGCCGCAAAGAGTTCCCGATGGACAAGGATCTGAACCACGCCCGATCGGTGCTGCAGGCGGCAAAGCGCATCGCCGTTCTCACCGGCGCGGGCATCTCCGCCGAATCCGGCATCCCGACGTTCCGCGACGCGATGACGGGCCTGTGGGCGCAGTTCCGGCCCGAGGATCTCGCGACGCCCGAGGCCTTCGCGGCGAACCCGAAGCTCGTCTGGGAGTGGTACGCGTGGCGGCGCAGGATGGTCGCGCGGGCCGCGCCCAACGCCGGTCACTCGGCGCTCGTGCAGCTGGAGAAGCGCGCGCCCCGCTTCGCGCTGGTGACGCAGAACGTCGACGGGCTGCATGCGCGCGCCGGCAGCCGCAACGTGATCGAGCTCCACGGGAACATCATGGAAGACCGTTGCTTCGCGGAAGGGCGCGTGCTGGCGCCCGCCGAAGAGCTGCCCGGGACGCCACCCCGGTGCGCGCATTGCGGCGCGTCCGTGCGGCCGGGCGTCGTCTGGTTCGGCGAGGCGCTGCCGGCGGCCGCGCTCGCCACGGCCTGGGCCGAAGCGCAGGCGTGCGACGTGTTTCTCTCCGTGGGTACGTCGACCGTGGTGGAGCCCGCCGCTTCGCTGCCGTTCGTGGCGCTCGAAAGGGGCGCGGCGGTGATCGAGGTGAACCCGACGCGCACGCCGCTTTCCGCGGAGGCGACCGTCGTGCTCGCGGGCGCGGCCGGCGAAGTGCTGCCGAAGCTGCTCGACTAGCGATCGGGCGCAGCGCCGGCACGACCGCGCGCACTGCCCGCCGTTCGCGCATTGGCGCAGGACGACGATGCCACTACAATCGGTTCTCCGGCGCGTTCGCGCGTCGACCGGATGCGCCGCGCCGAATGTTCCGCCTGCTCGATCCTGCCGACTACACGTCGATGCCCTGGAAGAACGGCGGCGGGCGCACGACGGAAATCGCGACGCATCCGCCCGGGGCGGCGCTGGACGCGTTCCTCTGGAGGGTCAGCATCGCCGACGTCGCGAGCGACGGCCCGTTCTCGCGCTTTCCGGGAGTCGACCGCACGATCGTGCTGCTCGACGGCGCCGGCATGTGGCTCGCAAGCCGCGGTCGCGAGAAGGAGCTGCGGACGCCGTTCGAGCCGTACCGGTTCAGCGGCGACGACGCAGTCGACTGCACGCTGATCGCGGGACCGGTCCGCGACTTCAACGCGATGTTCCGGTGCGGCGCCGCGCGTGGCTCGGTCACCGTCGTTCGCGGCGATCCGGCCGAAATCGTGCAGGGTGACTTCGTGCTCGCCTATGCGGCGACCGGCACCCACGATTTCGCGATACCGGGGCACCCGCCTCGCGTGCTGGACACGGGTCATGCGGTTCTGGTCGAAAGGCCGGCGGACGGCGAATGCGCGCCGATCGTGGTGAGGCCGGCGCGCAACGCGGTCGCGCTCGTCGTGCGCGTCGACATCCCATGAAGCTCTTCGCGAACGATGCGCTGACCCCTCGCGGTTGGATCCGCGATGCGCTGATCGAGATCGGCGCCGACGGCACCATCGCGCGCGTCGAACACGGCGGCGCACCCGACGGCGCGGAGCGCGTGGCCGGGCCGCTGATTCCGGGGATGCCGAATCTGCATTCGCACGCGTTCCAGCGCGCGCTCGCGGGGCGAACCGGAAAGGCGGGTGCCGAAGGCGACAGCTTCTGGACGTGGCGGCAGGCGATGTATGCGTTTCTGGATCGTGTCGACGCCGACGCGTTCGAGGCGATCGCAACGCAGGCGTACGTCGAGATGCTGAAGGCGGGATACACGGCGGTCGCCGAATTCCACTACGTGCACCACGACCCGCAGGGAAATCCCTACGCGGACCCGGCCGAGCTCGCGCAGCGGATCGTGGCCGCGGCCGACCGCACGGGCATTGCGCTGACGCTGCTGCCCGTGTTCTACGCGCACGCGGGCTTCGGCGGCGCGCCCCCGTCGGCGGCCCAGCGGCGGTTCGTGCATACGCCGGAGAGCTACGCGCGGCTCGTCACGGGCCTCGCGCGCGATGCCGCGACCGCGGACTGGAATCTGGGCGTCGCGCCGCACAGCCTCCGCGCGGTGACGCCGGAAGAGCTCGCGGCAGTCGTCGCGCTCGCGCCTTCGGGCGGCCCCATCCACCTCCACGCGGCCGAGCAGGCAAGGGAGGTCGCGGATTGCGTGGCGTGGAGCGGTGCGCGTCCGGTCGAGTGGCTGCTCGGGCATTGCGACGTCGACGCGCGCTGGTGCATCGTTCACGCGACGCACATGACCGGCGGGGAGACGCGCCGGCTCGCCGCAAGCGGCGCGGTCGCGGGTGTCGCGCCGACGACCGAGGCGGACCTGGGCGACGGCACGTTCGCCGCACGCGAGTTTCTCGACGGGCGGGGCGCGTTCGGCGTCGGCAGCGATTCGAACACCGTGATCGACCCGTTCGAGGAGCTGCGTCAGCTCGAGTGGTCGCAGCGGCTCGCGCGACAGGCGCGCAACGTGCTCGCGGGGGCCGGTGTGCCGGTAGGGCAGACCCTTTACGTGCAAGCGGCCCGGGGCGGCGCGCTGGCGCAGGCACGGGCGGCGG
>Ga0209048_10002238_pt1 | contig 19380 bp, 9 predicted proteins | sample FrelakmetCRP12CR_FD_187146 | JGI IMG/M metagenome (GOLD analysis project Ga0209048, IMG submission 187146) | Freshwater lake sediment microbial communities from the University of Notre Dame, USA, for methane emissions studies - CRP12 CR (SPAdes)... | ecosystem: Environmental > Aquatic >... | reverse complement strand
ACTTGCGGCCTGTACCATTGATATATCTATCACAGCAAGAGTATCTTGCCTGATCGTGATCGGTTTCGTGACCGGCACATATCCCACTCTGTTGCACTCAATATCGTAATCTCCAACAGGTACTTCTTTAAGGATTTGCGTTCCCTTCCAAGCGAGGTATGTCTCTAGCCCTTTTTTTAGTCTGACATCTGCATCTAGCGGTTGTACAGCGAATTGAAGTTTACCTGTCAGCGCGATCAGGGAATAAGTTCTTGTAATCGTTTTGTCTAATTCGATTTCGATATTCTCTGTCTGAGATAAGTAACCCTGTTTCTGGACTTCGATTCTGTATTTCCCCGGGGCAAGATCGACCTGCTTTTTACCGGAATAGTCATCTTTGTTGATCAGGATGACAGCATCGTCGGGATGGACGGATATAGATAAAACACCGCTGCTTTTAGTGAGCTCAAAAGCGAAAGCATTTTTATTGTTCTCTGCAACCGTTATAGCTTTTTCAACATCATGGTAACCCGATTTTGTCAGCCTTAGTGTGTAGGAGCCAGGGAAAAGAAAAATGATTTTATCAGTTTCTCCTTTGTCTGAAGCGTCGATGGCGATATTTGCGCCGCTCGGTTGAGAATTAATCTGGACAGGAAGGACTTCAATCTCCGCCAACTTTACTTTAAACAGAACATTATTGGAAGTGACGGTGATTGTATCTTTGTGAGGTCGGTACCCGCTTTTTTCAACCCGTAATTCGTGCGCCCCGGCAGACAGATGCTGGATTTTGTCGGCCCCTTTATTGACTCCATCGATCATGATCGTTGCATCTTCAGGCTCGCAAAGCAATGTAACGGGTATCAGATCTTTTTCCCCTGTGATTTTAAGCTGCCAGGACTGTCCGCTTTCGAGCTTAATGTCAAATTCATCAAGAATTATCTTCAGCGATGAAAATCCAGTGCAGAAGACTTCGACGACACGCTCTTCCGGAGAGAGAAAGAGGAAATGACGACCGGGCTGTTCATTCACCCTTACGACACCGTTATACGCCGAGAATCCCAATCCGCTCAGATCAGAAAGTACGATGAGGCCTGCACACACTTTGCCATTTGCGTCAACAACGGTTTTGTCGATGAGTTCGCCGGCGACATATTCCCCCTTACCGACTACATGCATTTCCTTTAATTGTTGCGCATACGAAACCAGGATAGGAAGGCAGAGTATAATCAACGATGTAATGAGGCGTCTCATGAATTCCAGGGAATCAATCCATTATTCAATTTAGAATCTAATATTTAATCTAAAAATAATAGCATAGGAGGAATACCTTCTTTTATCGATTTACCCGGAAATTAGCCAATTTGATCAGTGACTGGTCATCCCATTCTTGTGGCTGCCAGGATCGCACATAAATTTGCGGAAGATCGGAGTTGAAATCGACCAGTAAAAATAAATATCCTTCGTCGGCGTAGGAACTTGAAACGTAATGCTGCCGCATACTAATACCATATGTTCCAAGCTGGTCATTTTTCCTGGTTATTCTGAAGGTTGAGAATCCAAGTAAGATCTCACCCTCTTTGTTGAAGATAGCTCTCTGCCGCCGAAGATACTGCTCTTTTGTCAATTGCAGATAAGCTATGTCGGGCTGACTCGGATTCAACTTTGCGTATTCATATGAATCCTTCGTTTTGCCTTTTTTAAGTTCCCTGCCTATGATAATCACGGCTTCATCAGCGAACAGAGAATCGAGCATGTCAATATCCCTGCACATAAACGCTGTACGGTACCTTTCGACAAATTTAACGATAACCTGCCTGTTGTTCCAATCATTAGCATGTTTACCCTCCTCGATATATTCCCGATACATGCTTGGAATAAAACCAAAATTGGCATCATACAGTGTTCCCTCCGGAGTAAAATCGAGGACGAGGTATTCGATTGCCTGCTTCTGCAGTCCGGGATACCAAACATAGATTTTAATATTCCGCAGCTCCCAACCTGAAGACGTCTTGCGAACATCCGCATTAAGGCTGTCTTCGATAATCTGAGGGTGACAAAAGCGAACCAGGTTCAGCAAACGATGTCTGAGAAAAGTATCGGCAACGTAAGTTTGTGTGATGGCCGTGGTGTCTTGCTTGCACAGTATGTTTAAAAATGTGTTAGTTTCATTGACAATCGTTGACAGGACAGCGGAACTGTCCTCATTGCGCAGATTCAGGTAATACTGATCTCTTTCAGTCCCTAGACTCCGTTGCGGATAAATTATTGATCTTTTCAGGTCAACTACCTGGGTGTTTTTAAAAATTGGCTTAACGACGACATTCCACAATTCTGCCACTTCCTTTATTTCTTCGCGGGATTCATAATAGCTGTACCTGACATTAACATCCAAACGGTCGAACTGAACGCTCGACCCGACCAGTCGCACGATCGCCTCGCCGTCTGATGCGCGCACATTAATCTGATTTTGTCCGTCCCAAAAATTGAACTCAAGATTCCGGATGATTTTATTTTCGGAACTTATTGAAAGAACTATTTCACGTTCCTGGTCTGAAATCCGGGTATCATTGCGAAGAGTAAATTTTATGGATTGTAATATTTTATTGACGGATGAAGGTATTTCAGTGAGCAGATTTGCACCATTGTACTGAACGATTTGTTCGGGGACGGAATTCAGGAGGACGAGGGCATAGAAATACCACTTCAGCGCATCGCCGAAGTTCATTGCCTGTTCAAATTCCTTTGCCTTGTCGAATATATTCTTGACTAGCTCGAGCCGCTGTTGAAATATGTTATCAACTTCTCTCTTTTCGATATAGTGAAAAACCTGGATACGGCCATCTTTTTCGGTTTTGATGGTGTGAATATTTTTTAGTGTCGCTGTGGAGTACGTTTTTAAAATCACGTCGACCGCCTCATCTAATTTTCCGTTTTCTTCCTGAATTGACCGGTGGAATGCCGATGAAACGGTTACAGAAATGCTTTGAGTAAGCTGAATGAGTGCTTGATCTGAAGCCTCTTTCTCGTTCTCCGATGCTGCTTCCCCCCAGTAAAATTGATTCGATTGTTTTATGCTCTTCGGCTCTCTGTCCTGGTGTTGTGGCCTGGCCTGTACTCCTGCAAAAATCGCCGGATTTATGATGAAAATGATAATGGATAATATGAATGTGTTTGGAACGTGTTTTATCATCATTTGTTATTACCCTGTTATCATTGAAAACATTACAAACAGCCCGGCGATCTATCTTTCAATCGAGACTGTGACACCGCGAATTTTATGATCCCGATGGAGCGTTTTGATCCTGCATTAGTTCAGAATGTTGCGGAGGTGAGCTTCCACAAACATTCAATGAGATTCATCTCGTCCGGCAGATACCGCATAAACAATGCAGTTAATTTTGCATCCTAAGGTACGAATATGGAAATTAACTTTCCAGCTTTATGACATGATTCGAGGATTCTTCCTCCTTAGACCTAACTCAACATTCCCCTTGGGGGGGAGCAGTTTGGAAACAATTATTTGGAGCTCTCGCTCTGCGCGTTAAAACGGGATTTTAAGTGGGTACGGGATAAAGGGTAATGGCGCTCAACAAATGCCACTGACCGCTTTGGCCCCCCTTGATATTGTATCGGGATGCCAATTACGACCTGATCCGGGGGATTTCTCAGGTCCATCATCCAATAAATTACGGAATTGACGATCATCCCCACATTCTCCGGCATATCCTCACCGGCAGGTTTTCAGCGATAAATCTCATTCGAAAAACGCCCTGCATATTTACGACAGCCGCCTGTATCCTTATTTATTTATCAATAGGCCTATATCTAACAGTGATTATGAAGCAAATTTTTTGATCATATTGGTTATCCGGAAATTTACTCTTCCTTGCCTCCATCTCCCCCCTCGAAGGGGCTCGCTCTCACAGAATAACGACACAGAATAAAGACTTCCGGAAAACCTTGATTTTTATTCAGTTTATCTCTATTTTACTCGCTGGAATGGTAAATATAACTCCAGGATTCCCACCCCGGCTCATGGGGCAGAGCGAATTGGTTCGGTTGATATTATCAAGGGAAGTGCAGTTATTGCAGTTTCCCGGAGGAGGCCAAAAGGTGGATGTCATATTTACAAGGTATCAGCTTACAGGGGAGAGTTCATTTTGATAAACTGCACCATTTTATAATCAAAAATATCGGAATCCAGGTTCTAAGATAACATAAAAGTTGTTAGCATTTGCTGCGTCTTGCACGGCTCGTTCTGCTACGATATAGGACTGACTTTACTCCAATATTTATGATTCAATTTTTCCCGGATAGGCGTAAATATCCGTGTTTTAATATAGCACTCTTGATTTGTTCTCTGCTCATCTCCGGATATGCAATGTGTGAGGCAAGAGATATCCTAAGTGAGGAAATATTTCAAATAGATACTACCTTAAGTAGCTCCTCCGTGAATTTAAATACCGCCGAGGCGTTAAAGCGGGCACACGAACTGGCTGAGAAACTCCAATTCGACGATGCGGCAAAAATACTTCGTGACGTCCTCAGTGTCGACAACTCTGATCCAGCCGTTATGTATGAACTTGCCACGATCCTTGGTTGGGATGGGAAATATGACGAATCAATTGCACTTTACCGGTCCTTGCTGAAGCTGCAACCCGAAAATACCGGGCTCCACCTCGAAATCGGCAGGGTATTTCTTTGGCAGGCCGATCGCACAGGCAACGATAAATACAGGCGCGCTGCTATCAAAGAGTTTGAATCACAGATTCAACGAAATCCGGCAGACTGCTTTGCATTGAAACAGATCGGAGCGGCTAATCTCAAACTTGGCCAGACAGAAGCTGCCTCATCAGCCTTGGCTTCAGCTATAAAACTCTGCCCCAATGATTACGAGGCAGAGAGATTGCTTGCGGAGACATATGCGGCCAAGAAAGAGTTCACTAAAGCTGTAGAATTGTTGCGAAGATTAACTGACCGAATTCCCCAAAACCCGGATCTCCGGTGGCAACTGGGGGACTTTCTCATCCAAACAGGTGATATCGATTCAGCAGAAAAAGAATTCCAAACTGTGCTTAGGAAATATCCGTATCATGCCGGAGCCTTAATAGGGCTCGCCCGCGTACACCAATGGAAAGGGCAATTGAGTCAATCCGCCGGATACTTTCAAAGTGCAACATTATGGACTTCCATGAAAAATCCTGCGCCCTTTCTCGGACTCGGGGACGTGGAATCGATAAGAGAGCATTGGAGTGCAGCCAAGGAGTACTACAAACGCGCTTTAACCATTGACCCGAAAAACGAAGACGCAAAATTGAAGCTCAGACAAGCACAATGGATGGTTGGACCGCGGCTCAATTTCGAATACAGCAATTATCAGGCCTCCCAGGGACTCAATTCGGCAATGATCGGGGGAGAAGCGAAAATAAATATTTATGAAAACGGTTCACTGACTTTTAGATATGATAAGTACCAGTATTCAGAGGAGCAAACGCCGGATCTCATCCGCGACGATTATTATCTATCCTGGAGCCAGCATATAACAGGATGGCTGAAAGCTGAACTTGGATTTACCCTTTCAGAATTTCCCGTCAATCCGGGTGAGTCGCGTAAATTATATGGTTGGACGGCAGACGTTATCGTGACTCCAGTTCCGACAACTACATTATACTTGAGCTACAATCGGATCCCAGTATCGGAAAGCTATGCGACAATAAGCCCGAACTACTACTCAGACATTCTTAGCACGGGAATTGACAGCAAATTCTCACAGCAATTTTCTTTGCAACTGAACGGCTCCCTGGCTCGGCAGCATGGTTCGTTCGCTGCAGGCTATAGAAATTCCTACTATTCGCGGTGGGTCGACCTGGCAATCATCCCAGACTTGAGTGAACGCATTAGGACTGAAGGCCAATTCTCATTCCAGGTCTCGGATAATCCCACGATATATATTCGTGCGGGGGCTTCAATTCTTAAATCGGTCAGGGCAGAACATGTCCCCTATTGGGCTCCAAAATCATTTCCTCAAGAGCAGATTATCCTAAATTTCTCCAAAGTTATTGACCGGGTTTCCATAGACCTTGAATCTCGAGGAACGCATGTGCACGAGGGTTCGGAGTGGGGATACGGGGCTTCTGCCTCATTGACGCTTTTATTCGGGAATATTATAAAGATTGGGGGGTCCGCCTCAGTTCAACAGGTAGGAACTATCGTCCCCTGGAATGGAACGCGCTATGATGCGACGTTCAAACTGTGTTATGATGATTGATACCGATTATAAAATTTTATTTTGAATACACGATATAACAACGAAAATAAATAATTACAGCTGATGGAGCCAGGAATGATAACGATAAAAAAAATCCCCCATCGATTCTGCTTCATGGAAGTGTTAATCCTGAGTATGACCATCCTGCTTGTAATAGCGGAGGGAAAATCCCAAGAAGCCTCGAGAAAAACAGGTATAGAGGCGAAAACCGCCTCCTCCGATAAATCAGCCGCTGCCGTCGTAGTTGCATATATCCAGGATCCGGATGAAAGGGTTCGCGTTGCCGCCGCAAGATTCCTGGGAGATGTAGGCGGAAAGGAAGCTGTAGATCCATTGATCGCTGCCTTGGAAGATTGGAGTCCATCCGTAAGGGAGGCGGTCGCCCGGTCACTGGGGAAAATAGGTGATATGAAAGCCGTCAAATCTTTGAAGCTCGGTCTCAATGATGGAAATCCCGATGTCCGGGCAGCTTCGGCAATCGCGTTGGGAGAGCTCGGCGCAAAAACGGCTGCTCCGGAACTGATCAAAGCCCTGGGTGATTGGGATGCCGAAGTTCGGATTGCAGCTTGCCGGTCACTGGGAATATTGGGGGGCGAATCTTTGTGCGCTGAGATCCAGCCTCTCCTATCTGACGGCGACAGCAGGGTAAAAGCTGAAGCCATTCTTACTATTGCTAAGCTGCGCCCTAGCCAGGCTCTCCCGGATCTGGTGAAATATCTCAACGATTGGGATCCTGAAGTAAGGCGAAGCGCAGTCGAAAGTCTTGGAATGTTGAAAGACCAGGAGGCGATTACTCCTCTCACAAAAGCTCTGGGCGATGCATATCCGCCTGTCAGAGCAACTGCTGCCAGATCCCTGGGGTTAATCAAGGGTCAATCTAGCCTCGATCAACTTCTGAAGATTACAAGTGATTGGAGTCCAGCGGTTAGAACAGCTGTTGCATCTTCATTGAGCAGTTTTTCGTTCAATGAAAATATCAAAAAAGCACTATTTGCATTTCTGGAAGATTCTGATGCTAAAGTAAGGGCAGCCGCGGTGAGCAGCATCGGTGCGACGGGAATCGCAACAGCGGGCGACAGGTTGATCGGTAAACTTGGAGATTGGGACAGATCAGTTCGTGCATCTGCAGTCCATTCGCTCGGGCTACTCAAGGCCAGGGATGCCGTTAAGCCGCTCATGAAAGTGCTGGGCGGTGATCCCGATGCATCAGTTAGAAAAGAAGCGGCTACGAGCCTCGGCCTGATCGGGGACACCTCCGCCCTGCCAGCGTTGAAAAAAGCAACTGAAGACTGGAATGCCGAGGTGGGGAAAGAGGCGGCCGGCGTAGTCAACTTTCTCCAAAAGGATGTAAAATAAAACGCGCCGTAAAAATGAAGCCTATAGTATTCACGTATAGCGCTCCGGATATCGACTACTCCTGGTTTTATCACGGTTCATTACCGCCGGTGAATGAAATAAATGATAGGTGAACATATGCTGGCCTTTCTGAAAAAAATCATGACACGATCACTCTTTTGTCTCCTGACAATCACCCTCCTATCAAGCCCTGCCCATCCTCAAGGCGGGGAATCTTTGTTACAGCGCGAGATCAAGCCATGGATAGACAAGCTGGATTCCAGGCAGCAGTCCGCCTTCCTCAAGTTTTTCAACGATCTCGCATCCGTTCAGCCGAAGGGTAATTTTGACATAGCTGCACTGACAACAGATTGGAATCGGGTGATGATCGCCTCGTCCGGCACTGAGGCGTCGCTCACAAAAATAGAGGCATGGTGTCACATAGCTATGGTGGCTTTTAAAGAACTCATGGACAAAGTAGGATATATCCAGGCTACTACTCTCGCAAAACTTATTTTCCTTGACGGTTTCACGGTTTTACAATCCGTACCACATGACAATTACGAAGCATGGGCGGAGTTATACCGTATGAAATATGACGAAATTCAGCAGTACACCAACGTGTACGGCGTCGATATCCGGGCTATGGATATGTCGAACACGCTGGAAGGATGGGGTAAAAAATATTCGCAGTATTCAGCCCAATTTCAGAATGAACTTTCGGGAGGGATCTGCCCAACATTCATCCAACCCCCGCCCGGCGGTTTTCCCCATCGACCTGTTCCCGGCATAATTAGTCAAACCCTTTCCGCCGCTATCGTAATCCCGAGTGATAACTGTCTTCTGCGGGCAGACATCCCTATCTATGGGATTGCGGGTGGAACAAACTTCAAACGCTACCTGCTGGAATATGGACCGGGCAATAATCCCAACGAGTGGCACCTTATTGAAGAATCTCAAGTCCCTCAAAACCATTTTTCAATCACCCAGGTGCCAAGTTTAATGCAGGGAGATCTTGATCTGCGCGGAAATTTGGCAACATGGAATGTGGGTCTGAAAAACTGGGAACATCTTCCGTGGCATCCGGCTTCCGACACCACAGATCTGAACGGAGTGTACACCATTCGTCTGACCACTTTCGGTCGTGACGGAGAAAGAGCGGAGGATCGCGTGACATGCGAGGTAGGTCGGGTCATCGCACAGTGTCTTCCGGGGATTGTTGTCAGCAGCGATAAGAAGGTCACTTTGCATTTCCCGGAACAATCTTTAAAAGCGGCATTTCGGGTATTTAGCATCCGTCCTATAAACTCCGAGCTCCCTGTTTTACCTTCAAACCAGAAGCTTATCGGGGAAGTTTATCAGATAAAGGAAAGTGGCGAAAGCTTCATAAAACCGGTCACTCTTGAGATGTCATATGCCTTAAATGTCGCAGAGAATGGATATTCATCGACTTTCGGAATCTTCACCTTCAATGCAGAGCGGAATATCTGGGTTTTATTGAACACAATGAGAGATGAAGACCAGAAGGTGCTGCGCACTGATCTGACGGCGTTGCCCTCCCCAAAAGCCTATTTTGCGATCTTTTCAAGCAGGGATAGTTTGATCCAGTCAAGCAGGGATAATCTGTCTTCTGAGCATATCCGGGGGAGGGGTACTGTTCGGCGGCCGGTTTCCGACAAAATATTTATAAGGGACGATTTCGAACGCGATCTGGGTGAATGGTCTGACCGGGACGCGGGAGTCGGGGCTTCGGTCTCTCGGGTTTGCACTGGAGACAAAAAGGCAAATTGCTATGTTAAAGTGTCGAACAAGACTTCAGAGGGTAATTTCGCCTGCAACGTGGTTACCACTCCGTTTGATGCCCGTAACTACCCTCTGATCAGCTTCGACTATAAAGTCGAGAAAGACGTGCATCTTGATTTTTTCGTTCGAGTTGCAAACCGCTGGTATGATATCGGTTTCACCGGCGATGTCAATGAATATCGGAATAAAGACGTAAATATTGCCCCCCTTGGCCTGATTCCCGGCATTGTCTCCGATGGCGTGTGGCGGCATGCCGATTTCGACCTTGTGGATCTCCTGCGACGAAGAACGCAAAATACGCTGGTAGAGGCTGTCACCCTTGCAGATTGGAGAGTCGGCGGATATATGGATCTGGAATTCGGCAACAATGCTAAGGATGCTACCGTATTCTTCGACAATTTTACAGTTGCTAAAGATACGACTCCGAAAATAAAACCCATCGCTTCGGGTGATTCCATCATCGTCGAAGATTTCGAAAAAACCACAGGATTGAACAGTTTGGGCGGAGCACACACGGTTTTTACGAAACCAGGTACAAATAATTGCTCTATGCAGATCATCGACCGGGGACCCGAGGACGCTATTAAAAACAGGAATCATTGTCTTCTGCTTACATATAAAGTTCGACAGCAGGGAGATTATTGCGGATGGATGACCTCGCTACAAGGTAAGAACCTGGAGGGATGCACATACTTGAATTTTGAGATATTCTTAAGGGATTTTCAGCCGAAATGTCTGATTGGACTAAAAAACTCACAGGAGCAGGAGGTAAAAGTGCCACTTACTCCCTATCTCGGAACACCCGATAAGGAGGGCTGGAGGCAGGTGGCCATTCCCATGGTCGTATTCAGCAGCATGAACGACTTTGCATCGATGGAAAAGTTGAGCATCTCATTCGAAGAAAAACTTGGTTCCGGATCGGGCTCCATTTTGGTGGATAATATACGGTTCGACAACAGGGATGTTGACGCTATCGTACTGGAGATAAATGATTTCAGGGATTCGATTCCAAATATGAACGCCTTGGGTTTAAGCAATTGGATTTTCACCAATGGAGCTGCCGCTATCCAGGCAAAAATGCAGAAAATATCTGGGTTTATACCCGGTGATTACTCTATGAGGATTTCCTTCGGGGGTTCGATCGGCCTAGATCTTGGAGAGGCGGGATTTTCTTATGCAGGGTGGTCGACTGGTCTGGGTGGGATTGACATATCAATGTTCGATTCCCTTCGATTTTATGTTCGCGGCCAAAAGGGGGGTGAAGTTTTTAATATATATTTCGATGATGGCGACAGGCGAAGGCCGGTGTCGGTCACAAAATTCGGAACGGTTAGCAAAACAGGGAATAATATATCAATCCCTCTCAATGAATATATCAGACAAGGGGTAGATTTAACACATATTACCGAACTGCAATTTGTCTTTGAATGGAACGAGACATCCGGAACCATTTGGGCAGATAATATTGCGCTTATCAAAAATAAAAAAGTTTTTCCAATTTCTATCCGATCTTCAGGAGACAATCGATGAAACCGAATTTATTCCGTCTGCAGAAGAGCCCAATGATGGTGGCAACAGGGTTTATCATCTGGGCGGCACTTATCTGGAAATACGAGGCATGCTTCATACCCTTATTTAACATGGTGGATTCCTCCGTAGCAAAATTAATTGTAGCCTTTGCTGTATTTTGGATAAATATAGTGTGGTTCTATGGCATATTTCATTTTGTCGGAATTTTGTTCTCAAAATATTCTAAACCGATTCCCACTATAAATTCATTCCGGATCCAGGAGTCTGAGAATGTGGCAATCCTGTACACGACTAGAAACGATTTTTACTGGGAAGCAGCGGAATCATGTTTAAACCAGGACTACCCCTTCTTTACCTTTTTTATCCTTGACGACAGCACAAACTCAGAAAAACAGGGTCAGGTGAAAGAGTTCCTTAATAAATATGGTGACCGCTGCAGATTGATCCACAGAAAAGACACTACCGGTTATAAAGCAGGCAACCTCAATCATGCGCTTTCTAAACTTTCCGGCGATTATAAATATTTTGCGGTAGTAGATGCAGATGAAGTACTCCCAAAAAACTTCCTGTCCAAAATGGTACCGTACTTCCGTATTGATGAGAATATAGGGTTTATCCAGGCAAACCATCGTTACCGAAAAGCCGGCATATCCAAGTTTTCTTCTTCTATGTCAAAGGATGTTAATTTACACTGGGATCTGTTCTTGCCCGCGAGGAACAAATACGGATTTGTTATGTTTTACGGCCACGGAGCCGTAATTCGCACAGACGTGTGGAAAAAAGCAGGCGGTTTTCCCACAATTGTCTCGGAAGACATTGGTTTCGCTGTCAGATCGCGTGAGCTTGGATTTCATGGGCTATTCCTCAAAGATGTTGTAGCAGAGGAGGCATTCCCGAACAATTACCCGGGTTTCTTGAGAAGAGAAATTAAAGTTGTCAAGGGTTCGCTTCAATTTATGACCGGACATGCAGGCTCTTTTTTCGCGTCCAATAACGTAACGGTTACCGAGAAATTGGATCTTATCGCCTCAATATCAGTGCTTTTCCTGCCCGCAATTTTCATGTGTTTTTTAATTGCAGCTAATATCATCCTGCCAATTTTGATAGCCTCGCATGAATTGACGGTCCAGATGACGGGGGGCATCAGAGAATGGGGGTGGTTTTACAACACGGAAGCATTCGCCGCTAAGATACGGGAATTATGGTCGTGGGATTTTTACCTGGTAACACTCATAACGATTATAGCCCCGCTATTCTATCAAATGAACACTCTGAGACGGTCACCCGGCAGAATGCTCCGCTATGCAGCTCAATCAACCGCTATATTTTTATCGATAATTCCTGCCCTCGTCTGGGAAACAGTGTCTTACCTTCTAAACAGGCAAGTGGAGTTCGTCCCGACCGGCGATTCGGCAACATCTAGGATTGGCGGAAAATCAAAGAGAGAATTATTTTCGGCGGGATTTGGCTTGCTTCTGTTTGTCTTTTCTCTTTTAACATGGAATCTGGCATTATTGACAGTTGCCCTGTCTTTTATGCTCCATCCAATATTGTTAAGAATTGGGTGGAACTCAAGCGGATTGCGGATTGCGACACTTTTACCATTCCTCTTCTTTATCTCAGTTTTCGGTTCAATACCTCTGCTTTTGATAGGTACATCGGGAATGCTCACGGTTATTATGCCGGCGCATCATTAGAGCTAAAATATTATGCGTTTTATAAACATCGGACTTGGAATGTTCAAGCACTTACGGATGAGCGGAGTATTGTTGATCAGTTTAAACGTCTCTTTAATCCTCCTATCTTGCACCGAGAATACTGTAAATCCTGTTTCCATCGTTATCAATCCATATAGTTATCAAAGAGCCGATTTAGATTCAGCCCGGTTCTCCCTATCCATGGCTCTGCAAAACCAGGATACCATAGTAAGCATCGGGCTGCGCTTACAAACTAATCCATATAATTTTCAACAGGCTGACAGCATTAGCACAGTATCTCTCAGACAAAATGAGCTCGCCACCAAATCAAACCTACAAGCGATGTTGAACCAGGGGAACTATAGTTCATTGCACTTCTACATTCCGAGTATGTCTGCGATATTGTCGGGAAAAACTTACTGGCAAAATGAAAAGACACAGATAGACATTGTAACCAAACCATATTGGCAGAAACAACACAGCCAGGCAACATTGTTTCACTACACCGCGTGGATCAATTTCTGCACACACATGATGAACAGCTTGGAACTCAAAATACACATGATCGATACTACGCTTTTAGGACTGGATTACGATAAAGCCATATTGGACAACACCTCACCTGAGACTACGGCCGGAATCGTAAACAGGAAGATAGCCCTGCAAACATGCAAAATAACATACCTTGACGACCTTCTGAGTGTTATTAAAGAAGCTAGAAATTTACAGATCCCCGACTTTTCCGGGATTTCAAAATTAATTCCCTCGGTTACTGCGATCGAACACGGAAAGTCATTTTGGGCTGCGGCGATAGATTCAACCCAAAAATACGAAATACCATACTGGGAGGGACAGCTACAGATCGCAAGAAAATCCGGGAATGAATTATGGATTCTCTTTTGCGAACATCTGATCGATAATCTCAACCAATATATTTCTTTGGGCAACTCAAGTTTAAGCGATCTGGATTTCGATCTTAAAATTGTCACTGAAATATCATCAGAAACACCTCCGGAGATTATCAATAGAAAGAAAAACCTGATCTCCCTTCAGATTGATTTTTACACTAATTTAATCCAGATTATGGAAGAAGAGATGGCATTGGGTATTCTCGGCTAAATTATTGGGGTTCCTTCGTGGGGCAAACATTCATAATCCGATCGTCAACATTTGATGTGTATTTATGACTGTTTTACAGTCAACCTCAATTTCTTCCAAACTACTGCGGTTCACGTGACTCCGGCTCCGCCCGTTTCCCCCCTTTACCTGGGTCAGCCCCAGAGGAACACACAGTTTTACTAAATCAGCACCATCTTCCTCACGGCCGGGATCTCTTCGTGGGAACTGCGATGCTTGTTGTTTCGAGTCGGTTATAGGGCTGATCTGCAAAGCCGGTTTATCAAGGATGACAACGGCTGCCGGAATATAAATTGCAGGTCAAGAGCACAAATAAAGCGATAACATTTCTCATATCACCTTCTTTACATTTTTATATCCATCCAGACCTGTCCAAAATAACTTCTTAAGATTATATCTTGGACAGCAGAATTAATGGAAATTATCATGTGGTTTCTAACACAATTTACTTATAATACACCAGAATATGACCGATTGTGGATTATTGTTTCCCCGAATATTCACTTCAAGCCGACATAGAGTACCTGTAAATGACAAATCAGCCATATTTTATTAAATAAATGCTTGTTTTTTGCAATATAGTATCGGCACTATGGTTGTATATGTGCCGTTGTTATATTATATTGACCTAGAAATCTTCATGAGGCGCGACATATATATCGGGGGAATGTGCAAATGAAGAAAAACACAATCATATCGGAAATTCTGAAAATCATCCATAAGAAGAAGTATTTTACGGTCGATTCCATTCGGTACGAACTGCGTAAGCGCAAACTGGAGCACAGCCCGACTACGGTGTACCAGTATCTCTTCAATTTGAAAGCCGATGGGGTCCTGTTTGATGCGGGTAGGGGATGGTATGCAACAGTACAAATTGCTGCTAATTTGGATACAAAGCCGATAGACAAGTTAGTCAACCTGGTCAGCTCACAGTTTCCTCTTCTCACTATCGCGGTTTGGAGTACCGAGCAGCTGCAGCCGTTTGCACATCATCTTATGACGAAGTTCACAACCTTCATGTATACGGAAGGTGATGCGATGGCCTCGGTCGCAGAATACCTGAAAGAGAAGAAATACATCGCCCATGTGAATCCTCAGCAGTCTGAAGTTGATAAGTACTTCGAGCCATCCTCGTCTGCTGTTGTTCTACGTCAATCGGTGACAGAAGAACCGGTCGAAGGATATTATGCGACCGTTGAAAAAATGCTGGTGGATTTATTTCTTGAAAAAGAGAGACTGCATCTGATGGATGGTGCAGAATATGAACGCATATTCCGGAATCTCGTTATGTTTAATCGGATCAATATGCCGAGACTTTTACGGTATGCGGACCGGAGGAAGATAAAAACAACTTTGGTGAAGAATATCCTTTCGGTTGAACAAGACCTGATCGGTATGTAGGATCAAATGGAATGATTTCCAAGGAATCATTTTCTGCATCGTGGATACAGAAACAAAGAAAAGAATATCCCAAGGCAGATCCTCGGTTGATCGAGCGACAAATATATGCCTTCGAGTTGGTGGGCTTGCTGGCTCAGACAGGAAAGAAGTTTGTACTCAAAGGAGGCACCTCTCTCCTTCTGTTATTGCCCAAAGCGCATCGGCTCTCAATCGATGTTGATGTCGTTGGCGATTTCGAGCTAAAAGATCTTCAACCTGTTGTTAAAGGTTCGTTTTTTTATCGTGTCGGCGAGGATGAGCGAAGAAAGAAAAAGATTCCGAAGAGGCATTTTAAATTCTTTTATACATCTGCAATTGATGACCGGGAGAGCTATGTACTGCTGGATGTCCTCGATGCGGATCACGGATATCCTCAGCTACTCTCATTATCAGTCAAGAATGATATGTTTCACGTTGAAGACAATGTTACGGTGCAAGTGCCAACAATCAACGGCATCTTTGGTGATAAGTTGACCGCGTTTGCTCCAAACACCATCGGAGTTCCTTATGGTCAACAAAAATCCATGGAAATAGTAAAGCAATTGTTTGATATCGGAGAATTATTTAATGAGAGCACCGAACTCGGCGAAATAATGGGTTCGTACAAAGCAATACAAAAGCAGGAGAGCATATACCATGAAGGGCATCCCTCTCTAGAGAAAATTATCGAAGATACAATTGGGACCAGTTTGTCTTTCTGCCAATCGCGGTTGAAAGGGGGGATAGTCAATAGTAAGGTTGAAGAATTGCATCAAGGTATTAAGCAAATCCAGAGTTATCTCATGGGAAGCCCATACCGGATTGATGAAGCGCGGATATCAGCATCGAAGGCTGCCTTCATTGCGACAGCCATTTTGCTTAACCAGAGGAATATGCATCTGAAGGATGTGCGGTTTGATCGGTCAAAGATCGTGGAGTTGAAAGATGTTCAGTTAGGTGGTCGGTTTGAGATCTTGAACAAGCTCAAATCGACCCAGACAGAAGCGTTCTATTATTGGTGGCAAATTGAACAATTTGAGTTATAGAGTGATTAGGATAGGAAGTAAAAATCAAGAAGATCTATTTGCGGATGTCAGTACTATTCGGTAAAACAGCACCGTCAATCACAAGAACGATCTTTTTGGAAAAGCTTTGTTGAAGGAGGCTATAGAGTTGCCACCCACGATACCGGAGCCAAATGACCTGCATACCGCACGACATGCGATAAGGGCAAACTTACAAACCAGCGCAAAAGAAACCAGGCGTCGGCATTCAGACTATATTATTTACAGAATGTTTCCAGATGGAACAGCTGATTATCCGATGCAACATTTTGCTAAATATTTTGAGGGTCGTCGAGAACTCAGGGATTCTGCATTCTAACGGTTCATAACTGTCGAAACGCTCATGCCTCAGATTATCCAAAAACTAATACTGCCGTACATTGGAGCTGGCATGATTTAGAGACAATCTATTCGCGATTATCTGGCTGCAAAATATCCAGAAGCAAAGAGCATCAAAGACTGTGTCCGGGCAGTTGCCGAAGTGCTGGTTGCTAGTGGCGTGGTCAGATCTGAAAAAAGCAGGCTACATTTTTCATATCGCAAAATCGCTCTAGCCTCTTTGGCATTTGTTCTCTATAGTGAGTTTCAGCAACCAGGTATGTATGATATTTCGAAGGTTGAAAACAATTTAATGATTCAATCGCTGCCGTGGAGACCTGAACGTATCGTGCCATCATTATATGAACTTCGAAATAGGGGGATCATCACTAAAATATTTGAGATAGATATGCTTTGACATTTCACGATCAATTTGACACTCCGCGAACTGGTCGAAGCACTTGAGGACAAAAAGATATTAGTGTGAAAGAAACCAGTCCGCTAACACTTCAGTCAGCAGATGTAAAAAAAACGTGGCACAGAAGCTTCGACTTGGTGTAGATTCCGGCCTATTGAAGCCACATAATCCCGTTTAAACCAGCCACCCAATCCGGTTCAAATCTGGCCATCCGAGGAAAAGGATACTCGGAATGAATGTTTTCAGGGGAAACTTCCTTCCCCCATTTTGTCAAAAGAGGAGCTCCAGGAGGGATATGCCATACTTCAGCCTTTTAGAGAGACCTGTTCCCCTGATCTTCAGCCCGCTGAGCGCTAGAAATGGATATGGCTAGGATGCATAAAACCGAGATGATCCCGGGAGGATTTCTGGATTTCATTCTCTTATCTCCTGCCATTTGACTTTAAAAAATTCTCCAGCGATGCCGCTCTGAATCCCCCACTTGATTTATTCAACGATCCATTCATAAATTCCGGTTGAAAAATCAGGCACTAGCTGAATTTCAAGGCGCAGACCGTTTGTCCTGACCGGTTTAAACGACACAACATTAAACTTATCCTTTTCGCTTGCATATGGACCGGTATTTTCGGCCGGCTTCCATTCCGTGCCATCCAAGTACATGACGTGCCAGGAGGCCGGTAAGCGGCACTCGCCCGTGCCCGTATCGTCAAACCAGTAAACCTTCACCTTTGACACTGTCCGGACATCTTCAAAGTCGTACTGCACCCACTCCCTAGTCCCTTTCTGCGGCCACCAGTGCAGAAAAGGGATCGAATTGTCTATGGAATTCCTCGGCTCAAGCTGGTCATTGACAGCACCGGCCTTCTTTCCGCCAGAAGCCGTCACCCTGCTCCTAAATGCGATCGTGGGGGCAGGTGAAGGCCTCGCTCGGGAGATTTCGCGGGCCAGCCATACGCACATCTGCCCCTCACCGCGGTGGGCCCAGGCGTAATACGGAATGGCCGTGAACTCCTGCTCGTTGCCCGTCTCCACGCTGCCGTCGAGGGTTCTATGGAGGGGTACCGCCGTAGCCTTTATAACCTGGATGCCATCCAGAAGGTCTTTGCGGTACTCCGAGAGGAGCCGGGCGCTGTCTCTCAGCACAAGATTCAATACCCGGCCCTCTTTGTTGTCGGGCCACTCTGCGCAGAAAACAAGCGGCCCGCGCTCCAGAGCAACGCGGCCCCTGTCATCTTCGAGCTTATCGCTGGCAACCACGCGTCTTGCCGGCATCGGGAAATTAACCTCCACCACGTCCCCCTTTTTCCACACCCTGCGGAGAGTGGCGTAACCCTTTTCCAGATTGAAATCCGTCACCCGGCCGTTAATTTTTATTATCGTCTGCTCGTCGCATCTCTCAAGATACCTGTACAGGTCGCCGGGGACCGGGCGGTTCTGCGCCCAACCGGGAATGCGGATTTTGAGCCCGAATTCCGAGGCATCCCGGGGGTCGACGCTGATTTTAACTGAACCCTCCCAGGGATAACGTGTATATTGTGAAATTCTCACCTGGCCTGCACCCATTTGAACCGAAGCTTCTCCGGCAATGAACAGGTTGACATAAAGCTCACGACTTGAGGTGGCATAGATAAAACCCGGAATTGAAGGGATAAACCGCACAATGTTTGTTGGGCAACAGGCGCAATCAAACCAGGGGGAGCGGCTGGCGCCCTGGAAAGATTCCAGTGGATTCGGGTAGAAGAAACTGTCCCCCCTCATCGAAACACCCGAGAGAAAGGCATTGTATGTTGCACGCTCCAGAACATCGATGTATTTAGCGTCAGCGTGCAAAAGGAACATCCTGTAATTCCATAATGCATCCGCGATTGATGCGCAGGTCTCGCAATAGGCACTCGGGTTGGGGAGAACATAGGGGTGGCTGAAACCCTCGTTCCCCCCTGTCGCTCCGATGCCGCCCGTGATGTATGTTTTAGAGTTTATTATGTCTTCCCAGATGCGATCAATCACATTTATGTATCCTTCGTCACCGCCCAGAGCGGATACCTCTACCATGCCCGAATACATATATGCCGCGCGCACCGCGTGCCCCACCGCCTCCGTCTGTTCTGCGAGCGGTTTATGATCTTGGGCATAATCACCCATCAGCCTGTGCCCGGCAGAATCCCCCCGCTCATCCAGGAAAAATCTGGCGGTCTTCAGATACTTGTCATCGCCCGTTATGCGGAATAGCTTGCACAAACCGATTTCAATCTCCTGATGGCCGGGAACTTCATGCCTTTTACCTGGACCGAAAGTCTCGCATACCAGATTTGCGTTCTTCAGGGCGACATCCAGAAGCGTTCTTTTGCCAGTTGCCAGATAATGCGCCGCTGCAGCCTCGTAGAGATGCCCTGCGTTGTACAGCTCGTGGCT
>Ga0209048_10002237_pt1 | contig 19384 bp, 21 predicted proteins | sample FrelakmetCRP12CR_FD_187146 | JGI IMG/M metagenome (GOLD analysis project Ga0209048, IMG submission 187146) | Freshwater lake sediment microbial communities from the University of Notre Dame, USA, for methane emissions studies - CRP12 CR (SPAdes)... | ecosystem: Environmental > Aquatic >... | reverse complement strand
CTTGCTACAACTTTTAAAAGTTTGCAAGCACAAAAGTCAATTTCGACCAGAATTTTTCGCAGGCTATCACTACATTTGAACCATAGTGGCGGTTAGCCAGGGCTAGGCGCCGATACATTTCCCTACTTTGGTGGGGATCTATGACCGTAACCCTCGCCGCTGCGCGACCCAACGCGCTATCATTTCAGACACTGCGAGGCACTTATGCAATACCGCAACTTCGGCAAATCCGGAATCAAGGTCAGCGACATTGGCTACGGCGCCTGGGGCATCGGCAAATCCATGTGGATCGGCGCCACTGACGATGAATCCCTGCGCTCGCTCACCGCCGCGCGCGACGCCGGGGTCAACTTCTTCGACACCGCGCTCGCCTACGGCGACGGCCACAGCGAGCAACTCATCGCCCGCGCCTTCGGCAAGTCAACCGATGTCATCATCGCCAGCAAGGTGCCGCCAAAAGACCGCAAGTGGTCTGTAGGGCCGGGCGCTCCGCTGGAAAATACCTTCCCCAAGAAGTACGTACTGGACTGTCTCGATCAGAGTCTCAAGAATCTCAATCGTGACAGCATTGACGTCTACCAGTTCCACACATGGATTGACGACTGGGCCGGCGATCCCGAATGGCAAGAGACTGTCCGCGAGATGAAGTCGTCCGGCAAGGTCAAATTCGTCGGCATCTCCATCCAGAACCACCAGCCGGGCAACGTGCTGAAGGCACTCAACACCGGATTCGTCGATGCCGTGCAGGTCATCTACAACATCTTCGACCAGTCGCCGGAAGACCAACTTTTTCCCTACTGCCAGAAAAACGGCATCGGCGTGATCGTGCGCGTTCCCTTTGACGAAGGCAGCCTGACCGGCAGGATCGGGCCCGAGACGGAGTTCCCGGAGGGCGACTTCCGCAACATTTATTTCGCGGGCGAGCGCAAGAAAGAGGTTTGGGAGCATGTGCAGGCCATCGTTCGCGACCTGGGTATCGGCATCGAGCAACTGCCGGAGATCGCGTTGCGGTTCTGCCTGTCGCATCCTGCCGTCTTTACCGTCATACCGGGTATGCGTAATGCAAAACACGTCGCAGCCAATGCCGCGGCATCCGAGGCCGGACCGCTCCCGCCGGAAATGCTGGAGAGTTTGCGGCGGCAGCGCTGGGTGCGAAACTATTATTGGACTTAGCTGGAGGGAACCATGATGAGCCAGACGATGGACGTGGAAATCCGCCGCTGCCTGGTTTGAGGCGACCTGCGCCGCGCGGCCGGGAGCCTGAAGCGCGAATTGCAATCCAAGTACGGGATTCGTCCCCGCGTGAAACACGCCATGGGCGAGCTCGAAGTTCTGGTGAACGGTAAGCGGGTGTTTTCTCACAAGGAAAGCGGCACGAAGCCGACCGCGGCCGAACTGCTTTCCCTCATTGAGGCGCCGCGGCAGTGAGAAATCTCTGTCCGCGATTTATCTCCCAACATCCCGTATAATCGCCTGTTTCGGTACGTGCGCTTGCTCGGGCTAAGGGCTTTGTGCACTTGGTACTCGTCGAACCTGGCAACAAGTGGAGCAGGCCTTTTAGGCCTGCATGGGAATGCCTTCTCGAATCGCGCACTTTAGCGCCCGGGGCAACAGCTTATCGACTTGCCTCAGCGGCTGAAGCCGTTTTCAAAGGCAGGCTTTCAATGCAGCGCTAAAGCGCTGCACCACCCGCCCATCGAATGCGAAATGATCAAGCCCGGAGGAACGGTTTGGATTTCCAACTCTCGGATGAACAGCTGCAACTGAAGAAGATGGTGCGCGATTTCGCGGAAAGCGAGATTACGCCCTACGTCATGAAGTGGGACGAGCCCGGGGAATTTCCGCTGGCAACCATCAAGGAGCTGGGCAAACTCGGCTTGCTGGGTACTATCTTTCCAACCGAATACGGTGGCGCAGGGATGGGCTACGTCGAGTACGTGACCTCGATCGAAGAGCTATCGCGGGTGGACGGTTCCGTCGGGATCACTGTGGCGGCCCACATTTCCTTGTGCTCGAACCACATTTTCGTAGCCGGGAACGAAGAGCAGAAGCGCAAGTACATTCCCAAGCTCGCGACCGGCGAATTCATCGGCGCATGGGGACTGACCGAGCCGGGCTCGGGGTCGGATGCGGGCGGCGCGCGCTGTTCGGCGGTGCGTCGAGGGAAGTGCTGGGTGCTGAACGGCACCAAGACGTTCATCACCAACGGTCACTATGCCGATGTTGCCGTGGTCATCGCCGTCACCGACAAAACGGCGCACACCCATGGTCTGTCGGCGTTCGTCGTTGAGAAGGGAACGAAGGGGTTTCGCGCCGGCAAGAAAGAGAACAAGCTGGGCCTCCGCGCCAGCGACACCTCCGAGTTGATCTTCGAGGACTGCGAGATTCCCGCCGAGAATCTCTTGGGACACGAAGGGCAAGGCTTCGTGGACGCCATGAAGGTCCTGGACGGCGGGCGCATCTCGATCGCAGCGCTCGGATTGGGAATGGCGCAGGGCGCCTATGAGGCGGCGCTGAGTTACTCCAAGCAGCGCAAGCAGTTCGGCCAGCCCATCAGCGATTTCCAGGCTATCGGCTTCAAGTTGGCCGACCTGGCGACTGAGATTGATGCCGCTCGCCTGCTGACCTATCGCGCCGCCGCGATGAAAGATGCGGGACTGAAGACGACGTTGGAATCGTCCATGGCGAAGCTCTACACTAGCGAGGTCGCGGTCAAGGCTGCGAACGAAGGCGTGCAGATTCACGGCGGCTACGGCTTCATCAAGGATTATCCGGCGGAGAAGTTCTACCGCGACGTGAAGCTGTGCACCATCGGCGAAGGCACCAGCGAGATCCAACGGCTGGTCATAGCGCGGCAGATTCTGAAGGATTGAGAGGGAGTGTTCTGAAGTGACGGATTCTCTTGCCCCTCCCGCCAAGATCGAGGAAAGCACTTCGGCCGGAAACAGCCAAGTCGCGGACCTGGTTCGCCGGGTCCGAGCTGGCGAGGTGCGAGCCCTTTCACGCGCCATCTCCACCGTCGAAGACCATACCAAAGAGTCCAGGGAACTTCTAAAGACTCTGTTTCCTTACAGCGGTAACGCGGTATTGCTCGGGCTGACGGGCTCTCCCGGAGCCGGCAAGAGCACGCTGGTGGACCAGGTGGCCCACGAATACCGCAAGCAGGGCAAGAGCATCGGCGTTGTGGCCGTCGATCCTACCAGCCCGTTCAGCGGCGGAGCGATTCTCGGCGACCGTATTCGCATGCAGTCCCACCACGCCGACCCGGGCATCTTTATCCGCAGCATGGCCACGCGTGGCTCGCTCGGAGGCCTGGCCAGCACCACGGCCGACGTGGTGACTGTGCTCGACGCCAGCGGCCGCGACATCGTCATCATCGAGACCGTCGGCGTCGGACAAGACGAAGTCGATATCGTTCGTTTGGCGGACGTGACCATCGTCGTGCTGGTGCCGGGCATGGGTGATGATGTGCAGACCATCAAGGCCGGCATCATGGAGATTGCCGACATCTTTGTCATCAACAAGGCCGACCGAGAGGGCGCCGAACGCGTGGAGCGCGAGATTCGCGCCATGCAGTCGCTGGCCGCCCGCGAGGACGACTGGACTCCGCCGATCATAAAGACAATCGCGAGCGACGGCACCGGCATCCCCGAGTTGGTTGCCGCCATCGAGAAATACCGGCAACACCTGGAGCAGAACGGCCGGGCTCAGACGCGTCGCATCGAGAACTGGCGCGGGAGAATCGCGGAGATGCTGCGCGATGCCTTATTTCAACGGGTGCTGCAGTACTACCTGAGCGAAGGCGAAGCGGCGCGCTACGCCGCTGAGGTGGCTGAACACAAGCGCGATCCATATTCGCTGGTGGAAAAAATCGTTGACGAGTTGGGGAAACCGGAATGAGTTACATCGACCATCTGGGTATTGCCGTGAAGTCGCTCGCCACAGCCAGAAAATTCTACGAACAGCTCGGCTTGGAAGTCATGGCCGAAGAGACCGTCGAAGCCGAGAAAGTGCGGCTGGCGATGGTCCCGGTCGGTGAAAGCCGCCTGGAGCTGCTGGAGCCCCTGTCGCCGGATTCGACCATCGCGAAGTTCCTGGAGAAGCGCGGCGAAGGCCTGCACCATGTCGCGCTGCAGGTCAACGACCTCGCTGGGACCGTCGAGCGGCTCAAGGCTTCCGGCACGCGACTCATCTCCGATGACATCAAGATTGGTGCGGGCGGGCACTTGTACGTGTTCGTGCACCCGTCGAGCGCCGGCGGCGTGCTGCTGGAGTTGGTGGAGGACGCACCGCAGGGCGTCTGACCATGCTTATTGTTGCGGTGGATACGTCGGGACGAAAGGGGAGCGTTGCTCTCTGCCGCGGCGATGCCCGAAGGTTCGAAGTTCTGCAACTGGCGTCGCTGGAGCACGGGACATATTCCGCACAATTGATGCCCCTGATTGCCGATGTGCTCCAGCAGCAACAGCTCGGCAAGACCGACATAGACGGCTTTGTGGTGGTCTCAGGTCCGGGGTCGTTTACCGGGCTGCGGGTTGGACTGGCGACTGTAAAAGGCCTTTGCGACCCGCTGAACAAGCCGCTAGCGACGGTATCGATGCTCGAAGCCATTGCCGCCGTCTACGGAAAAATCGGCGAAACCGTGACCACGCTCTTGGACGCTGGTCGCGGCGAGGTTTATGTCGGGGAGTACAAGGCGGGCGACGGAAGCGCGGAGAGAGTGCGGGAGTCTATCGGGCAGCTCGCTCAGTTGGACGATGTGCTGGCATCGCGGCGCCGGGTCTTCACCCCGGATGCCAGGATTGCTGAGATCGTAGGGACCCGCGCTGCTGTTCAGTTGACCGAGCCGGTGCTTGCCGATCTCATTGGGCGTATCGGACTCCGTAAACTTCTGGCCGGCGAAGAAACTGATTTAGCGGCCGCAGACGTGAACTACATACGCCGTTCCGATGCAGAGGTTTTTACCTCGCCGAAGCGCTAAGATGGTGCGCAGTAGACTGGCGACGACATGCTGATTCGTACCGCGACCTTCGCCGATGTGCCTGCTATCTGCGAGCTCGAGGAGCAGAGCGAGACGGCAGCACATTGGTCCGAGCGCGAGTACGATGCGCTCTTCACCCCTGACGCGCCACCGCGACGAGTGCTAGTGGCGGTGAACGAGACCGACGATGCGGTTATAGGCTTCCTGATTGCGTTGTGTGCGACCGATGCGTGGGAAATCGAAAACGTAGTCGTCGCTGAGGAAGAACGCCGGCATGGCATCGCGAGCGAGTTAGTCAGAAATCTGATAACACGAGCGCGCGCCGCGGGCGCCACTTCGGTGCTATTGGAGGTGCGCGAATCGAATGCCGCAGCCCGCGGGTTGTATGAAAAGCATGGATTTAGACTGCGGGGAAGACGTCGCCAGTATTACCGCCATCCAGACGAGGACGCGCTGTTGTTGCAATTTTCTATTGCAGTTCTGTGACAAAATGGCTTGAAGCGGCCTTGCGCCGTGTGCTAGCGTTTTGTACTGCATCTCTCCGGAGGTCCATTGAATGGCAGCTCAGGTACGCGATCAGCTTCTGCAAAGTAATGATGAATTTCGCAAGCTTGCCCAGGAACATTTCCAATACCAACAACGCCTCGAAAACCTGATTCAGAAAAAGTATCTTTCTGAAGATGAGAAGCTTGAAGAAGTGCGACTGAAGAAGCTGAAGCTCCGCCTGAAGGACCAGATGGAAAGTCTGGAACAGAAGTTCCGCGCCGACCACCAGGTCGTTTAGTCATTGCTAACCGCTTTTGCGCGGCGGTAGAGACCGGATTCTCTACCGTCCTGCCCCATTTCTGCATCTCGTATCGTTCTGTCGCCCCTGACGAAGAGTACCAGGAAGTAGTGCAGCAAATGGACCAACTGACCCGTGAGATCTTGGGTTCGGCGAATTAGGGCGCCAGCAAGACAGGCTCTATAATCAAACCAGCCCATGGTTCGCGACGGGATCTATTACGGACTAGCTTGTGTGATTGTGGCGGCCCTGCTGGGATGGCTGACCACGCCTGCTGTGGCGATTGTTCCGTTGCTGCTGGCGGCGTTCTTTCTCTGGTTCTTCCGTGACCCTGAGCGCGACATCCCTTCTATTGACGGCGCGATTGTATCCCCTGCGGACGGTAAGGTTACCGATGTTAGCGTGGTACAAGGCGAGGACGACGCGCAGACTCGCATCAGCATATTTCTCAATGTGTTCAATGTGCACGTGAACCGGTCTCCCATCAGCGGCTTGATTACCAGCGTGCAATACCGCAAGGGTGAGTTTCGCAATGCCATGGGTGCGGTTTCTGCCGAGCGAAATGAGCAGAACATTGTTACCGTCCGGGGAGACGCAGGCAGGGTGGTCTTCAAGCAAATTGCCGGACTTCTGGCGCGCCGCATCGTATTTACCAGGAAGGTTGGCGACCACGTCGCTCGCGGCGAACGAGTTGGCCTGATCAAATTCGGCTCGCGTGTGGACGTCTTCCTTGCCACCGGTGCGGAGATGAAAGTGCGTGTGGGCGACCACGTGAAGGGCGGATCCAGCGTACTGGCGATTGCGTTGCCACAAGCCATAATGCAGGACATGCACGAAGGCGCGGAGGCGCGATGAGCGAGCAACCGTTGCGCAGATACGGAGAAACGGACACCACCCGCAGGTCACGAAAAGGGCTCTATGTCCTGCCGTCCCTGTTCACGGCGGGCAACATTGCCGCCGGCTACTACGCTCTTTCGCAGGCAATTCAGGGAACTGCCGCCGATCCCTGGCACTTCGACCATGCGGCCAAGGCCATTGGCTTCGCCATCCTGTTCGATGGGTTCGACGGCCGTATTGCCCGCATGACGAACACAACCAGCGCCTTTGGGCGTGAACTGGATTCGCTGGCTGACGTAATCGCCTTCGGTGTGGCGCCTGCCATTCTAGCCTGGATGTGGGGCTTCAGGATGTTGCCGGCCATCGATGACAACGACTTGAGGACCAAAGTCATTCAACTCGGCGCCATTGCCACGTTTATCTTCCTGGTGGCCGGGGCAAGCCGCCTTGCGCGCTTTAACATCCAGACCAATCCGCAGCCGTCAAACCCCGGCCGTCCGGGGCGAAAGTATTTCGTCGGTATGCCTATTCCCGCTGGCGCAGGAGTCGTCGCGGCGGTGGTTCACCTTGTGGGAGGAGCTCCGTTGCAGTACTGGTGGCTGTCCATTGGATGGGGCGTGTTCGTCTTCGCCATTGCGTTTCTGATGGTCAGCACCTGGCGGTTTTATAGCTTCAAGGAAATCAACTTGCGTGCGCCCCGAAACTTCCGCTGGATGATCGTCTTCGGAGGAATCATCGCTCTTGGGTGGTTCTTCTCGCAATATGTGCTATTCGCGATTGCGATGGTGTACACGCTCTCGGGCGTGCTCGCCCGCTTGTCGTTCGTCTTCCGGCGCCCTGGTATGCCGCCACCTTCGCCTCAGGACGAGGCCTCTCACGCATAATGAAAAACCAACCAAATAACACCTCGGCAATTCGCCCCGACGCAGGGCATTGGGGCGGCCTGTTTCGCGTGGTCGTGATAGGTGCTGCCACACTCAAGGGGCGGGAACTGAAGGAAGTTCTCACCGATCGCAATTTTCCCGCGCAAGACATCCGGCTGCTGGACGATGACGAATCGCTGGGGCAGTTGGAAGCGGTGGGCGAAGAGCCCACGTTCATCCAGAGCGTCCTGCCGGAGCACCTGGAGAATGCCGACTTCACGTTCTTCGCGTGTGATGAGAGTTTCACGCGCAATAGCTGGCAGATGGCGCGCAAGGCCGGTAGCGACATCATCGATCTTTCCTACGCGCTGGAGGGCGAAAAGGGGGTCTCGCTGCGAGCGCCGTGGATCGAACGCGAGTTAGGCATTGGGCCCAGAATAGACTTTTCGGAAGCTTCCGTCACGATTGCCCATCCGGCAGCCGTAGTGTTGGCGCTGCTCCTCCTTCGCGCGCAGAAAGCCGGTTCCGTCGTGCGCGCCGTCGCGACCACCTTCGAACCCGCTTCGGAGCACGGCAAGCGCGGCATGGATGAATTGCATGAGCAGACGGTGAACCTCCTGTCCTTTCAGCAACTCCCCAAGACAGTGTTCGATTCCCAGGTTGCCTTCAACCTGCTCGACAGGTACGGCGAGAAGTCGCAGATGTCGTTGCAGTCGGTCGAAGACCGGATCCTGCGACACCTCCAGAGCATTGTGACCGGCAAAGTGGTGGTGCCTTCGTTGATGCTTCTGCAAGCGCCGATCTTCCACGGCCACGCCTTCTCGCTTTACATTGAATTGGAGCAGCCGGCACAGTTGGAAGAGATGACGGCTGCGCTTTCCGGCGACCATGTTGACGTGCTGCAGGGCAGTGAGGAATCGCCCAGTAATGTAAACGCCGCCGGGCAGGAGCAGATACAGGTGTTCGTTCGCCGCGATTCACAACGCGCCAACGGCTTCTGGATATGGGCCTCCAGCGATAACCTTCGGATCGCCGCCCTGACGGCGGTTGAATGCGCGGAGAGCATGATCGCGTCGCGCCCGCGAGGAACTGTACAGTGACGCGGCGCTGGCGCCTTCGCGGATTGAGCGCGGGCTGCATCGCCTTGCTGCTAATGGTCGCCACGAGTTGTGGATATCACACCGCGGGGAACGCGGTGCGGTTGCCTTCGGACCTGCATACGATATACGTGCCCGCGTTCGCGAACGGCACCAATGTTTATGGATTGGGACAGACGCTGACCGAAGATGTGATCCGTGAGTTGCGTAGCCGCACGAACTACCGGATCGTGACGGTGAACGATGGCACAGCAGACGCCACACTCACCGGCACCGCCACCTACGCCTCGATTGCGCCGCTCACCTACGACTCGCGTACAGGACGTGTCTCGTCTGCCATGGTGATGCTTGGATTCAGCGCATCGCTCAAAGGGCAAAAGGGCAAGGTACTTTGGGAGAACCCAAATTACTTGTATCGCGAGCAGTATCAGGTCTCGCGTGACGTCGCCAGTTTCTTCGAAGAAGAGGAGCCGGCCGTGACTCGCGTCGCCCAAAGCTTCTCCAAGACCCTGGTCAGCGACATCCTGGAGGCTTACTAGATGCGGAGCTTCGCGGCCTCGGACCGGTTCGTGGCGGACGTGATGTCGCGCAAGCTGGCTCCTGCGTACGTGTTCATTGGGGACGAAGCTTTCTTCCGCAAACGGTGCCGTGATGCGATCTTGCAGCATCTTGTCCCGGCTGACGTTCGGGAATTGAGTCTGTATGACATGGATCTGAGTGAGGTCGATCTGCAACAGGTACTTGACCAGGCGCGAACGCCCTCGCTGATGTCGCCGTTCCAGGTGTTCTTCATACGGGGCGTAAAGAACCTGTACGGCCGCGGAAAGCACGACGATGAATTTGCCGCCATCGCCGACTACTTCAGCAATCCCAACCCCGACGCATTGCTGATTTTCGTCGCCGACCACATCAATATACCCGCCGATGTCCGTCGCATGGAGCTCACCGACAAAGACCGCTACGAGCGCATCCGCGAGACGCTTGGCGAATACTGTTCCATTCTCGAGTTTGCCCGGGTGGATGACGGCGACGCCGTAAAGTGGGCAGTCGACACAGCAAATGCGGAAGACGTGAAGCTGGAAACCGATGCAGCGCGCGAACTGGTGGATTCGTTGGGCGGAGACATGATGATGGTCGCCAACGAACTGGAGAAGCTGCTCCTCTTCGTCGGTGACAAGAAGCGCATAACTCTGGGTGACGTCGAAACTCTGGTGCTGGCCGCCAAGCAGCGTTCGTTCTACGAGTTGACCGATGCCATATCGGCGCGTGATCGCGCGCGCGCGCTCGAAGTGCTGGACGCTATTCTTAGCACCGGCGACGGAGACGAAGCAGCGATAGGTCATCTTTACATGCTTTCGCGCACGTTTCGCCAGATGCTGGTTATTCTAGAGCGCAATGTGCGCGATTCGCGCGCTCTCTGGCAGGCTTTGTGGCAGGGCTTTCGCATCCCGCCGTTCGCTGCCGAGGACATCATCCGCCAGGCCCGACGCTACACGTCACGCCGCGATCTGACCGGTGCGATTCGGCGTGTGGCACGGGCCGATCTTGCGCTGCGCTCGAATCCTCCCAGCAAGCGTCTGGTGCTGGAGAACTTGGTACTCGACCTGACCGCGGAACCTAAACCGCAAGAGGCGGGATGGCTGCAAGACGAGCTGCCCGTGTAGAGCATGGATGTTGACGCATATTTGCGCCGGATCGACTATTACGGCCCGCGCAAATGCTCGCCGGTCACTCTGCTGGGCCTGCACCGCAAGCACCTTTTCACGGTTCCGTTCGAGAACCTTGATATACCACTGAAAATCCCCATTAGCCTGGATCTCGACGCGATTTATGAGAAGGTCGTGGGCCGCAATCGTGGCGGCTTCTGTTATGAGCTCAATGGCCTGTTCTGTGAGCTGCTGAGAGCTTTGGGATTTCGCGTGCAGATGCTATCGGCGCGGGTGCGGCGCGACGACGGCGGCTTTGGCCCGGAATTCGACCACATGCTGTTGAAAGTGGATCTGGACGATTCGTGGTTAGTCGACGTGGGCTTTGGCGACTCCTTCGTAGATCCAATCGTGTTTCGGGCCGGCGGTGCTGATCAGGTGAATGGACATCGCTATCTGGTCTTACCTGCCGACGATGACTGGATGCTGGTTCGCGAGGATGAGAAAGGACAATCTCCGCTCTATCGTTTCCGCGACGAGCCGCGCCAACTCGATGACTATCGTGAAATGTGCCACTTTCATCAAACCGCGCCGGAATCCGGTTTCACGCAACGCTGGATTTGCAGCCGAGCCACGCCAGAAGGCCGCATAACCATGACCAACCGGCGTCTGATCATCACGAGAAATGGCAGCCGCGAAGAAAGAGTGCTTACCACCGAGGCCGAGGTGCGCGCCGGGCTCTTGGAGAAATTCGGCATCGAATTTCCCGCGACGGTTGACTTAACAAGGCTTGGCAGCGAGGGAAAGATCAAGGCGTGAACGGGAGCGATGCCGCTCCGAGGATGGGGCTGTCGTCTCCTTCCTGGACGAATACCACTGCCTTTAAGGCTTTCGCGTTCCAGTCAGACTTTCTTGGCACCTCAATCTCGCCGTCGAACCTTCCATTCTTCACTTTTCCAATGGTCTGGAGTTGACGAACGACCCCGGCGTGATGAATTGTCCTCCCACCATTTTCACCATGCGCAACTGCGCTGCTTAGTCCATCTTCCGTCACCGCCAATTGCACCAGTGCCTTCTCCGAGCCCGGAAGCTGCGCCACTATATGCAGTCGATTCGCGCCTTTCCACGTCAGGGTTACATTGACAGATCTCGCAGTGGCGGCTGCTGCAGCAATGGCGCGATAGACGCCCGAGCGATCGTTGCCCACCAGTTGCGTGCGGCCGTCGATTACCATCTGCGGCGTGTAAGCTGACGCGAGTTGAAATCGGCGCACATAATCTTCCTGCCGTTTGCTAAAGCTGGCAGAGGAAAAGCGGTCGGTCCAGCCATCATGATTCCAGTAGTCGACGTGCTCCCCGAGCACAATGACGTCGGGCGTCTTGCCGGAAGCGTTCTGCCCGAGCTCGATCAGCAATGCGTCCGCCGGAGGGCAACTGGAGCATCCTTCCGACGTGAACAACTCAACGACGACAGGGGAATTTGCGGGCATGGCCGCGTGGAGCGCAGCACAGGAGAGAAGAACGGTCGCGAACAACACGAGTAGCTTCATACCTTGATAGGACGCGGCCGGGTCGATTTGGTTTCCGCACGAAATGGACGAACCTGTGAATCGGCATCGGCCGCGCTGAGTCTGCTATTTCTTCTCTTTCACGTCCACGCTGGCGATGGTGTTCTCCCATTCCAGCTTCAGCGTCGCCGAACTGCCGCTCGTCTTGTCGAAGGAGATGGTGAACGTTTCCAGGCCGGAGGGCCGCTGCGTGACCTTCATGTTGATGCGCTCGAGGTCCTGGCCCTGGCTGTATTCCGTGCCCCATTGACCAGTCTGCCTGTTGATGATCAGCTTCCAACTGCTCATGCCGGGCTGCGTGTAGAGCGTGTATTCGCCTTTCGGCACGACTTCACCGCCGATGAGCAGGTCTGTGTCGGTCTTCAGGCTGGTGGCAGCGTTGGCGCCGGTGCGCCAGATCTCATCGAAGGGAACCAGGCCGCCGAAGATCTTGCGGTTGCGCATGGATGGACGGCTGTACTGAATGGTGACGGTCTTTCCGTCGTCGAACTTCAGCGTGGCTTCGCCGGGAGGGCTCAACGGCTTCTGCTGGGCGAATGCTGTGGCTGCTAGGGCGATCGTCACGAGGACGACGAGGACGGCTGGGCGACACTTCGACATTACACTCTCCTATGAACTGCGGTTTGTTCCCGCGATGTTGCCGCTCTATTATTCACGTTCATGACGAAGGATACAATTCAGCCATGGGAATTCTGGACGAGAAGCGGGAAGAGCTGGATAAATACGAGTTCATGATGGGCGTGCCGCGCGGACGACTCGCGGTCGCGATGGACGTCCTGACCGACGCGCTGACGATGGTCGGCCAGCACGGCGTCTATTGCCAGAGCGCGCGGCAGCCGGGCAAGCCGGCGATGGACATTCAGATCGTGATGAAGAGCATCACCGATGCGAAGGAGCTGATCTCGTCGGTGATGGAAGAGATTAGAAAGCAAAAAGAACAGGACTCCGCCGGCGGCAACTCCAGCAACCTCTGAGCGTAGACTCGCCTGTTAGTTCTTCCCCGTCGCAGTGTACTGCCACAAACAAATCTCGTTCCCGTCCGGATCCTGAAACGCGGCCAGCAGCCCGCCAGTCTCCGGGTGCGCGGGACTCGTGGGAACGCCTTTCTGCTGCAGTTCCAGGAGAGTTGCGGCGATGTCGTCAATCTGCAGGCAGAGCCGGGCATTTCCGCCGCCCGCGAGTTTGCTGGCATCGGTCGTGGGCACGATCTCGAATAGAACTCCGTCGATCTCGAAGCGCGCTACGAAGTCCCGGGACGCCAATTTGAAGCCCAGAACATCGGTGTAGAAGCGGATAGCGCGCTCAATGTCCGAGACGTAGTAAAAGACGCAGTCAAATTTGAGTTTCATAGACGGCCTTCCCGTGCGGCGGGCCGCACTGGCGACCCGCCGACGCTCAGGATAAAAGCAGGACAGTCCGGCTTCTGTTGAAAATTACGCCGTCACGTACTTTCCGGTCTCCAGCACGCGCGCGGCAATCTTCTCCTGCAACGCGATTACATTGGCTGGTTCATGCTTGGCCAGGCGGCGGACAATCGCCATCTGGGTGCGCAGCATGTCGCCCTCCGCCACATCGGCAATGACCTTCTTGGCGGCGGCCTCCAGTCTGGTAAACGCGGTTTCGACATAGACCTGCGTCATTGCAACCACGAGCCCGCCCTTCGCTTCGCCATTGGCTTCGACATACTTGCGCGCGCGCAGCAGGGCAGAGTCCATGGCGAACACCTCGATCACCATGTCGGCGATGGCGCCCATCACTTCCTGGTGATCGACCAGCTTCTGCATGTACTTCTGCGACGCCGCTCCGGCAACCAGCATGGAGAGCTTCTTGGCGTTCTCCACCAGCTTGCGCTCGGCGGCCAGCGTGCCTTCCAGCTCCTCGCCGGAAGGACCTGCCATGACCTCGTCCATGGTCTTCTTGATGGCCGGCAGCAGCGCGAGCTGCCCGCTCATGGCGCGTTTCAGCAGCCATCCGGTGATGATGAGGCGGTTGATTTCATTGGTGCCTTCGAAGATGCGGTTCACGCGCGAGTCGCGATAGGCGCGCTCGGCGGGATACTCCTCAACGAAGCCGTAGCCGCCGTACACCTGCACCGTCTCGTCCACCGCGAAGTCGAGCATCTCGGAGGCCGAGACCTTGATGATGGAGCATTCGACGGCATACTCCTCGATCGCCTTGCGCACCGCCTCGGGGTTGTGCTCGATGGTGGAGAGCGCCGTGTCCATCATGCCGACGGTGCGATACACCATCGCCTCGCAGGCATAGAGCCACGCCGCCATCTGTGCCAGCTTCTCGCGGATCAGGCCGAAATCGGCGATGGTCTTGCCGAAGGCCTTGCGCTCCTTGGCATAGGCGATGGCATGTTGCAGGGAAGTGCGCGCGCCGCCGACGCAACTTGCGCCCAGCTTGAAACGGCCCACGTTCAGGATGTTGAAAGCGATGATGTGTCCCTTGCCGATGTCGCCGAGCACGTTTTCCACCGGCACCTTGCAATCGTTGAGGATGAGCGGCGCGGTCGAAGAACCGCGGATGCCCATCTTCTTTTCTTCGGCGCCGACGGAGAAGCCAGGGAAATCTTTCTCCACCAAGAACGCGGTGAACTTCTCGCCGTCAATCTTGGCGAAGATGGTGAACAGGTCGGCGAAGTGGGCGTTGGTGATCCACATCTTCTCGCCGTTCAGGATGTAGTGCTTGCCGTCGGGGCTGAGCACGGCGCGGGTGCGGCTGTTCATGGCGTCGGAGCCGCTGGTGCTCTCCGAGAGCGCATACGCGCCGACGATTTCGGCCGTCGCGAGCTTGGGAAGATATTTCTTCTTCTGCTCTTCGGTGCCGAAGAAGACGATGGGCAGGGTGCCGATGCCGCTGTGCGCGCCCAGGGTCACCATGAAGCTGCCGGACTTCGACATGAAGTCGGAGATGATGGCCGACGAGGTCTTGTCCATTTCGGAGCCGCCGTAAACAGCAGGAATGTCGGCGTTGGTCAGGCCCATCTCGGCAGCCTTCTTCAGGAGCTCGCGCGCGACGGACCACTCCTTGTGCTCCATCTTCTCGGCGACGGGCACGACTTCGTTGACGGCAAAATCCGCCGCCAGTTTCGCCACCATCTGATGGTCTTCGTTAAAGTCTTCCGGAGTGAAGACGTTGTCGAGGTTGTGGTCTTCGAGCAGAAAACTTCCGCCCGTGGTCTTCGTCTTGGGAGGTGCCGATACGGTAGTTGCCATAAAATCCTTCCTTGATTACATAATCTGCTCTTATTGCAAATTCTCGAAAATCCCTGCCGCGCCCATGCCGCCGCCGACGCACATGGTCACCATGCCGTAGCGGCCATTGCGGCGCTTCAATTCGCGGATGATGGTCGCCGTCAGCTTGGCGCCGGTGCAGCCCAGCGGATGGCCGAGCGCGATGGCGCCGCCGTTGACGTTGATGCGCTCCGGATCCAGCTTGCCTTCCTGGATGACCGCCAGCGACTGTACGGCAAACGCTTCGTTCAATTCGATGACATCAATGTCGCTGAGCTTCAGTCCAGCCATCTTCAGAACTTTCGGGATGGCGAAGACCGGCCCAATTCCCATTTCTTCCGGCTTGTAGCCGGCAGTGGCGAATCCCACGTAGCGGGCCAGCGGCTTCAGACCCAGAGCCTTGGCGCGTTCCGCCGACATCACGATGGAAACCGCGGCGCCGTCGGACATCTGCGAAGAGTTGCCGGCGGTCACCGTTCCCTTGGCATGGAAGGCCGCCTTCAGCGCCATCAGCGCTTCCAGGGTGGTGTCGGCGCGGGGGCCTTCGTCCATCTTGAAGATGATCTCGGTGCGCTTGGGCTTGCTGCCGTTCGGCGTGGTGAAACTGACGGGCACGGGGACGATCTCGTCGTCGAACTTGCCGGCCTGAATGGCGGCAATGGCGTTTTGGTGGCTGCGCACCGAGAACTCGTCCGACATCTGGCGCGTGATGTTGAAGCGCTGCGCCAGGCGCTCGGCGGTGAGGCCCATGGAGAGATATGAATCGGGATAGTTGGCGATGAGCCACGGGTTGGCCGAGACCTTGTGGCCGCCCATGGGGATCATGGTCATGGACTCGACGCCGCCGGCGAGGATGGTCTCCGCGCCGCCCGCCATGATGCGCTCGGCCGCCATGGCAATCGCTTGCAGGCCGGAAGAGCAGAAGCGGTTGATGGTCATGGCCGAGACCTCGATCGGCAGACCGGCGCGCAACGAGGCGATGCGCGCCACGTTCATGCCCTGTTCGGCTTCGGGCATGGCGCATCCGAAGATGACGTCCTCAATCTCTTTGGGATCGAGTTGCGGCACGCGCTCCAGCGCGCCCTTGATGGCGACCGCGGCCAGGTCGTCGGGACGAGTCGCCCGCAGAGTTCCCTTGTTCGCTTTACCTACCGGCGTCCGCACGGCACTGACAATTACGACATCACGCATTCGAAGCTCCTAAGAAGCAATTAGCGGCTAGCGGCTAGCAATTAGCAACTAGCCAAACACAATTCCAAATTGTCATCCCGAGCGGAGGCGGCCCGATTCTGGTCGCCGAAGTCGAGGGACCTGCTGTTCTAGGTCCATACGAAACCACTCGATTTGTTCATTCCGATCGAACATTCGGTCGTGAAGCCGTTCGAGCGGAGGGCGTACAGTGCAGGGGGTACTACCTGACAACACCCCCTCCCCCCTGCCCATCAGCAAAATCAATCACTTACAAGAAACATTCTTGCAAGATAAACATAACAAACAGTTTAACCCGTAACTGCAAGCATCCCAAAGGTTTAGCATCAGAATTCTCTGGTGCCGCCCCTACGGGGCTCGGTTCTTTGGGGGCCGACCTACCCAGCGTTCCGCCTTCGGCTCCACGCTGGGCTATCCTGAGCCGCCCTCCGGGCTGGTTCGCACGCCAGTCAAAATTCATAGCGAACCAAGCGCGCTTGCCAGGTACTCCGCCCTCTTTGTGCCGCCGCCGCCGCGCGGCTGGCAACCAACAACCAACAACCAACAACCAACAACTGTTCCTTAATTCCTCAGCGTCTTGCCCGTTTTCAGCGTGTACTGAATCCGCTCCTGCGTCTTCTTCTCGCCGCAGAGCGACTTGAACGCCTCGCGCTCCAAGTCCAGCAGATACTGCTCGCTCACCGGAGTGCCCGGGTTCACCGCGCCTCCGCAGAGCACCTCGGCGACCTTGTTGGCGATCTTCACCTCGTGGTCGCTGATGAACTCGCCGTTGCGCATGATATGCACGCCCAGCTTCAGGGTTGCAAGAATGCTCTCGCCGGGGGCGGGAATATCGGTGCGGGGAGTGGGGGCCTGATAGCCTTCGTGCACCAACTCCAGCGCGCGCTCCTTGGCGTCGGTGAGCACACGCTCACGGTTCATGGTGATGTCGTCACCACTGGATATGAAGCCGAGATTCTTGGCTTCCGCCGCCGACATCGACACTTTGGCCATAGCTACGATCTCGAAGGCCTGCTTCATGGCCTCCATCAGTTCGACGCTCTCACCGCGGCCCTGAGGACGCACGTGATACGCCTTGTCGAGCGCACGCAGCGTCATCTCCTTGCAACCGCCGCCGCCGGGCAGCAAGCCGACGCCGACTTCGACCAACCCGCAGTACAGTTCGGCGTGAGGCTGGCGCGCGGCCCCGTGCAAGGTCACTTCGCAGCCGCCACCCAGTGTCATGCCGAACGGCGCGACCACGACCGGCTTTGACGAGAACTTGATGGCCTGTGTCATGTTCTGGAACTGGCGCACGGCAAGGTCGACCTCGTCCCACTCCTCTTCCTGCACCGCCATGAGCAGCATCATGATGTTGGCGCCGACCGAGAAGTTCGGGGCATCGTTGGTGATAACGAACGCGTCAAAGCTGTCGCCGGGGCCGCCGGGCTTGAGCGACTGCATGATCATCTGCACGATGTCGCCGCCCAGCGAATTCATCTTGGAGTGGAACTCGATGCAGCCGACACCGTCGCCGAGATCGACGAGCGATGCGCCGGCATTCTTCTTCACCACGAAGCTCGACTTCTTGGCGACCGTGACCGACCAGACTCCTTTGGGCACGATCTCAGGACGATAGGTGTCGGCGCGCAGATCGAAATAGACGCGACCGCTGGCTGCCTTGGGATCGTCGGCATACCACGTTGTGTGACCCGAGGCCAGCAGCTTCTTGACATTCGCCGAGACCGGCTTGCCTTCGACCTCCATGCGCTTGACGGTCTTCTCGACGCCGGCAGCATCCCACAATTCGAATGGGCCCATCTCCCAGTTGAAGCCAAGCTTGAGGGCGCGATCGATCTCGACGACAGAATCGGAGATCTCGCCGATGCGATTGGCAGCGTAAGTCCACAGGTCGGAGAGCGCACTCCACAGGAAGACGGACGCTTTGTCCTTCGAGGGCGCCAGCAACGTCTTGAGCCGCTCGGGCAAGTCGTCGATGGTCTTGGCCATCTCCAGCGCAGCGAACTTCGGCCGCTGCTGGGGACGATATTCCAGCGTCTTCCAATCGAGCGCCAGGCGCTGATCGCCGTCGGGGCCCTTCTGCTTCTTGTAGAAGCCGCCCTTGGTCTTGTCGCCCAGCCACTTGCGTTCCAGCAGCGCGAGGAAGAAGTCCGGCAGCTTCAGGTCGCTGCGCTCGTCCTGGATGTTGGTCATGGCGTTGCGCACGACGTGGCCGAGCACGTCGAGGCCGACGAGGTCGGTGAGCCGGAAGGTCGCGGTCTTGGGCCAGCCCACTGCGGTGCCGGTGAGCGCGTCCACTTCCTCGATGCTGAAGTCCATCTCCTGCATCAGGCGCATGACGTTCAGCGCGGAGAAGGTGCCGATGCGGTTGGCGATGAAGTTCGGGGTGTCCTTGGCGTGGACCACGCCCTTGCCCAGCCTGAGGTCGCAGAAGTGCGCGATGGTCTCCATCGCAGCGGGATCGGCATCGGGGGTGGGGATCAGCTCCAGCAGCCGCATGTAGCGCGGCGGATTGAAGAAGTGCGTGCCGAACCAGTGGCGGCGGAACTCATCGGGGAATCCCTCGACGATCTTGGCGATGGGCAGGCCGCTGGTATTGGTGGTGATGATCGTGCCCGGCTTGCGGATGGCCTCGATCTTGCGCAGCAGGCTGCGCTTGATCTCCATGTCTTCGACGACCGCCTCAATGATCCAATCCACGCCGGCCAGCTTCGGTAGATCGTCCTCGAAGTTGCCGATCGTGACCAGACGCGCCAACGAAGGCTTGAAGAACGCGGCCGGCTTCGACTTCAAGGCGCCTTCCAGACCGGCGGCGGCAAAGCGGTTGTGCGCGGGACCGTCGGCATCGGGAGGAACGATGTCGAGCAGATACGAGGGAACACCGGCGTTGGCCAGGTGCGCGGAGATGCGGGCGCCCATGGTACCTGCGCCCAGAACGGCAACTTTCTCAATCCGTCGCTGCATAAAAGTTAGATGACTCCAAAGTATTTAGTACTGCAAATCCCTGGTTAGCAGCTCATGCAATTGGCGGAGCGCTGCCGTGCATGATCAGCAATGCACTGTTCGAATCTTGAGTTTGGATGGCGGTAGGAAAGACGGAAAGCGAACTGGTTCGGGGTGACCACGGTCTGGGAAGCACCGCTATGCTGCGCACAACTCTC
>Ga0209048_10002236_pt1 | contig 19385 bp, 17 predicted proteins | sample FrelakmetCRP12CR_FD_187146 | JGI IMG/M metagenome (GOLD analysis project Ga0209048, IMG submission 187146) | Freshwater lake sediment microbial communities from the University of Notre Dame, USA, for methane emissions studies - CRP12 CR (SPAdes)... | ecosystem: Environmental > Aquatic >... | reverse complement strand
ACTCCTTCTCTCCGTTGACTGGTCGATACCACTTCCAGTCTGGCACCGTGATGCCGTTTAGGTGAGGAGGGGTCCATCCCATTGCTTTCGACCCGTTGCTGCCTGTCGTGCGCTCGAAGAGCGGACCTTCGCGGACTTCGCCGAACGGCGAGAAGCAGCCGGTCGTGTTGGAAATCATCCGCGGCGATTCAAGTGGGAAACTTCATCCGGCTGACGAGAGCGGAAAACCTCGGATCCAAGCGCAGATTGTCCCAACGCGGATCGAGTCGCAGCCATACCAGCCAGTGGGAGCGTTCGTCGAACGCTTTCCCCAACCACGTAAGGGCGGTGTCATTCTCACCGACTCCGGCATAGACCAAGGCAACGCCATAGGAGGTCACGAACTTACGTTTCGACAAGGACTCCATTTCACCGAGTACGGCCCTCGCCTCAATCGTTCTTCCGGAAGTCCCATCCACAAAACCACGGGCTGCGAGTAGGACCGGCCATTCTTGAAATGCGCTCTCGGCCCGCGTGAATTCGGTTAACGCCTCCTCATATCTTCCCACCTGCTGCAAGGACCGTCCCAGCCATAGGCGAGCCAACGCAAAGTCGCTCCTCATTTCCACAACGTTGCGCAACTGCTTAATGGCTTGGTCGTACTGCCGGTTGTAGTAGTAGTGGAATCCCAAATCGGTACTGATAGGTAGCGAGAGCGGATCGTATTCTTGCGCAATCTGAATTTCCCGCATTCCTTCCTGCGGTCTGCCCGTCGCCAGCAGAAAAACGCTATACCATTGATGGGTAGTGGGATAGCGCGGATTCAGTGTGATCGCTTCTCGGAACTCCGAGTCCGCGCCTGTCCAATCCCAGTCGAAATAGAACTTCACATAGCCCAGCGAGGCGTGGGCTTCAGCGAGCGACGAGTCCAGCTCTAGCGCTTTGCGCGCGTACTGCTTTGCGAGCGGAAAGGCGTCCGTTGGAGCAAGGTAGCTCAAGTAACCCAGTGTCGTGTACGAGTCCGACAGACCAGAGTAGGCTAGGGCGAACCGCGGATCGAGTTCTGTCGCGCGCTGAAATCCCTCTATCGCGCGCTTCAAGCCAGATTCCGACCGCTGGTTCCAAAAGTAGCGGGCCTGAAGATAGGCGCGGAACGCGTCGGCATTGTCTGTTGTGCGTTGGGCGAGGCTTCGCTGTTCTTCACTGTTCAGCACGAGGTTGAGGTTCCGTGCGATGTCCTGCGCGATCCGTGTCCGCAAATGCGACAGTTCCGCGGTGTTGCCTTCATAACTCGAACCCCACACCTGCGACCCATGGGCGACATCGACCAGATCGACTTGTATGCTCAACGAGTTATCGTGCTGCGCCAGCCGGCCGGTCACGACAGCTTCTGCACCCAATTCATGGCCAGCCCTCTGCGGATCAATTTCTGGCCTCTTGTAGCGAAATGCGGTCGCCCTCGGCGTCACGCGCAGGCCATGCAGCAGGCTGAGACTATTAATCACGCTTTCGGTGAGTCCGTCGGCGATAAAGTCCTCAGCCGCGTTGTCGGTCGCAAAGGGCAGGACCGCGACTGAGCTGAACGCGCGGGCATCCGGTTCGATTCTCGCCCGCCAGGCCAAGGCCACGCCGATCACGGCAACCGCAACTAAGCCAATCAGCAGTGCGCGCCGGGGAGCGAAGCCACGCCATCGCTCAGCCAGAGACGGTTGCACGAGTTGCGCCAAGGCCGCCTCCCCGGCCTCGACTGGCGCGCTGAACCGGTAGCCGCGTTTTGGCACCGTCTCGATCCACCCGTTTCCGTCCGGTGCCTCCGCCAGCGCCTTGCGCAGGGCGGAAACATTGACACTGAGATTTACTTCCTCAATCACCAGCCCGGGCCAAACCGCTTGGAACAGGTCGTCCTTGCTGACAAGGTGCCCGCTATTCCGCACGAGGACAACGAGCAGGTCGAATGCTTTTCCGGTCAGGGCGACCGGTCGCCCGTTCCGGAGCAGCAGGCGCTCACTTGGAAGAAGCGCGAAATCGCCAAATCGAAACAGGGGCTGTTTCTCGGCGCTCATGGCGAAGAATTAGGAAATTTGCAGGAGGAAATTAGGCGATTCGCAAGGACAGCCGCCCATTGTTCATCGAATTATCCTACCACCCGTCGAAGAACCTTGGCCGGTTGTTCGGTGCCGAGGCCAACCAGGGAGCACCGCAAGCCGGCGCGGTGCTCTGGGGATGAGCCCGCCACGCCGGCTCAAGCCGGTGCGAGGCTCGTACGTCTGATTCAATCGCGCAAAGGAGATGACCATGCTTTCAGCGGGAAAAAACAGGGCGGTGGCAATTTTGCTTGTTGGGCTGAGCATGCTCTTCACGGCTGGTGCATCTGCGGCCCCCGAAGATGAGGTGCGGGCCACGTTTGATCGCTTTGTCACCGCTCAGAATGCGCACGATGTCAAAGCGGTGGAAGCGCTTTTGGCGGATACCCCGAACTTTCTATGGATTACGCGCGGCACGCCCGTGTGGGGTCGGGAGGCGGCGCTCAAACGGTTCGCTACGCTCTATGAGGGAACGTGGCGACTTGACCCGGAACTCTCCGCTATGAAGGTGATAGCGATTGAGGAGAACGTTGCGCAGATCTACGTTCCGATTACTTTCATGATCGGGCCACCGGGGCAACCTCCACAGTCGACCCGGTTTCTCATGAATCAAGTGCTGATCAAGGCCAAGGATGGCTGGCGTATTTCGAGCATTCTGCCCATCCCCGCGCCTGCTCCGTAAAACGTCTGCTCGGGAAAATGCGGGAGTGCGGATGGTGATCAAGTGCTCCGGCAGACGACCTACGATCTCGCGCACCGTCTTCATCATTCGGACATGCCGGCAGGGGTGCATGACACGGCGGGCAGCGAACGTACTCCTTGCACCACCAAGACGGTGATTCAGAAGTGTCTGCTGCGGGTCGACATCGCAGCCGAGTGACCGGTATCGAGGACTTCGCCTTAGGGGCTGCTGTTGGCCGGAAGTCGACGATTGACCCGCCAGACTGGACTCTCAATACTTCAATATGCGGGTTGGAAAAATCTATCGGTTGGAGACGGCGCATGACAAGCGGGACTCTCGGCACCACCGGCATCCCGGTTCCGCGGGCATTCCTCGGCTGCGGCACTTTCGGCGGGATCGGCGGTGTCCGGGATTTGGTCGGCCGCGGCCTCGACCGGAAGGCGGCGTTCGCCGCGCTTGACGAGGCGCTCGCTCTTGGTATCGATGTGCTCGATACGTCGGAACGCTACGCCGGCGGCGAGAGTGAATGCGCGATTGGCGAGTGGTTTCGCCAGCGTCCTCGCGAACGGACCAAGGCGGTTCGCATCGCGACGAAGGTCGCTCCGCCGGCGGCCGACGGTGTCGATGGGACCCAGTTCAATCGCGCATACATCGAGAGGAAATTGCAGACAAGCCTCGACCGGCTGGGCCTGGAGCGCGTGACCTTCTACCTCTCCCACAAGCCGGACAAGACGACTCCCATCGAAGAAACAGTGGAAGGGTTCGCCGCGGTGATCAACGCCGGGCGCGTGGAGCACGTCGGATGCTGCAACGTCGGAGCGGAAGAGCTGATCGAGGCGCTTGATGCGGCGGAGCGGCTTGGCGTCCCCGGATTCGAGTGGGTGCAGAACGGTTTCAGTCTTTTATCGCCCAACGACGACCGCGAAGTCCGCGCAGTGTGTAGGGAACGGGGCCTCGGCTATACGCCCTTCTCTCCGCTAGCCGGCGGCGTCTTGACCGGAAAATACGCGCGCCGCGAGCCGTTTCCTGTCGGGACGCGTATGGCGCTTCGGCCCGAAGCCCATGCGAAGATGATGACCGATGCGGTGCACGACGCCATCGATCGGCTTCGGAGCAGGGCAGCGGCACATTCCGTGAGCTGTGGGGGCCTGGCTCTAGCATGGTTGATTGCGCATCCGGACTGCACCGCCCCCATTGTCGGGCCGTCGCGTGCGGCACCGCATCTGGACCATCTGGCCGAAGCACTCGATTTGGTGCTGGCCGCGGAGGAACGCGCGCAGATCGCTTCATGGTTCGAGGTGGCAGGCGCATAGGCGATATTCCTGCGACCGCTTCCGGGCAAATTGGGCCGGGACACCGACCGACCGCTGCTGGAAGGTCGGAGAACACCGCCTTGCCGATGCGGCCGACCGCTGCCTGAAATGAAGAAGTCAAGCGCCCATCACCTGGGAGGCCATCAGGCTAAGCGGCACGGACTCCTTGGCAGTCCGCGCAAGCAAGAAGCTCCGTAACGATGAACTTCTCCTGACTGCGTTTGGCGCTTCCCGCCTTCGTATGGAACTGGATCGAGTGCCGCTTTGGCGCGGTGACTGTGTCGCGGTGAAGCAGTTGGCGGAGGACTTTGCCCGTTATCTCTACCTGCCGCGATTGGCTGATCCATCAGTGCTCGTACACGCCGTTCGCGACGGCGTGGCGCTTCTGACCTGGCCTCAGGACTCCTTTGCCTACGCAGAAAGCTACGACGAAGCCGCCGGGCGATACCGTGGACTCTGTTCGGGCCGAAACTTGAATCTTTCTGATCGCACCGCTGCGGGTCTGTTGGTGAAGCCGGAGGTCGCGCTCAAGCAGCTTGATGCGGAAAGGCCTGCACCGGGTGGCAACGGCGGGGCAACGAAAACCGAGGTCGAAAGACCAGTGGGAGGGGAGGAGGAGGGTGGTTCTGGGGCAGGGGGCAGCACCAAGACGGAGCCCACTCCCCGGCCGCGGCGTTATCACGGTACTGTGAGTCTAGACCCTACGCGCGTTGGCCGTGACGCCGGTCGTATCGCCGATGAAGTTATTGCACATCTCGAGGGGTTCGTCGGATCAACCGTGACGGTGACCCTCGAAATTGAGGCGAAAATCCCAGCTGGCGCGCCCGATCAGGTTGTACGGGTTGTTACGGAGAATGGCAGGACACTGAAGTTCTCGAGCCATGGATTCGAATCTGAGTAGCCGCGCGTGGCCACCATTGGACGCTCAAAGGTTCACCATAAGTTGGCGGTTCCGAAGAACTGACCACAGCCTTGGCGGATGGCCCCGACCGGCTGGGGGCGCTGTCCACTAGCGAAGTTGCCGAAATCCATTTTTCAGGGCGTAACAAACATTTGTCGGCCTTTCAGACTTAATTGCTGACCGCTTGGTAGCCGGAGCGGATCTTTCAGACTTATTGTCGAATTTCAGACTTAATTGTTGGGGGACACCGGGATCCATCGATACCGGGCCCCAGCGCCGAACCTTCAATTTGACATAATAACAATTATGCGCCAAATGCAAACGTGGCCCAAGTCGTCATTCGCGCAGGATCGCGAGTGCCTCGTCGACGCGAGAGACACATAGAACTTTCATTCCTTCAATGGCTTGCTTTGGCTTATTGAGGTTGGGTATTAACACCTGTTTGAAACCGAGCTTGGCGGCTTCCTTGATCCGTTCCTGTCCACGCTGGACGGGCCGGATTTCGCCCGCAAGGCCGACCTCGCCGAAGACCAGCGTTTTGGCCGGCAGTGGTCGCCCGGTCAGCGACGAGTGCACCGCGAGCAGGATCGCGAGGTCGGCCGCCGGCTCGTTGATCCGCACGCCGCCCACCGCATTGACGAAGACGTCGTAGCCGGCGGTCTCGACGCCGCCGTGCCGGTGCAGCACGGCGAGCAACAGCGACAGCCGCTGCGGGTCGAGGCCGACGGACAGCCGCTTCGGCATTGCGCCCTGCACGGGATCGACGAGGGCCTGGATTTCCACCAGCAGCGGACGCGAGCCCTCGAGCGTCGCGACGATGGCCGACCCCGCGACGCTCTCGCCATGCTGCGACAGGAACAGCGCCGACGGGTTCGCCACCCCGCGCAATCCGCGCTCGGTCATCGCAAAGACGCCGAGTTCATTCGCGGCGCCGAACCGGTTCTTGATGGCGCGCACGAGCCGGAAGCTCGAATGGGTGTCGCCCTCGAAGTACAAAACGGTGTCGACGATGTGCTCCAGCACCCGCGGCCCGGCGATCGCGCCTTCCTTGGTGACGTGGCCGACGAAGATGACGACGATGTGGCGCTGCTTGGCGAGGCGAGTCAGCTGCGCCGCGCACTCGCGGACCTGCGCGACGCTGCCGGGGGCGGAGGTCAGCGCCTCGGTGTACGCGGTCTGGATCGAGTCGATCACGACCACCTCCGGCGCTTCGGTGCCGATCGTCGCGACGATCGCCTCGAGTTGAACCTCGGCCAGCAGCGACACCGGGGCATTGATGAGCCCGAGCCGCTGCGCGCGGAGCGCGACCTGCTCGACCGATTCCTCGCCGGTCACATACAGCGCCTTCCTGGATGCGCCGATCGCGGCCATCGCCTGCAGCAACAGCGTGGATTTGCCGATCCCCGGATCGCCGCCGAGCAGAATGACGCCGCCCGGAACGAGTCCGCCGCCCAGGACACGGTCGAATTCCTCGAGGCCGGTCGGGAACCGCGGACTTTTCTTCGCGTCGACGGTTCCGAGCGGCCGCACCGCACTGGCCTTGCCGCTGACCGTCTGGAAGCGGGTCGGCGGCGGCGCGGCGATCGTCTCCACCAGGGTGTTCCAGGCACTGCACGCGGGGCATTGGCCCTGCCACTTCGGGCTCTGGCCGCCGCATTCGCTGCAGCTGTAGACGGTTCTTGCTTTCGCCACGGAACGACGTTCGGCGGACTACGCGAGCTCGTCGGGAGTGACGACCGCGGTTCCGAGCTTGCCGACGACCACGCCCGCCGCCTCGTTCGCGATGCGCACGGCCGACGGCAAGTCGGCGCCCGCGCCCAGCAGCACGCCGAGTGTCGCGATCACCGTGTCTCCGGCACCGGAAACGTCGTAGACCTCCCGCGCGACCGCGGGGATGTCCTGGGCGCCTTCCGCCGTGTAGAGGCTCATCCCCTCCTCCGACCGGGTGACGAGCAAAGCCCCGGCGCCGAGCTCGATGCGCAGCGCCTGCGCCTTGACCGCCATCTCGCGGGAATCCGACCAGCGCCCGACGACCTGCCTGAACTCGGCGCGGTTGGGCGTGATCACCGTGGCGCCGCGATATCTCGCCCAGTCGTCTCCCTTCGGATCGACCAGCACCGGCTTGCCGCTGGCCCGTGCGCGCTCGATCATCGTCGCAATGTGCGCGAGACCGCCCTTGCCGTAATCGGACAGGATCACGAGATCGGCCTCGGCGAGCAGGCGATCGTAATCGGCGAGCTTCGTGGCGAGCACCTCGTGCGACGGTGCCGTCTCGAAGTCGATGCGCAGCAGTTGCTGCTGGCGCCCGATGACGCGCAGCTTGACGGTCGTCGGCAGCGCGGGATCGCGGTGAAACGAGGTCTGTACGCGGTCGGCGGCGAGCAGCCGCTCCAGCACGGCACCGGCCTCGTCGTCGCCCGTTGCGGACAGCAGCGTCGTGCGCGCGCCAAGCGCCGCGGCATTGCGCGCGACGTTGGCCGCCCCGCCCGGCCGCTCTTCGGTGCGCGCGACCTTGACTACCGGGACCGGCGCCTCGGGCGAGATCCGATCGACGTCGCCGAACCAGTAGCGGTCGAGCATCACGTCGCCCACCACGAGAATGCGCGTGCGCGCGACCCGCTCGCGCCACATCGAAAACCGGGAGTTCGCGTCGATCATGTACCCGCGGCTACCGGCGTCCGATGGAAAAGTATTCGAGCCCGGCTGCGCGCACGAGGGCGGGTTCGTACAGGTTGCGGCCGTCGAAAACGAGAGGTTCCTTGAGCGCTACGCGCAACGCCGCGAAGTCGGGGCTGCGGAATTCCTTCCACTCGGTGACGACGACGAGCGCATCGGCCCCTGCGACGGCGTCCATCGGCAGCGCCGCATACGTGAGCCACGGTACGTCGCCGAAAATGCGTTTCGACTCCGGCATCGCGACGGGGTCGTACGCGACGACCGTCGCACCGCGTGCGACGAGCGCCGCGATGATCTCCAGCGCGGGCGCCTCGCGCATGTCGTCGGTGTTCGGCTTGAACGCGAGCCCCCACAGCGCGAACCTGCGGCCGGCAAGGTCTTCGCCGAACCTCCCGACGATCTTTTCCACGAGCCGCAATTTCTGCCGTTCGTTCGCGGCTTCGACGGCGCCGAGGATCCCTAGCGGACGTCCGAGCTGCGTGGCGGTGTGCTGCAGCGCCTTCACGTCCTTCGGAAAACAGGAGCCGCCGTAGCCGACGCCCGGATACAGGAATTGCCAGCCGATCCGCGGGTCCGAACCGATGCCCTGACGCACGTGCTCGATGTCCGCGCCGAGCGCGTCGGCAAGGTTGGCGAGCTCGTTCATGAACGAAATCCGCGTCGCCAGCATCGCGTTGGCGGCGTACTTGGTCAGCTCGGCCGAGCGCACGTCCATCACCAGCAAACGCTCGTGGTTGCGCTGGAACGGCGCGTAGACCGCGCGCATCGCGGCGATCGCGCGGTCGTCATCGGCCCCGACCACGATGCGATCGGGCTTCATGAAATCCTCGATCGCCGCGCCCTCCTTCAGGAACTCCGGGTTCGACACCACGGCGAACGGAACCGTCACGCCGCGGGACTCGAGTTCCTCGGCAATCGCCTCGCGCACGCGATCCGCGGTGCCGACGGGCACCGTGGACTTGTCAATGATGACCTTGAAGTCGACCATTCGCCGGCCGATGTCGCGCGCGGCGGCGAGCACGTACTGCATGTCGGCGGAGCCATCCTCGTCCGGCGGCGTGCCGACGGCGATGAACTGCAGCACTCCGTGCGCGACCGCGGCATTCCGATCCGTCGTGAAGCGCAGGCGCCCGGCGGCGACGTTGCGCGCGATCATCGCTGCGAGACCCGGCTCGTGGATCGGGACGCCGCCCTGGTTCAGGATCTCGATCTTGCGCGCATCGACATCGAGGCAAAGCACGTTGTTCCCGACCTCGGCGAGGCAGGTTCCCGTGACCAGACCGACATAGCCTGTCCCGATCATCGTGATTTTCATGCAACCGCTCCTGGTGAAGAATCGAAATTCAGAGGTGTGCCGCCAAGGAAGGGCGCATCCTCACGCAACCGCCCCCAGCGACGCGTTGATGGCGGCGAGCGCCGCAACGGGGTCCGGCGCCTGCGTGATCGGTCGCCCGACCACCAGGTAGTCGGCGCCGTTGGCGATTGCGGCTTCCGGCGTGATGATCCGCGCCTGGTCGTCCTTGGGGCTGCCCGCCGGTCGTATGCCCGGCGTGACCAGCTTGAAACGCGGACCGAGCGTCGCGCGCAGCGCCCGCGCCTCGACGGCGGAGCAGACGACGCCGTCCAACCCGTTTGTCGCGGAGAGCTGCGCGAGCCGCAGCGCCTGCTGGGCGGCGCCCCCGTGAATGCCCGTGGCGGCGAGATCGGCGTCGGCGAGGCTCGTCAGCACGGTCACCGCGATCAGCAGCGGCGGCGACCTCCCCTGCTCCACCGCGGTTGCGTCCACCGCCGCGCGTGCTGCGGAAAGCATCGCCGCCCCGCCCGCCGCATGCACGTTCAGCATCCACACGCCCAGGCGCGTGGCCGCGGCACAGGCCTGCGCGACCGTGTTGGGAATGTCGTGGAACTTGAGGTCGAGAAATACACGGAAGCCTCGCGCGACCATCCAGCGCACCGGCTCGGGTCCCGCGACCACGAACATTTCCTTGCCCACCTTGAGCGCACACGCTGCGGGATCGAGCCGGTCGGCAAGCGCCAGCGCACGCATCGGGTTGGCGAAGTCGAGCGCGACAATGATTTTGGGATCAGACATAGCCATCCGGGGTCTCCGTGCGCCGCGGCGAGTACGTCTCCCATTTGCCGCAGCCGGGGCAGCGCCAATAGTACTGGCGGGCGCGGAAGCCGCAATGATCGCACTTGTACATGCCGAGCCGCTTGATGTGCTGGCCAACCAGTTGCTTGACGAGCTCGAGATCGTGCCGGCGCTCGGCCGGCGCGGCGAGCAGCTGCGCCTCGAGCAGCCGGTCGAGTCCCAGCAGCGTCGGGTTGCGCGCCAGTTCGTCCTTGATGAGCTCCGCCGCTGCCTGCGGCCCCTCGTCGGCCAGCGTCAACGCGAACACCATGTTGAGCAGATCCAGCGACGGATATTGGCGCTGGTACGCCTTGAGCACGCGCAGGCCCTGCGCCGCGTCGCCCAGCCGGCGATACCCATCGGCGAGACGCTCGGCGACCAGCGACAGGAAGGCCGGATTCTGCGACTCGATCCGCTGCCACGCGTCGACGGCCACGGCCGGATTGCCGAGTTGCGCCTCGAGGTCCCCCAATACCATCGTTGCCCGGGCGCAGGCCTTGTACTCGGCCAATGCGTGCTCGACGTTCGCGCGTGCGGCGGCGACGTCGGGTTTCACGAGCGCCGCCTGCGCGAGCTCGCAGTAGTAGTGCGCGATCTCCTTGAAGTACGGTTGCTTCGCCAACGCCTCCATCCGCCGCGTGACCGCGATCGCCTTCGGCCAATCCTTCTCCTGCTCGTAGATCGAGATCAGGAATCCGAGCGACGCGTGCTCGAACGGGGAGCCATCGAGCTTCGTGAAGAGTTCCTCGGCACGATCGAGCAAGCCCGCGCGGTGGAAGTCCTGCGCCAGCTCGAAGATCGCCGCCTGCCGCTTGTCTGCCGGAAGGTCCGGCCGGTCGAGCAGGTTCTGGTGCATTCGCGTCGCACGGTCGATCTCGCCCTGCCGGCGGAAGAGACTCCCGAGCGCGAAGTGGAGGTCGACCGTCTGCGGGTCGACCTTGACGACTTCGATGAACGACTCGATCGCCTTGTCCGGCTGCTCGTTCAGCAGGAAGTTCAATCCGCGGAAGTAGGAAAGGGGCAGCGCCCGCGATTCACGCAGCAGATGCTTGATGTCGATGCGCGCTGCGATCCATCCCAGCGCGAAGAACAGCGCCGGGATCGGCAGCAGCCACCACAACTCGAAATCCATGGGCGCGCGGTTCCGGCGACCTACGACGCGCTCACTCGAAACCGGGGCCTGAGCCGGGCGTCGTCCCGGGCACCGTGCCCGTGCGCGCCCAGTCCGCAGGTGGAGCACGATCCCGCCGCCGCTGCTCGCTCCGCATCCGGCTCAGCTGACGGGAAAGCCGCGCCGAACGAATCGCACCCGCCAGCAGCCCCGCGGCGACACCGATCGCGAAGGCCACGAGGACGACGAAGATCAGCGGCGCCTGCCAGCTCCACCAGTGATAGAACTTGAGCGTCACCAGGTCGGAATTTTGCAACGCCAGGAAGAGCAGTGCCAGAAAGAGCACGCCCCCGACGAGCCAGCGCAGAACTTGCATCACGTCCTCGGCGAATGGAAACGGGCGGCGTTGCCAACGGCGAGCGGTTCAGCCCGCCATCGCACCGTCGCCCGTCTCGCTCATGCGGCCTTCGTTACGGCCCATGGCAGTGCGCGCCATTGCGCGTCGGCCGCGCGCAATCGCTCGACGACACGCCCTTCGGGCCTTGGCTTCGCCCGTCTCGCTCATGCGTTCTTGAAATCGACCCGCTCGCGCAATTCCTTCCCGGCCTTGAAGTGCGGGACGTGCTTTTCGGGCACCTGCACCTTGTCCCCGGACTTGGGATTGCGGCCGGTTCGCGGTGGGCGGTAGTTCAGGCCGAAACTGCCGAACCCGCGAATCTCGATGCGCTCCCCCTTCGCCAGGCTCTCGGCCATGGCATCGAGGATCATCTTGACCGCGAGCTCGGCATCCTTCGCGACCAGCTGCGGGAACTGCGCCGCGAGGCGGTCGATCAGCTCCGATTTGGTCATCACGCGGCCTGCTTACTCGTTGGTCTTGTTGTCCATCTTGGCCCGCAGAAGCGCGCCGAGATTGGTCGTTCCGGAACTCGTGCCCGACGTGTCGGCCTTGATGTTCTGGATCGCCTCCGCCTCCTCGGCATGGTCCTTCGCCTTGATCGAAAGATTGATGCTGCGGTTCTTCCGATCGATGTTGATGATCATCGCCGTGACGGGATCGCCCTCCTTCAGCTGCGTCCGCATATCCTCGACGCGGTCGCGCGAAACTTCGGAAGCGCGCAGGTACCCTTCGACCTCGCCGTCCAGCGTGATTACCGCACCCTTGCCGTCGAGCGACTTCACGGTTCCCTTGACCACGTTGCCCTTGTCGTGCGTGGCGACATAGTTGGTGAACGGATCGCCGTCGAGCTGCTTGATGCCGAGCGAGATGCGCTCGCGCTCGACATCGATGGCCAGCACCACCGCCTCGACGTCCGCGCCCTTCTTGTAGTCGCGCACGGCGGTCTCGCCGGGGATCGTCCACGACAGGTCGGAAAGGTGGACGAGCCCGTCGATTCCGCCTGGCAGGCCGACGAACACGCCGAAATCCGTGATCGACTTGATCTGGCCGGTCACGCGATCGCCCTTCTTGTGGTTCATCGCGAAATCGTCCCAGGGGTTCGACATGCACTGCTTCATGCCGAGCGAGATCCGACGGCGGTCCTCGTCGATTTCGAGGATCATCACCTCGACCTCGTCGCCCAGCTGGACGACTTTGGTCGGATGGATGTTCTTGTTTGTCCAGTCCATCTCGGACACGTGGACGAGGCCCTCGATTCCTGACTCGATCTCGACGAACGCGCCGTAGTCGGTGATGTTGGTCACCTTGCCGAACAGGCGCGTGCCGGTCGGGTAGCGGCGCGAGAGGCCGACCCAAGGGTCTTCGCCCAGCTGCTTCATCCCGAGCGAAACCCGGTTCTTCTCCTGGTCGAATTTCAGGATCTTCGCGGTGACCTCGTCGCCGACCGCCAGCACTTCCGACGGATGCTTGACCCGGCGCCAGGCGAGATCGGTGATGTGGAGCAGCCCGTCGATGCCGCCCAGGTCGACGAACGCGCCGTAGTCCGTGATGTTCTTCACGATGCCCTTGACGACCGCGCCTTCCTGGAGGGTCGACAGCAGCTTCTCGCGTTCCTCGCCGAGGCTCGCTTCGAGCACGGCGCGGCGCGAGACCACGACGTTGTTGCGCTTGCGGTCGAGCTTGATGACCTTGAATTCCAGGGCCTTGTTCTCGAACGGCGTGGTGTCCTTGACCGGCCGGATGTCGACGAGCGAGCCCGGCAGAAACGCGCGGATGCCGTTGACCATCACGGTGAGGCCGCCCTTCACCTTGCCGGTGACGAGGCCGCTGACGATCGTGCCCTGCTCCATAGCGGCTTCGAGGTCGTGCCACGCCTTGAGGCGCTTCGCCTTGTCGCGGGACAGCTTGGTTTCGCCGTAGCCGTCCTCGAGGCTCTCGATGGCGACGGTGACGAAATCGCCGGCCTTGACCTCGACCTCGCCCTTGTCGTTCTTGAACTCCTCGATGGGAATGAAACTCTCGGACTTGAGGCCGGCGTTGACGACGACGACGTTGAAGTCGACGCGGACGACCTCGGCGGTGATCAATTCGCCCTGGCGCATCTCCTGCCGGCTGAGGGATTCCTCGAAGAGCGCGGCGAAGTTTTCGATGGGGGCGGAGCTGCCGGAGACAATGCTGGAAATGGCGGTAGCCATGGGGGTTGGTTCCTTCTCTAGTCAAAACCGCCGTAGACGAGAACCCTGTTTCTCGCGCGGCGGGCTGGTTGTGGATTCCGTTCCGGGGGCGCCGGCTAAAGCGCTCGAGGAAGGCCCTGCTGCACGGTCCGGCAGAACCGGTCCGTCAACTCGCGTTCGACCCCGCTTCCGCTTCGTCGGGCCCCGGTCCCATTGCGAGGAACCGGTCGAGCACGAAGCGAACCGCGGCGTCGATCGTCACATCCGTCGTATCCAGAATCACGGCATCGGGCGCCGGCGCCAGCGGGGCAAACGCCCGCCCGGCGTCGCGCATGTCGCGCTCCCGGATATCACGCAAAAGACTTTCAATTCTACTGGAGATTCCTTTTTCGATCAACTGCTTATGCCGCCGTCTCGCCCGCTCCTCCGCGGTTGCCGTGACGAACACCTTGAGCCGGGCATCGGGAAAGACCACCGTGCCCATGTCGCGGCCGTCGGCGACCAGCCCCGGCGGCCGGCGGAACGAGCGCTGACGGTCGAGCAGGGCCGCGCGTACAGCGGGGTGGACGGCAATCCTGGAGGCGGCCGCGCTGACCGCCTCGGTGCGTATCGCGTCGGCAACGTCGCGGCCGTCGAGTCGGATCTGTCCGTCCGCGAAAAGCACGTCGAGACACCGGGCAAGCTCGGCAAGTGCCGGCTCCGCGTCGAGCGCGACTCCCGCCGAGAGCGCCTTGAGCGCCACCAATCGGTACAGCGATCCGCTGTCGAGCAGGTGGAAGCCCAGCGCCTGCGCGACGCCCGTCGCGATCGTCCCCTTGCCGGACGCCGCGGGACCATCGACGGCGATGACGGGCGCGGGGCCTTTCATGGCGCCCTGATTGCGCGGGTGTCGATCGTGGCGCTCGCCGCGCTCGCCGCGCTCATTCGCGCACCACTGAGCGAAAGGCGGCGAAGTAATCCGGGAAGGTCTTGCGCACGCAATCGGGATCGACGATGCGCACGCCGACACCACCGAGCGTCGCCAGCGAAAAACACATCGCGATCCGGTGATCGTCGTAGGTTTCGATGGTCGCCGGCGTCAGCTTTTCCGGCGGGAAGACCGTGAGGTGGCCGTCGCCGACATCGACGGCCGCGCCGAGCTTGCGCAGCTCCGCCGCCATCGCCGCGATGCGATCGGTTTCCTTCACGCGCCAGCTCGCGATGCCCGTGAGCGTGGTCGGCCCGCGCGCGAACAGCGCGACGACGGCGAGGGTCATTGCCGCATCGGGAATCGCGACGCAGTCGATGCGGATGCCCTCGAGCGCCCGCCCGGCACGCGCCTCGATCCAGTCGTCGCCGCTGCGGATGACGGCACCCATACGGGCAAGCGCGTCCGCGAAGGCGACGTCGCCCTGAATCGACTGCCGGCCGACCCCCGTGACGCGCACCGGGCCGCCGCCGATCGCGCCCGCGGCGAGGAAATAGGACGCCGACGAAGCGTCGCCCTCGACCTGGATGGAACCGGGGCTCGCATACCGGGCGCCGGCCGGAACGCAGAATGACTGCGTGCCAATCGGCTCGACGGTCACGCCGAAGCGTCCCATCAGGTTGATCGTGATCGTCACATAGGGCTTCGAGATGAGCTCGCCGTCGACGTCGACCGTCAGCGCCGGGCCGCCGCGCGCGGTCACGAGCGGCAGCGCCATCAGCAGCGCGGAGGTGAACTGGCTCGACACGTTGCCGCGCACGCTGACGCGGTCCGGCGTTCCGACGCGGCGCCCAGGGGCGATCACCAGCGGCGGATAACCGGCGCGGTCGACGTAACGCACGTCCGCCCCGAGGGCGTTGAGCGCGTCGACGAGGTCGCCGATCGGCCGCTCGTGCATCCGCGCCACGCCGGAAATTTCGTAGTGGCCGCCCGCGAAGGCGAGTGCCGCCGTCAGCGGTCGCAAGGCGGTGCCCGCGTTGCCGAGGAAGAGCCGCGCGTCGGTAACCGGAATGGAGCCGCCCTGTCCGTGCACGACGAAATCGCGCGTTTCCCCGCGGCGCTCGACGCGGATTCCGAGCGCGCCCAGCGCATCGAGCATCCGGTCGACGTCGTCGGCGTCGAGCAGGCCGCGCACCGTCGTGTCCCCGCTCGCGAGCGCGGCGAGCAGCAACGTGCGATTGGAGATGCTCTTCGATCCAGGCAACGCGACGACGCCCTCGGCGCGTGACGCCGGCGGGAGGTCGAGATGGCGCGGCGCCGAATCCGTCGCGGCACTCATCGCTGCCTCCGCGTCACGAGTCGCGCGGTCCGTCCGCGGGGACCGTGGACGTCGCCGCGAAGCGCATGCCCCACGCGCGGCGCGCCGCGGCGGCATGCGTGAATACCGCCTGGAGCGCCTCGCCGTCACCCGCGTCCACCATCGTCCTGATGCGGTCGAGTTGTGCACGGTACGCGTCGATCTCGGCCAGCAGGGCATCGCGATTGGCGAGCGAAATATCCCGCCACATTTCGGGGGAACCCGCCGCGATCCGGGTGAAATCGCGAAAGCCGCTCGCGGCATAGCGGAACACGTCGGCGGCATCGGGACGGGCGGCGAGCAGATCGACGAGCGCGAACGCGAGCAGGTGCGGCAGGTGCGACACGGCCGCGAAGATCCGGTCGTGAACCGCGGGATCGAGCTCGCGCACCTGCGCGCCGCAGGCACGCCACAAGCCGGCGACGGTGGCAACCGCCGACAGATCGGTTTCCGGCAGCGGCGTCAGCACGACGTTGCGGTCGCGATAGAGCGTGGCGAACGCCGCCCGTGCGCCGGTGTTTTCGGTACCGGCGATCGGATGCCCCGGTACGAACCGGGGAAACGCGTCACCCAGTTGGGAGCGTGCCGCAGCGATGACATTCTGCTTGGTGCTGCCGGCATCGGTGACGATCGTGTGCGGGGGGAGATTTCCGGCGAGCGCGCGGAAGAGATCGGGAAACTGCGCAACCGGCGCAGCGAGCAGCACGACATCGGCGGCAGCGAGCTCGGGCATCCACTTGCCGTCGAGCGCGACTGCGCGATCGACGACGCCGAGCTCGAGCGCCGCATCGAGGTTCGCGCGGCCGCGGCCGATGCCCACGATGGACCCGACCTGCCCCGCCGCCTTCAAGGCGAGTGCGAACGAGCCGCCGATCAGTCCGACGCCGACGACGACGAGCTTTGCGATGCTGGGTACGCCTGCAGCCACGGCGGATCGGGAGCGCGTTCCGGTCAGCGGCCGAGCGCAGCGGCCAGCGCGTCGATGAACCGCCGGTTTTCCACGGGCAGTCCGACCGTCACCCGCAGAAACTCCGGCAACCCGTAGTTGGCGACCGGACGCACGATCACGCCCTGCTTCAGCAGACGCTGGTAGACCCCCGCCGCGTCGCCGACCCGGATCAGCAGAAAATTCGCGTGCGACGGCACGAACGTCAGCCCGAGTGCGCGCACCCCGTCCTCGAGCTGGCGCATCCCCGCGCGGTTGAGGGCGCGGCTCTCGTCGACGTATGCAGTGTCGGCGAGCGCGGCGAGCGCCGCCGCCTGCGCGAGCGCATTGACGTTGAACGGTTGGCGCACGCGGTTCAGCATGTCCGCGACCTTCGTGTCCATGATCCCGTAGCCCACCCGCAACGCCGCCAGCCCGTACGCCTTGGAGAATGTCCGCGACACGACGAGGTTCGCGTATTTCGCGATCCACGCAACGCTCTGCGACTGCTGCGACGGTTCCAGATATTCGTCGTACGCCTCGTCCAGCACGATCAGCACGTCGTCGGGCACCGACGCGACAAACGCTTCCAGCACGTCCGGCGCGATCCAGGTTCCCGTCGGATTGTTCGGATTGGCGACGAACACGATGCGCGTCGCGGCAGTGATCGCCGCGCGCATCGCCGCCAGGTCGTGACCGTAGTCGCGAGCCGGAACCTCGATCCCGACCGCTCCCCGCGCCTGGACTGCCAGCGGATAGACGGCGAACGCGTGGCGCGAATAGACGGCGCGGTCGCCGGGTCGCAGGAATGCCTGGGTGACGAGCTCGAGCACGTCGTTGGAGCCGTTGCCCAGGACGATCTGGTCGGCCCCGACGCCGAAGCGCGCCGACAGCGCCGATTTCAGGGCGAAGGCGTTCCCGTCCGGGTAGCGGCCGACGTCCTCGACCGCAGCCGCGATCGCCGCTCGCACGGCGGGACCGGGTCCTCGCGGATTCTCGTTCGACGCCAGCTTCACGATATCGCGCTCGGCAAGCCCGAATTCACGGGCGAGTTCGCCGATCGGCTTTCCGGGCAGGTACGGGGCGATGCCGCGGACGTACTCCGGTGCTTGCAGCGAAAGATCGGGATGGTGCAGGACCGCGGTGGGGGCGTTCATGACACTCCTAATAAACTGCCGCAGGATATGATCCTAATATCTTGAGCATAGGTGCTTTTTTCCCAAGCTCATCGAGCGCGGCCGCAACCGGCGGGTCCGTCTCGTGACCGGCGACGTCGACGAAGAAGAGATATTCCCACAGGCCCGTGCGCGCCGGCCGCGACTCCAGCCGGGTCATGCTGACGCCGTGGGCCGCGAAGGGCTCGAGCAGGGTGTAGACGGCACCGGGCCGATTGGGGGCCGACATCACGAGCGACGTCTCGTCGCGCCCGGATGCGGGCACCGGATGCCTGCCCAGCACCCAGAACCGCGTCGTGTTGTTGGGTTCGTCCTCGATGTGCGGCGCAATGACGTTCAATCCGTAGATCGCCGCCGCGTTTTCGCCGGCGATCGCCGCCGAACCGGGCTCCCCCGCAGCGAGCCGCGCGGCCTCCGCATTGCTCGCCACGGCCACTCGCGCGGCTCCGGGCAGATGTCGGGCGAGCCACCCGGCGCACTGCGCGAGCGATTGCGCATGCGAGTAAACCTTGGTCACCTCCTCGACGGCCGTCGCCGTCGAGAGCAGGTTCTGCCGGATCCGCAACCGGATCTCCCCGCAGATCCTGAGCGGAGTCTGGCACATGAGGTCCAGCGTGCGGCCGACGGCGCCTTCGGTGGAATTCTCCACCGGCACGACCGCATGGTCCGTCTGCCCGTTCTCGGCGGCACGAAAGACTTCGTCGATCGTGAGGCAGGGTACGGCGTCGACGAACTGGCCGAAGTGCTTGGCGACCGCATCGTGCGAAAAGGTGCCCGGCGGACCGAGGTAGGCAATCCGCAGTGTCTGCTCGAGCGCCAGGCACGCCGACATCACCTGGCGGAAGACGCCCGCGACCGCCTCGCGCGACAGCGGCCCGCGGTTCGCCGATTGCAGCCGGGCGAGCACCTGCGCCTCGCGCTCGGGGCGGTACGCATTCCCGCCACCCTTGAGCGCGCCGATCGCTTGCGCGTGAGCCGCGCGCGCATTGAGTCGCGCGAGGATTTCCTGGTCGAGCGCATCGATCGCCGCGCGATGGCGGGCGAGCGCGGCGTCGCGATCGTCGGGTTCAGACATTTCGCTGCGTTTCCGGACACCCGGCGTTGCCGGTGTTCACTCTTCGTCCTCTTCCGCCTCCACGACCCGTTCGAGTCCGGCGAGTCTCTCGCCCTCGCCGAGGTTGATCAGCGTGACACCCTGCGTCGATCGTCCCATCTCGCGGATCGACTTCACCTTGGTGCGGATCAGGACGCCGCCGGTGGAGATCAGCATCACCTGGTCATCGGGCCGGACGAGCGCGGCCGCGACCACGGTGCCATTGCGCGCGGTCTGCTGGATCGCGATCATGCCCTTGGTGCCGCGACCGTGTCGCGTGTACTCGACGATCGGAGTGCGCTTGCCGTAGCCGTTCTCGGTCGCGGTCAGCACCGACTGTTCCTCGTCCTCGGCGACGAGCATCGAGATCACGCGCTGGTCCCGGGCCAGCATCATGCCGCGCACGCCGTGCGCGTTGCGGCCCATCGAACGCACGTCATTCTCGTCGAAGCGCACCGCCTTGCCGCCGGAGCTGAACAG
>Ga0209048_10002235_pt1 | contig 19399 bp, 17 predicted proteins | sample FrelakmetCRP12CR_FD_187146 | JGI IMG/M metagenome (GOLD analysis project Ga0209048, IMG submission 187146) | Freshwater lake sediment microbial communities from the University of Notre Dame, USA, for methane emissions studies - CRP12 CR (SPAdes)... | ecosystem: Environmental > Aquatic >... | reverse complement strand
GCCTGATTCAGATCCTCGTGGCGCAGCCTCTCGATCGTGTAGTTCGGCGTCTCCAGATGGCGATTGGGAACGAGCAGCACATTGACCTTGAAGCGCGTCTCGATGTTCAGCACGTCCGTGCGCTTTTCGTTGAGCAGGAACGTGGCGACATCCACGGGCATCTGGGCCACCACCTGTGCCGTGTTCTCCTTCATCGCCTCTTCCTGGATGATGCGGAGGATGTGCAGCGCCGTCGATTCCGCGCCGCGGATGTGGCCGATGCCGTGGCAGCGAGGGCAGGCGATGTGCGCGGATTCGGCCAGCGCCGGGCGCAGCCGCTGGCGCGACAGTTCCATGAGGCCGAAGCGCGAGATCTTGCCCAGCTGCACGCGGGCGCGGTCGTACTTCAGCGCGTCGCGCAGGCGGTTCTCGACGTCACGCTGGTTCTTGGTGCTCTCCATGTCGATGAAGTCGATCACGATGAGGCCACCCAAGTCGCGCAATCGCAACTGGCGGGCGATTTCGTCGGCGGCCTCGCAGTTGGTGTTGAACGCCGTGGTCTCGATGTCGCCGCCCTTGGTCGCGCGCGCCGAGTTGACGTCGACGGCCACGAGCGCTTCGGTATGGTCGATCACGATGGCGCCGCCGGCGGGCAGCGGCACCTGCCGCGCGTATGCCGTCTCGATCTGGTGTTCGATCTGGAAGCGCGAGAACAGCGGAACATCGTCCTTGTAGAGCTTGACGCGGTTCACGTTGGCCGGCATCACGTGGCCCATGAACTGCTGCGCCTGCTCGAAGATCGCTTCGGTGTCGATCAGCAGCTCACCGATGTCCGGATGGAAATAATCGCGAATCGCGCGGATGACGAGGCTGGATTCCTGGTAGATGAGGTAGGCGCCCGACTGCATCTTGGCGGCATCCTCGACGGCGCGCCACAGCTGCATCAGGTAGTTCAGGTCCCACTGCAGCTCTTCGGTGTTGCGGCCGATGCCCGCGGTGCGCGCAATGACGCTCATGCCTTGCGGCACGTCGAGGCCATTGATGGCATCGCGCAGTTCGTTGCGCTCTTCGCCTTCGATGCGGCGCGAGACGCCGCCGCCGCGCGGATTGTTCGGCATCAGCACCAGATAGCGTCCGGCCAGCGAGATGTACGTGGTGAGCGCTGCGCCCTTGCTGCCGCGTTCGTCCTTGTCCACCTGGACGATCAGTTCCTGGCCTTCCTTGATCTGGTCCTGGATGCGGGCCTTGCCCGGGTCGGCGTCGCGCTCGCGGAAATACTGGCGGGAGATTTCCTTGAAGGGCAGGAAGCCGTGCCGCTCGGTTCCGTAATCGACGAAACAGGCCTCGAGCGAAGGCTCGACGCGGGTGACGACCGCCTTGTAGATGTTGCTCTTGCGTTGTTCCTTGGCGGCGGATTCGATGTCGAGGTCGACCAGCTTCTGGCCGTCGACGATCGCCACCCGGAGTTCCTCCGCCTGGGTGGCATTGAACAGCATGCGTTTCATGGGCTTTCCTAAGGCGCAGCACGCCGCAGGCAAGCGGGAGGAACAAAGCATCGGCGCCGCGAACTTCTCGCGACGCTGGCGTATTGCTAACGGCGGTTGCGGGCGAAGTCCGTGATGCCGGCAGTTTGAGCGGCCGGATCGGCGAGAGCGGTGCGCGAAGGATGGGTTGCGGTCGGCATCTTGGTGGGCCCCGTGGATGACAGGGCGTCGCGTCTCTCGTGGTTACGTCGTGGTCTTCGGTTCGCAAACAAGCGGTGCCATCGGGCGCCCGGTCCGGCATCGCATGCGCGACGGAGGGGGCGGCCGGGAGCAGGGAATTCTCGCTTCGGGCGCCGCGCAAAATCGCCGCTTCGAACCGGCCACTGCCGGGTGCGGAGACTGCGCTCTTCCTTTACCATCGCTACTTCTTCGGGGAAACCCCCGACCGGTGAGCGACTAAAGCCGGATTGTTCCCGCCACGGGATGTTGCCAACTTAGGATTGCGGCGGGCCCACACGGTGCGCTCAGGACGTCCACAGCGGCAGGCCCATCAGGGGGCCGCTCAAGAACCAAGGCGCAAAACGCGCGGTACGGCCACAATTATAAGCGAATGAATGAGTTAAGCAAGGATGCTGTCAGCTGGCTTGCGGTTGGCGAGGACTCGGCCGGCCAGCGGGTGGACAATTTCCTGAGCAAGGTGCTGAAGGGCGTCCCCAAAAGCCACATCTACCGGATCCTGCGCAGCGGCGAGGTCCGCGTCAACAAGGGGCGGGTCGGTCCCGACGTACGCCTTGCGCTGGGTGACGTGGTGCGGGTTCCACCGGTCCGGACGGCTGCGCCAGCCCGGACGGCTCCTGCCGGGGGTGGATTTGTCCGCGCCGGCCCCGACTTGCCGATCCTGTTCGAGGATGATGCGCTCATCGCCCTCGACAAGCCGTCCGGCCTGGCGGTCCACGGCGGCAGCGGCATTGCCTTGGGGCTGATCGAACAGTTGCGCCTGGCCCGGCCCGAGGCGAGATTCCTGGAACTGGTGCATCGGCTCGACCGTGAAACCTCGGGGGTTCTGCTGATCGCCAAGAAGCGCGCGGCTCTCGTCGGTCTGCACGAGCAACTCCGCGAGGGGGGCTTCGACAAGCGTTATCTCGTGCTGGTCCGTGGCCGATGGCGCGACGCAAAGCGCCGGGTCAGACTGTCGCTGCACAAGTTTTCCACGCAGGACGGCGAGCGCCGCGTGCGCGTCAATGCGGACGGACAGGATGCGGAGACCATCTTTCATCGTCGCCGCACATGGTTCGACCGCGATCCGCCGCTGGCACTGCTCGAAGCGGAATTGTTGACGGGCCGCACGCACCAGATCCGCGTGCACCTGACGCATCTCGGCTTCCCGCTGGCGGGTGACGACAAGTACGGTGACTTCGCATGGAACAAGGGGCTGGCCAAACAGGGCCTGAGGCGGATGTTCCTGCATTCGTCGACGTTGGGCTTCATGCATCCGCTGACGGGGGAAGCGATGGCCTTCGAGTCGCCGCTGCCTGCCGATCTCGCGCGTTTCATCGAAACCCTGGACATCCCGATTACAGCGGCAGCAGCGCGCGATGCGTGATGCCGCGACGCGCCGCTTCGATCTCATCGTTTTCGACTGGGACGGGACGCTGGTCGATTCCACGACGCTCATCAGCGAGGCGCTGCAGCAGGCCTGTCGCGACCTGGGGTTGCCGGTACCGGACGGCACGGCCGCGCGCTATGTAATCGGGCTCGGATTGTCCGATGCGATGAAGACCGTTGCACCGGAACTGCCGCCGCACCGGTATCCGGAGTTGGGGGCGCGCTATCGCGAACACTATCTTGCCCGCGAGGCTGGAATTCCGCTGTTTGCCGGCGCGCGTGAATTGCTCGCCGACCTCGGTGCAGCGGGCTACCTGCTTGCCGTCGCGACGGGCAAGACCCGGGCGGGACTCGCCCGGTCCATGGCGGGTGTCGGACTCGATGGCGTATTCCATGCGACGCGTTGCGCCGATGAAGGGCTCCCGAAGCCGCACCCCGACATGTTGCTGCACCTCATGTCCTGGCTGGACGTTGTGCCGCATGTGACATTGATGATCGGCGATACCACGCACGACCTGGACCTCGCGCAAAGCGCCGGCGCGTCAGGCCTTGCGGTGACCTACGGGGCTCACCCGTCGGACGAACTCGTGCGACGGGCGCCGCTGGCCACCGTGCACTCGGTTCCGGAATTGCGCGAATGGCTGGAGTGCCATGCATGAGCGCCGATGGGCCGTCCCGAGGCGCGAATACAGCCCCCATTGGGGGCAGCGAGCGCCGTGAGCGTGGGGGTCCAATGAGCGCCGATGGGCCGTCCCGAGGCGCGAATACAGCCCCCATTGGGGGCAGCGAACGCCGTGAGCGTGGGGGGTTCAATGGAGCGCCGGCGGGACCTTCAATCCAGCGTGACGAAGCCCATGGTCAGGCCCTTGGCGATCGCCTCGGGCCGGTTGAGCGCACCCAGCTTCCGGCGCAGCCTGCCAAAATGAAAATTGACCGTGCGTTCGCTCACCGACAGCTTGTAGCCGATATCCGCGCTGGTCATGCCGAGCGCGGCGAACTTGAGGCATTCGCACTCGCGCCGGGTCAGGCGGGGACCGGCGTGCCTGCGCAACGCGGACTTCGCCACGCGCGACGCAAGCGTGGCCTCGTGCAGTGCCATGGCAATCAGCATCAGGTCGCCGAGGGACGCGATCACGGCGTCGCGCCGGCCGGCGCCCCACGGACTCAATGCGGAATCGAAGGTGAGCGCGACCTGTCCCGACACCCCGTCGTGCAGTGAAATGACGACGCCACTGCGGATGCCGAAGCGCGCGGCGTCACCGACGAACCGTCGGGCGGGCCCGTCGTCGACGGAATCCGCTGCATCCCACAGATAAGGCGTGACGCGATGGCGCGTCCTGGCCAGCCGGGAATCCACGGCGGCGTAGGTGGCGTTCCGATAGAGCGCTGGCCAGCCAGGCGGATACGTGGACCACGCTATTTCACCGGTTGTGGCGCCGCCTTCGGTACGCGCCACGATATAGCTGAGCCCGTCGAATCCGTAGCGCTCGAGAAGCGGCCGGATGACGATCGCGGGAAACGGCGCGCGCGCGATCGTCGCCAGTGAACGCGCCAGGTAGATGGGCAACACAAACCCGTTTCCGGATTGGCTTTCGTTCGGTGCCTGAACGCCCATGGAACGCACTCCCGAGACCTGGTCACGAACAGCGCGGCCGTCGTCGCGCCTCCACGGTCCTGCCCAATGCGGAAGGAAGTGTGGTCGCGATGACACCGGTCAGCTACTGACGATTCGTGCAGGCGGTGCGCGGAATGCCCGCATTGCCGGGCCAGAATCGAGACGCGCGATGCGCAGCTGCCCGCCGTGCCGCCAAGCGGAGTCCGTCCGCCCCGACCTGTCGTTTTCTACAGGACGCGAGAGCCGACGTTCTTGCCTCGTGCGCAGTGGTTCCTCAGCGGACTCCACCGGCTGCAGGCAGCCCCTTGACCAAGGCGCCGGCGACAATGCCCCTCTCCGCAAACCAGCCCTTCTTCATCTCCAGCGCGTACAACGCCGCCCCTTTTGACCAGTGCGGGTCGTCGGTTTGCGGCCGCATATCCTCGATGTTCAGGATCCGGCCGTCCGCGCTGATGAACGCGATGGACAGCGCCACGAACGTGTTGCGCATCCAGAAGGACAGGGGTTCGGGGCGCTCGAAGATGAACAGCATGCCGTGATCCGGCTTCAGGCTGAAGCGATTCATCAACCCGGTCTCGCGCTGTGCAGGCGAAACAGCCACTTCCGCCGTCAACGTCTGCGTGCCGATGGTCAAGGTCGTTGTCGCGAGTTCCGCTGCCCGGCCGGGTACCGGGGTCACGAGCAGAAGCGCTGCCAGAGCCTGCATCAGGAAAAATTTCACGGTTGCCAGTCCTTCAAGGTTGCGCGTGCGTGGCGCTGATAGATGAGCCAAGCGGCGAAGCTTGCCAACGAGAAGCTTGCCATGCCCCAGGCCAGTGCCGTAAGCGAACGGGCGAGCAATGGCGCCACGGTGCCGGCGACGATGCCCGCGACCGCAAATTGCACGAAGCCCTGCAACGATGACGCTAGCCCGCGCATGGCCGGAAACAGGTCGAGCAGCGCGAGCATGACGCTCGGGGCGACCAGGCTGCTGCCGGTCACGAAGATCAGTATCGGCGCGACGTTCCACGCCACGAAAGGCGGAGCCAGCTGACAGATCAGGACGTTGGCAAGCGCGCCCGCGGCGATGAACGAGTAGCCCAGGCGAATGGTTCGCTGCGGGGAAACGCGTCCCGCCATGCGGCCGGACAGCGTGGCCCCGGTGATGATGCCCGCTATCATCGGCACGAACAGCCACGCGAAACCCCACGTCGAAACACCGAGGAGGTCGACCAGGAATACCGGCGCCGCTGCGATGTACAGGAAAAAAGCCGCGAAATTCAGCGTGGGGATGAGGGACAGCATCGTGAATTCCGGCTTGGCGAGAACGCTTGTGTAGTTGCGCCAGAGTACGCCCGGGCGCAGCGTGTGGCGATGTGACGCCGGCAGTGTCTCCGGAAGCGACCGGGTCGACCAGACCAGCAGGACCAGCACCCACAGCAACAGTACCCAGAAGATCGACCGCCATCCCAGCGTGTTGAGCAAGGCACCGCCGACGATCGGCGCAATGGCGGGCGCGATGCTGAATACCAGCGTGACCTGCGCCATCAGTCGTTGCGCCGCAGCGCCCTGGAAGCGGTCACGGATGATGGCGCGACCGACTACCAGGCCGGTCCCCGCGCTAAGGCCCTGTGCGGCGCGAAACAGCCACAGCGTTTCGATGTTGCCGGCAATCGCGCAGCCCAGCGTCGCAAAGGCGTAAATGGCCAGTCCCCCGATGATGATCGGCCGGCGGCCCAGCGCATCCGACAGCGCGCCGTGCCAAAGCATCATGAACGCGTAGGCGAACAGATACGCCGACAGCGTCTGCTGCATGGCTATCGGCGACGCCCCGAATTCTCCGGCAATGGCGGAAAACGCCGGCAGGTAGAGGTCGATCGAAAACGGACCGATCATCGACAGTGCCGCGATCAGGCCCGCCAGTCGCCATGATTGTCGTTGGACCCGGGGTGGCACGGCCGCCGCCGGTTGACGCGTACCGATCATCGCGCGCTGCGATTTTCCAGGGCAGCATCGACAGCGGCGCGATCGTATTTCGGCGCGAACATCGCGATGAAGGCGTACACGAAGCCGCGCAGGAACACCCCATGACGCAGGCCAAGGCGGGTGGTCGATGGCGCAAAGAGATGAGCCGCGTCGAGCATTTCGAAGGCGGTGTCGCGAACCGGGTCGTAGGCCATCCGCGCGACGATCCCGACGCCCATGCCCAGTTCGACATAGGTCTTGATGACGTCGGCGTCGAGCGCCGTGAGCACGACGTTGGGATCGAGGCCGCTCGCCGCGAACGCCGCGTTGATGGCCGAACGACCGGTGAAGCTGAAATCGTAGGTCACGATCGGAAACTTCGCCAACGCCTCGATGGTGAGAGGCTTCGTCTTCCCGAGCGGGTGCCGCTTGGGCACCAGCACGACGCGATTCCATTCGTAGCAGGGCAGCGAGATCAGTTCGGGAAAATCGGCCAATGCCTCGGTCGCGATGCCGATGTCGACTTCGCCCTTGGCCGTCTGCTCGGCGACCTGCAGCGGGTTGCCCTGGTGCAGGACGACCTTGATCTTCGGATAGCGCGTGGCGAACTGGCGCAGCACCTGCGGCAACACATAACGCGCCTGCGTGTGGGTGGTGGCGATGGACAGCGTGCCGGCGTCCTCGCCGCGGAATTCGTCGGCGACGCGCTTCAGGTTGGCGAGTTCACGCAGTGCGCGGCGGGCGGTGGCGACGACGATTACCCCGGCGGGCGTGAGCGATGCCAGGCGCTTGCCCTGGCGCACGAATATCGAGAGGCCCAGTTCATCCTCCAGCTGCCGGACCTGTTTGCTGATTCCGGGCTGGGAGGTGTAAAGGGCTTCGGCGGCCACTGATACATTGAGGCCGTGGTCGACGACTGCGCACAGGTATTTGATCTGCTGTAAGTTCACTGACAGTCCACTGGGGATTCCCGGCGTTATAACCAAAAATGTGAATTGTTCGACTATTATATAGCTGGACATCGTTGTTATCGCCGCGCTCGACATCCAATCATTTTCGATGGCCCAATTCTTCAGCGTGCACCCGACCCACCCCCAGCCGCGCCTGATCCGGCAGGCGGCGGCGATCCTGCGGGCAGGGGGTGTCATTGCCTATCCGACCGACTCGAGCTATGCGCTGGGGTGCCAGTTGGGCGACGCCGCAGCGGCGAAGCGCATTCGGAGCATCCGCGGCGTGGACGACGCGCACCACCTGACGCTGGTCTGCCGCGACTTGGCGGATGCGGGTCGTTTCACCCGCCTGGCCAACTGGCAGTTCCGCATCGTCCGGCAGGGCGTTCCCGGCGCATATACATTTCTGCTTCCCGGCACGCGCGAAGTACCGCGGCGCTTGCTCCATCCCAAACGCAGCACCATCGGGTTGCGGGTGCCGGACCATCCGGTGGTGTCCGCACTGCTGGGGGAACTGGGTGAGCCGATCCTGTCGTCGACGCTGATCCTGCCCGGGGAGAGCGCGCCGCTGAACGACCCGGAGTCCATCCGTATCCGCCTGGAGCATGCGGTGGACCTGGTCATCGATGCCGGCCCCTGCAGTGCGGAACCGACGACGATCGTCGATCTCGCGGTCGAGCCGGCCGTCATCGTCCGGCAGGGCAGGGGCGATCCCCAACGGTTGGGAATTACGGCCCAGGCGGCAACTTGACGGCCCGTCAAGCGGCGAACGCGGGACTCGGGTAAAATGCTGCCGCAATATGGATTTATCGCTCGAGACCGTCGCGCTCGTGGCCGTGCCGGTGGTCTTCGCGATTACCCTGCATGAGGCCGCGCACGGCTACGTCGCCCGCCTGTTCGGCGACCAGACGGCCTGGATGCTGGGCCGCGTGACGCTCAACCCGCTGAAGCACATCGACCCGATCGGGACGGTATTGGTGCCCGGCATGCTGCTGCTGACGGGTGCCCCGTTCCTGTTCGGCTGGGCCAAGCCGGTGCCGGTCAATTTCGGCAATCTGCGCCATCCGAAGCGCGACATGATCTGGGTGGCTGGAGCGGGCCCTGCGGCCAATTTTGTCATGGCGCTGCTATGGGTTCTGTTGCTGGGGTCAGCCGCCCCGGGCGGCGTGATTGCAAGCGGCGGCCTGCAGCAAATGGCGCAATATGGGATCATGGTGAATCTGGTATTGATGGCGTTGAACCTGTTGCCCATTCCGCCGCTCGACGGCGGCCGCATTGCGGTGGGCCTGTTGCCTGGGCGCGCGTCGTATGCGCTGTCGCGCCTCGAGCCCTACGGATTCTTCGTCATTCTGGCCCTGTTGCTGATACCCGGCGCGTTGAACAGCATTCTGGCGCCCATCATCGGCGCGACGCTCTCGTTGCTTCGCGCGCTGACCGGCAATTGAGCCCGGCTTGGCCGGCTCGCCTTAACAAGAAAAAGTACGCCTATGTTTGCTGACCGTGTGCTGTCGGGCATGCGTCCCACGGGGCGCATGCACATCGGCCATTATCACGGCGCGCTCAAGAACTGGGTGCGCCTGCAGGAAGAACATGAGTGCCTGTTCTTCGCGGCCGACTGGCACGCACTGACGACGCATTACGAGGCGCCGGAAGACATCGCGGCCTCGGTCTGGGACATGTTCGTCGATTGGCTCGCTGCGGGACTTGATCCCACGCGCTCGACCATGTTCATCCAGTCAAGGGTGATGGAACATGCCGAACTCGCGCTGCTGCTCGGAATGATGACGCCGATCGGTTGGCTCGAGCGTGTCCCGACCTACAAGGACCAGCAGCAGAAACTGTCCGATCGCGATCTTTCAACCTATGGCTTTCTCGGTTACCCGTTGATGCAGGGTGCGGACATCCTCATCTACCGCGCCAACATGGTTCCGGTGGGGGAAGACCAGGTCTCGCACGTCGAACTCGTCCGCGAAATCGCGCGGCGCTTCAACCACATCTATGGGCGCGAGCCCGGCTTCGAGGACAAGGCCCGGGCGGCCGTGAAAAAGCTCGGCAGCAAGAAGGCGCGCCGCTACGAGGAATTGCGCACGGCGTTCCAGGAAAAGGGCGACGACGCGGCGCTGGAAGCGGCGCGCGACCTGTTGAACGAAACGCAGAATCTCGCGTTGGGCGACCGCGAACGGCTTTTCGGCTACCTCGAAGGCTCGCGCCGGGTCATTCTTCCCGAACCACAGGCGCTGCTGACCGAAAATCCCAAAGTGCCCGGACTCGACGGACAGAAGATGTCCAAGTCCTACGGCAACGCGGTGCTGATGCGCGAGGATCCGGCGGAAGTCACCAAGAAGATTCGCACGATGCAGACGGACCCGGCGCGTGTGCGGCGCACCGACCCGGGCAATCCCGAGCACTGCCCGGTGTGGCCGCTGCACCAGATCTATTCGAATCAGGCGACCCGCGATTGGGTCATGCAAGGTTGCACGACGGCGGGCATCGGCTGCCTCGAATGCAAGCAGCCGGTGATCGACGCGATCATCAGGGAGCAGGCGCCGCTGCACGAGCGCGCGCAGAAATTCCTGGACGACCCGACGCTTGTCCGCAATATCGTGGCTGACGGCTGCGAGCGCGCGCGCAAGCTGGCCGAGGAAACGATGCGCGACGTGCGCGAGGCGATGGGCCTGTCCTATGACTGACATCGCGCTGGACCTGGAACATCCGTCCCCCGAGGGCAAGCCGCTCGCACGCGTCTACGGCGAGCCGTTCAACGACCTGCCATTCGACCTGTACATCCCGCCGGAAGCGCTCGAGGTGTTCCTCGATTCCTTCGAGGGTCCGCTCGATCTGTTGCTCTATCTCATCCGCAAGCAGAACATCAATGTCCTCGACATTCCGATGGCCGAGCTGACCCGCCAGTATCTGGGCTACGTCGAAATGATGCGCCGGACGCAGCTCGAACTCGCGGCTGAATACCTGTTGATGGCGGCCGTGCTGATCGAAATCAAATCCCGCCTGCTGCTGCCCAAGCCCCCGGCCCTGCCCGGCGCGGAAGCGGAGGATCCGCGTGCCGAACTGGTGCGGCGATTGCTCGAATACGAGCGGATGAAACAGGCGGCGCGCGTGATCGACGAAATGCCGCTCGCCGACCGAGATTTTGCCACCGTGCGCATCTGGTTCGACCATGCCGTCGCGGCACGCCTGCCGGACGTCTCTCCCGACGACCTCAAGGCGGCATGGGCCACGATCCTTGCGCGCGCCCACGTCAACCGGCATCATCTGGTCTCGCGCGAACAGCTGTCGGTGCGCAGCGAAATGAGCCGGATCCTGAAGCTGCTTGCGCCGTCGCGCTATGCGGAATTCACCGCGCTGTTCGCCGAACATGCCGATGTCCCGCATCTCGTCGTGACTTTCCTGGCGATGCTCGAACTCGCGCGGGAACAACTGGTGAGTGTCGCGCAGGCGGAGCCCTATGCTCCCATTTATGTACAACTGAAGGCCGAGCCGGCCTTTGCGCTGGCCGCGGACGAATGAACGACGGTAATGATGGACAACGATAGCGATCTTCCGGGCGGCGATGCCCCCGACCCGTTGCTGCCCGACCAGCTGGCGGAGATCAAGGGCATTCTCGAGGCCGCGCTGCTGGTGGCCGGGGAGCCCGTGCCCTTGAGCCAGCTCTCGAAACTGTTCGACCCGCCGCTGGAACCTCCCACCGTGCGCAAGCTGCTCGACGAACTGAAACGTGACTGGTCCGGCCGCAAGGTCGAACTGACGCAGGTGGCGAGCGGCTGGCGGTTCCAGGGCGCGACCTCCGTGCAGACCTACCTCAACCGGCTGTCGCCGGAAAAGCCGCCGCGGTATTCGCGCGCGGTGATGGAAACACTGGCGATCATCGCCTACCAGCAACCCGTGACCCGCGGCGATATCGAAGCCATCCGCGGCGTGGCCGTGTCCACGAACGTCATCAAGACGCTCGAGGACCGGCAATGGGTAGAGGCCGTCGGCCATCGCGAGACACCGGGACGCCCGGCGCTCTTGGCGACGACCAAGGCCTTCCTTGACGACCTCGGCCTCAGATCCCTAGCGGAACTGCCACCTCTCGCCGAGCTCGATTCCTCCCACCTCCTGGAGATGCCTGATGCCCCCACCAAGGCCGCCGAGACGGCATTCGCACACGCGAGTCCGCTCCTCGGAAACGATGCAGCAGCCGAGCCTGGCGCTGAACGCGATACAAGAGAGCCTCCCGCCAACGAAACACAAACGTTCCACTGACGAGGTCTTCAACGAGCCGCAGCGGCTGCACAAGGTCCTGGCCTCGTGCGGGTTCGGCTCGCGTCGCGCGATGGAGGAAATGATCATCGCCGGGCGCATCACGGTCAACCGGTTGCCGGCCGAAGTCGGGCAGAAGGTCGGTCCGGGCGACGAAGTCCGCATCAATGGCGAACTCGTCAAGGTACGCTTTTCGGAGCCGCGTGCGCGCATCCTGATGTACCACAAGCCGACCGGCGAAATCGTCACGCGCGACGACCCGGAGGGCCGTCCCACGGTGTTCGAGAAGCTGCCCAACATCGGCAACGGCAAGTGGATCAACGTCGGGCGTCTCGACTACAACACCGAGGGTCTGATGCTGTTCACCAATTCCGGCGAACTCGCCAACCGCCTCATGCATCCGCGCTATGAAGTCGAGCGCGAATATGCGGTGCGCATCATGGGCCGGCTCACCGATGACCAGATGCACGCGCTGACCACGGGCGTGGAACTCGACGACGGTTCGGCCAAGTGCGAAAAGGTGGAGGACGGTGGCGGGGAAGAGGAAGGCGCCAACCATTGGTATCACGTGGTCCTTAAGGAAGGCCGCAATCGCGAAGTGCGGCGATTGTTCGAAGCACTGGGTCTCACGGTGTCGCGCCTCATCCGCACGCGTTATGGAACGCTGGCGATGCCCTCGGTCATGAAGCGCGGGGACCAGCTTGAGCTCGAGCCTGCGGAAGTTGCGGCCGTTCTGGAATCGGCCGGGCTGAAAGTGCAGGGCGGACCGTCCGGACAACCGCGTCCGGCCGGCGGCAAGGCGAACCGCGGCCGGCATCAGGGTGGACGGCAGCAGGGACAACCCGGGCAGCCAGGACAGCAACGACAACCGGGCCCGCAGGGTCAGCCTGGCACGCAGGGACAACCGCGCCAGCCGGGGCAACCACGACCGCACGGCCAGCAGCGACATCAGGGCCAGCAGCGACGGCAAGGCGCGCAGGGTCCACAAGGACAGTCCGACGTGCAGGACGCGAATCCGGATGCGGTGCCAATGGTCGATGGCAATGTCGCGCGCGTACCCCCGCAGCCCGGACAACGTCCGCACGGAAAACATGGCGGGCGACCGCGCGGCAAGGGCGGCCCGCGGCCCGATGGCTTCGCCGGACAGGGCGGGGGACAGGGGCAAGGCCAGGGACAGGGCAGGACCCAAAGTCCCGGCGGCGGCCAGCGGCCACCGCGGACGCGCACCGACTTCGACAATCAGCAACCGATGAGCAATGCCAACGCGTCGCCATTCGCTGGAAACCGAATGGGTATGCCGGGCGGGCCTCGTGGCGGGCCGCGCGGCGGACCTCCGGGCCAAGGCGGGTTCGCCAACAGGGGAAACCGCAGCGGGCCGCGAGGCCGCCCCGGGGGTGGCCAGGGCAATGGTCAATTGCGCGCCAAGGGTGGCGGCGGGCAGGCAGGTGGCAACGGTCCGCGCCGCAATGGTCCGCCGCGGGGCGAAGCCGACGGCAATGTCGCGCCACGGGAAGCCGACGGCAATCGGGCGCCGCGGGAAGTCGATGGCAACCGGGCGCCGCGGGAAGAGGCGAACGGCAATATCGCACTGCGCAATCCGGTGGTGCCCCGCGACGACGACGATTGATCCGCGCCCTGCGGAAGCTGCAAATGAGGGCGGTTGCGGCCGCCCTCGTTGTTTTGACCCCTCTGCCGGCGCGCATCGCGCCAGCACAATCCGCTTTGACTTGACGCGGCCCTTCAATCCACTTGCCACGAACCGATGCGACAACGCTTTCAGGACGAACTGCTTGATCGGCATCTGAAGACCTACCTGAAGAACGTCGAACCGGCGGCACTCAACGTCATGCGCGACTGCCTGGAATGGGTCGAGGTGCCCGGCGGGCAGACGCTCATGACCCAGGGCGACGCCGGCGACGCCATGTATCTGGTGCTGAGCGGACGATTGCGCGCCTACGTGAACGACGAGAACGGCACGCCGCGCACCGGCCGCGAAATGGGCCGCGGCCAGATCATTGGCGAGATGAGCCTCATCACCGGCCAACCGCGTCGCGCCACGGTCGTGACCATACGCGATTCGGTGCTTGTGCGGCTTGGCAAATCGGCATTCGACGGACTGCTCGCTACCAGTCCTCAACTGGCGATGGTGATCACGCGGCAGATCATCGAGCACCTTCAGGCAGGGCCGGAACGCGGCCGCGCGTCGCGTCCGGTCACGATCGGCATGATCCCCGTCTCGTCCGGCGTGGACGTTCGCGCATTCGCGGAACGGCTCGCCGCGCATCTGGCCGGGCTCGGCCGGGCCCGCGTCATCGCTGCGGCCGATATCGACATGGATCTTGATGTTTCCGGAATTGCAGACCGCGACGTTGCGGACGTCGGAGCGAGCCGGCGCATAGCGCTGCACTTGAACGAGATCGAGGCAGCGCATGACTTCGTGCTGCTGGTCGGCGACGACGGGCCCACGCCATGGACGCAGCGCTGCTGCAGCGGGGCCGACGAAATCCTGCTGCTTGCCGACGCAGAGCAGCCTCCCGTGTTGCATCCGACGGAAACGCAGTATCTGATGCAGCGAACCGGGCGCAGCGAGGCCGCCGAAGTCCTGGTGCTGCTGCATCCTGCCGACCGGCTTTGTCCGCGCGGAACCAGGGCGTGGCTGGCGCGCCGCCCGGTGGCCGATCACCTGCACCTGCGGCATGAACTGGACGCGGATATTGCACGGCTGGCGCGAATCCAAAGCCACACCGCCATCGGTCTGGTGCTGGCCGGCGGTGGCGCCCGCGGACTCGCGCACCTGGGCGTCTACCAGGCGCTGCGCGAACGGGGAATCGAGATCGATTTTGTGGGCGGCACCAGCATTGGAGCAGTGATGGCGACGCTGGTGGCATCGGACAGATCGCTGCCCGACATCACGGCCATCGCCCGCAAATCGTTCAGCGTCAACCCGACTCGCGACTTCAACTTCGTGCCAATGCTGTCACTGATCAAGGGGCGGCGACTGCGCGGCATCATCGAGCACGCGCTGACTGAATTACTCGGATTCGACGCCGAAATCGAGGACCTGTGGAAGAACTACTATTGCGTGGCGAGCAACTATTCGCAGGCCAGCGAGGAGGTGCTCCGCAGCGGCAACCTCGGCAGGGCGATGCGCGCGAGCATCGCCATACCCGGCGCACTCCCGCCCGTGCTGCATGACGGTGACCTGTTGTGCGACGGCGGCACGTTCAACAATTTTCCCGTCGACGTGATGAGACGGATGCGCGGCGTCGGCACCGTGATCGGTGTGGACCTCAATACGCGCAAGCCTCGCCAGATTGACGCCGACGAGATCCCGGGAAGCTGGGCGTTGCTGCGCGACCGGCTGCGCCCCTACGCCCGCCGCCGTCACCGGTTCCCGTCGCTCGTGGCCTACCTGATGAACGTCCAGATTCTCTACAGCGCTTCGCGCCAGTCGCATGCGCGCAAGCTCACCGACGTCTATCTGAATCCACCGCTCGAACGGGTCGGCCTGATGCAGTGGGACAAATTCGAGGAAATCGTGCAGCAGGGTTACGCGCATGCCGTCGCAACGCTGGACACGATCGAATCAGGTCCCCTCGCGCGGATGCGTGTGCGCTGACCGACCTGCCACGGCGATCACAAGAACAGATCGGGCAGCAGCGGCATGCCGGGCTTCACGGCGTAGCAGTCGAAATCCGTGACGCCCGCATCGCGCAGCACCTCGTCGTCGAGGAAAAAATTGCCGGTCGTCGTTCGCGCATCGCGGGTCAGGATGGCGTGCGCGGCATCGGCCATGATCGACGGCTGGCGCGTCCGGTCGAGTTGTTCGCGCGCGCCCGGGATCATGGCCAGCGCCGCGGTGGCGATGACCGTGCGCGGCCACAGGGCGTTGACGGCGATGCCGTCCTTCCGGAATTCCTCCGCCATGCCCAGCACACACAGGCTCATGCCGTACTTGGCCATCGTGTAGGCGACGTGGTCGCGGAACCACTTCGGGTCGAGGTTGAGCGGCGGGGAAAGCGTGAGGATGTGCGGATTGCGGCCCGCGTCCGCCGCTGCCTTGAGATGCGGCAGGCAGACCTGCGAGCAGAGATACGTGCCGCGGACATTGACGCCGAACATGAGGTCGAAACGCTTCATTGGCGTCTCGAGCGTTCCGGTCAGGCTGATGGCGCTGGCATTGTTGACCAGGATGTCGATGCCGCCGAACTGCCGGACCGTCGCGGTGGCGGCCGCATGCACGCTCGCCTCGTCGCGGATGTCGCAGAGAATAGGCAGCGCGTGGCCGCCGGCCTGCTCGATTTCCGCCGCAGCCGTGTGGATGGTGCCGGGGAGTTTCGGGTTGGGCTCCGAAGTCTTGGCCGCGATCGCGACGTTGGCGCCATCGCGCGCCGCCCGCAGGGCAATGGCGAGACCGATGCCGCGGGAGCCGCCGCTCACGAACAACGTCTTGCCGCTAAGATCGGCCATGGAGCCTCCTGTGTGCGCACCAAGTTCGGCGGCCGGGTTCATTACCCGAACTCATTCGCCAACTCATTGGTCAAACTTTGCCGGGCGCTTTTCCAGGAACGCCGCGATGCCCTCGGCGAAGTCATCGGTTCCGGAGCACGCACCGAAACTCACGGCTTCGGCGGCGAGTTGCTCCGACAACGTGCGTCCCAGCGACTCGCGCATCAGGCGCTTGGCGTTGCGGATCGCCATGACCGGACCGGTGGCCAGCGACGCGACGATGGCGGCAACCGTGCCTTCCAGCAGCGCGGCAGGGACGACGCGGTTCACGAGGCCCAATTCCAGCGCGCGACGCGCATCGAAGCGCTCTCCCAGCAGCATGATTTCCATCGCCTGCCGCATCCCGACGATGCGCGGCAGCGACCACGATCCGCCGCCGTCCGGCGTCAGCGCGATATTGCGATACGCGGACGCGAAGTAGGCGTCGTCGGCGGCGACGACCAGGTCGCAGGCGTTCATCAGCGAAAGGCCGAAGCCCGCGACCGCGCCATGAATCTGCCCGACGATCGGATGCGGCATGCGGTGAAAATTCTCGATGGCCGAATGCAGCCGCCCGATCACGCGCTGAAAATCGGCATTGCGCCGGTCAGGAGGCTTCGCAAGTTCCCCTGCAAACGTGCGCAGATCGCCTCCGGCCATGAAGTGGCGACCCGCGCCACGCAATACGACGACGCGCAACGCATCGTCGGCCGCGACGTCGGCCGCAGCGTCGATCAGCGCGTCCATCAGCGCGAAGTCGAGCGTGTTGAGCGCCTCGGGACGGTTGAGCGTCAGCGTGGCAACCGTGCCATGGCGTTCGACAAGGAGTGGGGAGGTCATGGCAGATAGCGGAAGAGAACGATGAATCGCGAAATGCGATCAAGTCTAGCATGCGGCTGCGCGCGCTTTCCGGTGCGGCTGGTCGGCCCCGAGGGCGGCTTCCGCGTCATGCCCAAAACGTTCCAGCGCACACTCAACGGTCGCAAAATGGATATCCACGATGTCGTCGATCCGTTCGGCGTAACCGCCCGCCATGGCGATGGCCACCGGTACGCGGGCCTGGCGCAATGTGTCGAGAACGAAGCTGTCGCGCGCCGCGAGTCCGGCCTTGGTGAGCGACAGCCGGCCCAGGGAATCGCCGACGAAAGGATCGGCGCCGGCAAGGTAAATGGCAAGCTGCGGGCGCGAGCACTCGATTGCGCGCGGCAATGCGTTGGCCAGCGCCGCAAGGTATGCACGATCATCGGCTCCATCGGCCAGCTCCACGTCGAGGTCGGAGTGGTCCTTGCGGAAGGGGAAGTTGCCGCGCGAATGCATCGAGAACGTGTACGCGGAAGGGTCGCCGGCGAAAATGGCTGCGGTGCCGTCGCCCTGGTGGACGTCGAGGTCGATGATCAGGACGCGTGCCACACCGCACTCGACCTGCATCGCGCGCGCCGCGACTGCCGCGTCATTGAACACGCAGAAGCCTTCCCCGAAGTCGCGGTGGGCGTGGTGAGTGCCACCCGCAAGATTGATGCCGCAGCCGCAACGCAGCGCGGACCGGCAGGCCGCGACGGTGGCGCCCGTGGAGCGCCGCGAACGTTCCACCATTGCGGGCGACCACGGAAAGCCGATGCGCCTTTGCGCGCGCGCATCGAGCGCGCCGCGTGACACGGCGTCGATGTACGCCGGATCGTGTGCACGGGCAAGTTGTTGGTCAGTCGCGCCTTCCGGCACGCGCAGCAGTGCTCCTGCGACTGCGGCAACCCGCTCGCGCAACGCCGCATACTTGCCCATGGGGAAGCGATGTCCTGGCGGCAGCGGCAGGACGAAGTGGTCGGTGTAGTAGATCAACATGAGCCGACGGCGTCCGGCCTGCGGAACGGTGATGCAGCCTCCAGTTCATCGGCCGTGTGCGCAATGTCGAGGCGTTCGCGCGCGCAATAATCGGCGATGGCCGCAGCGAAACCGGGATCGCCGATGGCATGCAGCGAATGGGTTGCCACCGGCAGCAATCCGCGCGCGAGCTTGTGGATGCCCTGTGCGCCACCTTCGAAGCGGGCGAGGCGCTGCTCGATGCAGAATTCGATCGACTGGTAATAGCAGGCTTCGAAGTGCAGGCCGGACACGAATTCGCTGGTTCCCCAGTACCGTCCCCAGAGTGTCTCGCCATCGTGCAGCCCGAGAGCCGCGCAGATCCGTCGCCCGTCGCGCGAGCCGATGACGAGCAGCGTGTGCTCGGGGAGCGTGGCACCGATGCGAGTGAAGAAGTCGAGATTGAGATAAGGAGTGGATTGATGCTCGCGGTAAGTCTGTTCGTAGCGGCGATAGAAGAAGTCCCAGTCTTCGGGTCTGATGGCTGAACCGCGCATGCGTTCGAACGTCACGCCCGCTTCCGCGACGCGGCGCCTCTCCTGTTTCACCTTCTTGCGCTTGTCGTGCGCAAACGTGGCGAGGAAGTCGGCGAAGTCGCGATATCCCGGATTGGTCCAGTGGAATTGCAGCCCCGCGCGCGGAATCATGCCCATCGCTTCGCCTTCTGCGGCTTCCATGGCGGTGGGGAACAGGATGTGCAGCGACGAATGGCGGCCATCCCGGACTCGCGCAAGCGCATGTTGCACAAGTGCGCGCCGCGTCGCTGGTTCGGGGGACAGTACGCGCGGTCCGGGCACGGGCGTGAACGGTATCGCGACCAGCCACTTGGGGTAGTAGCGGCGGCCGTGGCGGCGATAGGCATCGGCCCAGCCCCAGTCGAAGACGTATTCGCCGTAGCTGTGCGCCTTGGCATAGAGTGGAAGCGCACCGACCAATGCACCGTCGCGCCATGCGGTAAGGTAGCGCGGTGACCAACCGGCTTCCGGGGACGCGCAACCGGTCTCGTGCAGCGCGGTCAGAAAGGCATGCGAGAGGAACGGCTGGGAGCCGGAGAGGGCATTCCAGGCGGTGGCCGCGATGTCGCCCAGCGCGACGTCGTCGCGAATCAGCGCTGATGCGACGACGGGCAACGTCGGTGGAGTGAAAGGAACCGGAGCGCGCATGGGGGGACCTCCGATTCTCCCGGTATTGGCGGCGTTGCTCAAGGTCCCACGCTA
>Ga0209048_10002234_pt1 | contig 19401 bp, 14 predicted proteins | sample FrelakmetCRP12CR_FD_187146 | JGI IMG/M metagenome (GOLD analysis project Ga0209048, IMG submission 187146) | Freshwater lake sediment microbial communities from the University of Notre Dame, USA, for methane emissions studies - CRP12 CR (SPAdes)... | ecosystem: Environmental > Aquatic >... | reverse complement strand
TGCGACGCTGCAGGTTGCACTGGGTTGGCCCCTCCCGGCCCGGCGCGATCAGTCGCTTCGCAGCACACCGATCCACGTTCGGCGCCGTCGCCGCTGAGCACTGCACATTCGGGCGGTGCGTTCGTTCCCATACCGATGGATCGCGGCCGTCGCAGCAAGCGCGTCACACAATGACATCGATTGCTCCTGAGCCGGGACGCCCAGCGAAAACCTGTTAGAGTTTCAGGCGTCCATGCCGCCGACGCTTTTCGTCGCGGTCCGGCAGGCCGCACCCATGATCGTTTTCGACTTCGCCGCGGCGAGCAGCCCCGGCTCGACCATTGTCACGCCGAACAACCGGTTGGCGCGCGATCTCGTCGCCCGTTTCGACGTGGCGCAGGTTGCGGCGGGACACCGCGCCTGGGCGGCCATGCGCGCGGTGCCCTGGCACGCTTGGCTGCGCTCGCTGTGGCTCGACGCCCTGGCCGCGGGCGCCGTGCAGGAACCGCGGACGCTCATCTCCGACGACGCCGCCGCGCACCTCTGGGATCGCGTCGTTGCGCAGGAATCGGCGCCCTTGCTCGACGCACACGGTGCGGCCGCGCTGGCTGCGGACGCCTGGACGGTATTCCATGCCTGGCGCCGGCCGGATGATCGCTACGAAGGCTGGGCACACGCAGGGATCGGCGACGACGCGGCGGCCTTTGCGCGATGGGCCGGCCGCTATGCCGCCGCGCTGCTGGAGAAGGGACTAGTCGACTCGGCCCAGCTCGCGGACAGGCTCGCGTCCGGCGCGCCGCACGTGCCAGCGTGGCGCAAGCGACGTATCGTCACCCTCGGCTTCATCGAATTCACGCCGCAACAGCACCGCTTGCTCGATGCGATGCGCAGCGCGGGAGTCGAATTCATCGCCAGCGCGCTGCCGCGAGCCGCCGCTGCACAGCGACAACGCGTGGCATGCCCTACACCCGAGGCCGAAGTTGGCTACGCGCTTGCCTGGGCGCGCGACCGGGCCTTAGCCGAACCGCAAGCGGCGATCGGCATCGTCGTCCTGGATCTCGCGACACGGCGGGACGAAATCGCTGCGCGCGCGGAGGACGTGCTCTGCCCCGCGCTGGCAAGCCGCGTCCTGCCTGACGCGCCAAGACCCTACGACCTTTCGCTCGGTATTCCCTTGTCCGACGTGCCGGTTGTCGCTACGGCCATCGACCTGCTCGCTCTTCTCGCCGGTCCGATCGCCGTCCCGGCAGCAGCGGCACTGCTGCGCTCGGCCCATCTTCCCGGGGCGGAAGCCCTGTGGTCCCGGCGGGCGACGGCCGAACGCCAATGGCGGGAGGAGGGCCTGCGCTCGCTCACATTTGCGGAGGTCGTTCACTCACTCGATGCGACCGATCCTGCGTTGGCGGCGACGTGGCGGGCGATCTCGCCTCCCGGCCGCGGCGCCCGATCGCCGGCGCAATGGGCCAACGACTGGCGCGCGTGGCTCGACGCGCTTGGCTGGCCGGGCGATCGCCCGCTGGGCAGCGGTGAATGGCAGGCCTGCGAGGCGTGGTCCCGGTTGCTGGCAACCTTCGCGACCCTGGCCAGCGTGTCCCCGATGCTTGCACGCGACGAGGCGCTGTCGGCACTGCGAGCGCTGTCGGCGCGAGCCGTGTTCCAGCCGGAAGCGCCCAATGCACGCATCCGCATCATGGGCATGCTGGAAGCGTCGGGACTGGTCTTCGACGCGCTGTGGATTGCGGGCCTGACGGCCGAACAGTGGCCTCCCGCAAGACAGCCCCATCCGTTGTTGCCGCTGGCCTGGCAACGCGAACGCCATGTCCCTCATGCCGACCCTGCGGCCGACCTTGTGCACGCCCGCGCGCTCACCGAGGGCTTCGCGGGTGCTGCGCGGCATGTGGTCGTGAGCCACGGACGCCATGCCGATGGCTTCGATCGAGCAGGTTCGGCGCTGCTTGCCGCATGGCCGGAATGCGCCATCGCGACATTGCCGTCGCCGGCGGGGCTTGCCCAGGAGATTGCGGCGGCAGCCGGTGACCTCGAAACCTGTGCCGATGATCGCGCTCCCGTCCTTCCGGAAGGCAGCCCGGCCAGGGGCGGAGTCGGTATCGTCGAAAGCCAGAGCGCCTGTCCATTTCAGGCCTTTGCGCGGTACCGCTTGCGCGCCGACCCATGGCCCGACACCAGCGAAGGCCTGACCCCGCAGGAACGCGGGGCGTTGCTGCACGCGGCGCTGGCTGCGTTCTGGAACGACGTGGGCGATCACGCGACGCTGGTGAGCCTCGCCGACGCCGAACTCGGCATCCGGATCGCGCATGCCGTAACGCACGCGCGGGCGCAACTCCACCGCCGGCGTTGGCAGGCGCTGCCAGCCGCCGTGGCTTCGGGCGAATCGCAGCGCCTTGCCGAGACCGCGCGGGCGTGGCTCGACGCCATCGAGCGCGGGCGGCCGCCCTTTGCCGTTCGTGCCACCGAAATGACTGTGCCGCTGGCGCTGGGCGGCATCGGCATGGCATTGCGCGTCGATCGTGTCGACACGATCGCTGCAGGCGGCGTCGCCGTCATCGATTACAAGTCCGGGCGGGCCGTAGCGCCCGGCCAATGGTTCGCGCCACGACCTTCCGGCACGCAGGTCGGGATGTACGTACTGGCATTGCGTGCCGCACCGGATCCGCCGCTCGTGCGCGCCGCGGTCTACGCGCAGTTGAAGGCGGGGGAAATCGGCGTGCAGGGTCTGGTGGCGGACGCCGGCGATTGGCCACCGCTGAAAACGGCGGCGGAACTGCGCGGGTTCCCGGGTGCCCATTGGACCGAGGTCGAGGCCGCATGGGCACGCGCTCTTGGCGGCTTGGCGGGGGACTTCGCCCACGGTGCGGCGGCCGTCGCGCCGCGCGACGCGCAATGCTGCCGGTACTGCGACTTGCATGCACTGTGCAGGATCCAGTCGCTTGCCGATACGCCGGAACGGGTGGAAGGCAACGGTAGGGATGGACGCAGCGATGGCTGAGGGCAACGCCGATACCCGCGAACGCCAGGACGCCGCAGCCCGCGCAAGTGCGCTCGACATCAGTCGGTCCTTTCTGGTGCAGGCACCCGCGGGTTCCGGGAAGACCGGACTGCTGATCCAGCGTTATCTGGCGCTGCTGGCGCATGTCGATCGACCGGAGCGGATCGTTGCCATGACGTTCACGCGCAAGGCCGCGACCGAAATGCGCGAGCGCGTGCTGAACGCGCTGGGCGAAGCCTTGGCCGGAACGGAAGTCGACGCCAACCAGCCTCATGACGTTGCCACCCGCCGGCTGGCGCTGGCCGCATTGGCCCAGGACCAGCGCCTCGATTGGCAACTGGTTTCGCAACCGTCGCGGCTGCGCATGCTGACGATCGACGCGCTCGCGGCTTCGCTGGCACGCCAGGCGCCGGTCACCACCGGCCTGGGCGCGCTGCCGGAATTTGTCGACGACGCGGCGCCGTTGCACACGCAGGCCGTACGCGCCGCCCTTGCGGCTGCCGGCGCGGACGATCCGGCGTGGCGCTGCTTCCTCGCCCGCGTGGACAACGACGCGGACCGCGCGGTCGAACTTCTCACCACATTGCTGGCGCGGCGCGACCAATGGCTGCGTCTCCCGTTCGGTGGGGCGCATGGCGATTTGCGCGACCAGCTCGAACGCGCGCTGCGCACGGAAATCGAGACGACGCTGGCGCGCACGCGCCTGCTGTTTCCCGCATCGCTTGCGGCGCCGCTGGCGGAATCGGCGCGGTACGCCGCGGCCCATCTCGGAAACTCCGCGGCAACCGAGGATGCCGCTGCTGCGCTGGCCCGCCTTGCGGAACAGGGCGGCATTCCGGATGCCTCCGCCGAGGCCTTGCCTTCGTGGCGTGCGCTGACGGGATTCCTGCTGACCGGGAAGGAACAGGAGCCCGCGTTCCGGAAGGTGGTCAATGCAAGCAACGGCTTCCCGGCCAAAGGCCAGGAGCCCGGATGCGCTGCAAGGGTGGCAGCGAAACGGGCCATGACGGACCTGCTGGACATCGCGCGCGACATACCGGGCCTTGCGGAATCGTTGCATGCGGTGAGGACATTGCCGCCGCCTCGGTACGGCGATGCTGCCTGGGATTTCGTCGGCGCGACACTCGCCCTCCTGCCGCGCATCGCGAGCCACCTGCTGACCGTGTTCGCGGCGGAGGGCGCAGCCGATTTCAGCGAGGCGACGCTGCGCGCCTTGGCGGCACTGGGCGACACGGACGATCCCGGCGAACTGCTGCTCGCGGTTGACTATGCGCTGGCCCACCTGCTCGTCGACGAGTTCCAGGATACGTCGTGGACGCACCTGGAACTGATTGCGAAACTGACCTCCGGGTGGCAGCCGGGCGACGGTCGCACGCTGTTTGCCGTGGGCGATCCGATGCAGTCGATCTACCGGTTCCGCGAGGCCGAAGTCGGCATCTTCCTCGATGCCCAGGCGAAGGCCCGCGTTGCGGGGCTGCCGGTCGAATGCCTCGATCTTGCCCGCAACTTCCGGTCGCAGGAACCGGTCGTGGCCTGGGTCAACGCCGTATTTCCCCTCGTGCTGCCACCAGTGTCCGATCCGGCGCGCGGCGAAGTCGCCTACAAGCACGTACTGGCGACGCGCCACCGTAGCGGCGACCCGGTCCCGACGCTCGATGTCGTCGTCGGTCGCGCGGAAGAGGCGGCCGTGGTCATCCGCAGAATCCGGGAGGCGCAGGCGACTGGATCCAATGCGATTGCCATTCTGGTGCAGGCGCGGCTACATCTGGACGTCGTCCTGCCCGCGCTGCGCAGCGCGGGCGTCGACTATACGGCGATCGAACTCGAAACGCTGGCGCAGCGTCCGACAACCCGGGACCTCGTTTCCCTCACGCGCGCGCTTGCGCAACCGGCGGATCGCCTGGCCAGTCTGGCTTTGCTGCGTGCGCCATGGTGCGGCCTCCTGCTTTCCGACCTGCTTGCCGTTGCGGACGGGCGCGACCCGCGGGCCATTCTGGAGAGGCTGGACGATGGCGACCTCGTTGCGCGTTTGTCCGCCGATGGCCGGGCGCGTGTGGCGAGGATGCGCAGTGGTTTGCGGGAAGCGATCGCGCAACGCGGCCGCACGTCGTTGTCGCGGCGGGTTCGCGCGGCCTGGCTCGCTCTCGGGGGGCCGGCGTGCGGGGAGGGTGCGATCGACGTGGCGGGGGCGGAACGGTTCTTCGCGCTGCTTTGCCGGCACGAACGGGCCGGCGACATCGCCGACTGGGACGCCTTCACCTCGGCCACCGCCAGGTTGTTTGCGCAAACGGAGCCTCAGGTCGGCGCACAGGTACAGGTGATGACCGTGCACAAGGCCAAGGGGCTCGAATTCGACACGGTGATCATGCCCGGTCTCGACCGCGCGACAGGTCGCGGTGACGAACCTGCGCTGCGCTGGAAGCAGCGCGAATTCGCCGTGGGCCGGGCACTGCTGCTGGCGCCGTTGCGGGCGCGTGAAGGTGCACTGAGCGCTCCGGATCCGGTCTATCGGTATTTGCAGACGCTGGATGCGGCCGAAGCTGCGGCTGAACGAGGGCGCCTGCTGTACGTCGGCTGCACGCGTGCGAAAAGTCGGTTGCATCTGGTCGCCGCGCTTGCCCCTTTGCCGCCGAAGGACGGTGAGCCCGCGCAGTGGCGCAGTCCTGCCGCGAACAGCGCGCTGGCGCGCTTGTGGCCGGCGTTGCGTGCCGGCGTCGCGTCGCCCCCGGAGGGGATGGCCGCGACGGAATCGTTCGCCGCAGAGGCGGATACCGACGGCGATGCGGTGCCGGAGTCGCAGCCCTTGCGCCGCCTGTCGCTTGGGTGGGCCCCTCCCGACAGCCCGGCGACGATTTCCGGCGACATGCAGCGCGGCGACGTCAGTGTGCCGGTGGTCGCCTTCGACTGGGCCCACGCAACGGCCGCGGCCATCGGCACCATCGCGCACCGCCTGTTCGCGCAAATCGCCAACGAAGGGCTCGACGCGTGGGCTGCGAATCCTGACCGAATTGCGGCTGAGCGGGGGCGGATCGTCGCCGAATTGGCAGGAGAAGGCGTTCCACCGGCAGAGCGCGAGGAGGCAGCGGAGCGCATCGCGGCGGCGGTCACGCGCACGTTGGCCGATGCACGCGGCCGCTGGCTGTTCGACCCGGCGCATGTCGATGCGCAGAGCGAATGGGCGCTCGCCGGTTTCGATCGCGACACCCTGCGCCACGTGTCGATCGACCGCACGTTCGTCGCCGATGGCGTGCGCTGGATCGTCGACTTCAAGACCGGGCGACACGAAGGCGGTGCCACCGATGCCTTCCTTGACCGCGAAATGGAACGTTACCGCGAGCAGCTCGACGGTTACGCGCGAATGGTGCGCGGACTCGACGAGCGTCCAATTCGCCTGGCGCTGTACTTTCCTCTGGTCGCTGGCGGTTGGCGGGATTGGCCCCATTCCTGAGCGCGAGCGCCAACCGGTCATTCCGGTGGGGTTTGCGCAAATTGTTATAATTCAAGCTTCTGGCGCAACTTGCCGCAGCGTATCCGCCGCTGCCACAGCAACGGCTCCGGGCGCGCGGTCCCCGGGTTTTCAGCGTGCATATATATCGAGGACTTCCGGCACAGGCGGAGGGTCCGGTCGCATTGACGATCGGCAACTTCGACGGTGTCCATCGCGGTCATCAGGCGATGCTGGCGCGGCTCATCGAAGCCGCCGAGGACCTGCGCCTGCCGTCGGCCGTGCTCACTTTCGATCCGCATCCGCGCGAGTTCTTCGCGCAAGGCACGGCTCCGCCGCGCCTGTCCGGACTGCGGCAGAAGTTCGATGTGTTCCGCGCCTTCGGCATTGCGAAGACCTTCGTCGCGCGCTTCGACCACCGGCTCGCGGCGATGACGCCGGAGGCTTTCATCGACGAGGTGCTGGTCCGGCGGCTGGATGTGCGCTGGGTGCTGGTGGGCGATGATTTCCGTTTCGGCCGGGCGCGCGCCGGTGACCTCGCGGTTCTGCGCGCGCACGCAACGACGTTCAGCGTCGAGGGGATGCGCACGGTGGCGGTCGACGCACAGCGCGCGTCGTCGACGGCCGTGCGCGAGGCCTTGGCCGCCGGCAATCTCCTCCGCGCCGCGGCGCTGCTGGGCCGCCCCTATGCCATCAGCGGACGCGTCGCGCATGGCCAGAAGCTCGGCCGCAGCCTGGGTTTCCCGACCGCGAACATCCCGCTGCGGCACCCGCCCCCGCTCTCGGGCATCTTCGCGGTTCGCGTGCATGGCCTCGGCGTGGCGCCCTGCACCGGGGTCGCCAGCATCGGCGTGCGCCCGACGGTCGAGGACGACGGCATGCCGCTGCTGGAAGTGTTCCTGTTCGACTTCGATGAGTCGATCTACGGCCGCCGGGTGACCGTCGAATTCGTGCACAAGCTGCGCGACGAGGAGAAGTACGAAACACTGGACGCGCTGACGCGGCAGATTCGCGCCGATGTCGTGCAGGCGCGGGACTATTTCGCCCGCGTGGCATGATGAGTGTCTTTCCGATGTTTACCACCGTTTCCAAGCTACCCGCATGCCCGACGACATAAAGACCGATTACAAATCCACGCTGAACCTGCCGGACACTCCGTTTCCGATGCGCGGCGATCTCGCCAAGCGCGAACCCAAGTGGATCAAGGAGTGGCAGGAACGCAAGGTCTACGAGGCCATCCGCGCCGCATCGCACGGACGTCCGAGGTTCATCCTGCACGACGGACCTCCGTACGCCAACGGCGACATCCATATCGGCCATGCGGTCAACAAGATTCTCAAGGACATCGTCGTCAAGAGCAAGCAGCTGGCAGGATTCGACGCGCCCTACGTGCCCGGCTGGGACTGCCACGGCATGCCGATCGAAGTGCAGATCGAGAAATCGCACGGCAAGCATCTCGGCACCGCGGAAACGCAGCGGCTCGCGCGCGCGTACGCCAACGAACAGATCGCGAAGCAGAAGGAAGGGTTCAGGCGGCTGGGCGTGCTGGGCGACTGGGACCATCCGTATACGACGATGGCGTACAAGAACGAAGCCGAGGAGGTCCGCACGCTCGGCCGGATTCTGGAAAAGGGCTTCATCTATCGCGGACTGAAACCCGTCAACTGGTGTTTCGACTGCCAGAGCGCGCTGGCCGAAGCAGAAGTCGAATACGAGGACCGCGTCGACATCGCGATCGATGTGGGTTTCCTGCTCGATCCACTTGACCATGCGAAGCTGGCCCGTGCCTTCGGGCTCGCGCAATTGCCGGCCGGACCGGTGCAGGCCGTGATCTGGACCACGACGCCATGGACCATTCCGGCGAATCAGGCACTGACCATGCATCCGGACTTTGCCTATGCACTGGTAGCGACCGGCACGGGCCACCTCATCGTGGCCCGGGATCGCGTCGACGCCTGCCTCCAGCGCTACCAGCGGGACGGCAAGGTCATCGCTACCGCCCCGGGCGCGGCGCTCGAACTGATCCGGTTCCGCCATCCGTTCTACGACCGCGCGTCGCCGGTGCATCTCGGGACGTTCGTCACGCTGGAGCAGGGGACCGGCATCGTGCATTCGTCGCCTGCCTACGGCATCGAGGACTTCCAGTCGTGCCGCAGCTACGGCATGCGGGACGAGGCCATCATCAATCCGGTGCAGGGCGATGGCCGCTATGCCGGCAGCCTGCCGTTCTTCGGTGGGGAAAAGATCTGGGAGGCCAATCCGCAGATCGTCGACAAGCTGCGCGAGGTCGGCGCGTTGCTGCATGCGGTCAAGTACACGCACAGCTACATGCATTGCTGGCGGCACAAGTCGCCGATCATCTATCGCGCCACGACGCAATGGTTCGCGGGGATGGAAGGCGTGCCCGGATGGCACGGCCACACGCCGCCGGAAACACTGCGCGCGGTCGCCCTGCGCGGCATCGACGCCACCCAGTTCTATCCAGCCTGGGGCAAGGCCCGTCTGTATGGAATGATCGCCAATCGCCCCGACTGGACGTTGTCGCGGCAGCGGCAATGGGGCGTGCCCCTGCCTTTTTTCGTCGACAAGGAAACCGACCAGCTGCATCCGGATACGATGGCGCTGCTCGAGCTGGCCGCGCTCAAGATCGAACACGGAGGCCTCGAGTCCTGGTTCGCCGCGACGCACGAGGACTTCGGCGTCGACCCGGCCAAATACCGCAAGATCACGGACACGCTCGACGTCTGGTTCGATTCGGGATGCAGCTTCCAGACGGTCATGGGCGGGCCCGACGGACGAGCGACGGGGAAGGGTTCGCATCCGGTGGACCATGATTTCCCCGCCGATCTCTATCTCGAGGGCTCCGACCAGCATCGCGGCTGGTTCCATTCGTCGTTGCTCATCTCGAGCATGGTCAACGGTGTGCCGCCCTTCAAGGCACTGCTGACGCACGGCTTCGCGGTCGACGGCGAAGGCCGGAAGATGTCGAAGTCGAAGGGCAACGTCGTGTCGCCGCTCAAGGTCGCGGAAGCGCAGGGCGCGGAAATCCTCCGCCTGTGGGTCGCCGCGACGGACTATTCCGGCGAACTCACGATCTCCGACGAAATCCTCAAACGCGTCGTCGAAGGCTACCGCCGCATTCGCAACACGCTGCGCTTCCTGATGGCGAATACCGCCGACTTCGCTGCCGGCAAGGATGCGCTGCCCGCCGCGCAACTGCTGGAAATGGACCGCTATGCGATCGCGCAGGCGAAGGTGCTGGCCGCGGCGGTCGCCGCCGACTATGCGCGCTTCGAATTTCACGTCGTCGTGCAACGTTTGCAAACGTACTGCTCGGAAGACCTGGGCGGCTTCTACCTGGACGTGCTGAAGGATCGCCTCTATACGACCGCGCCCGACAGCATTGCCCGTCGTTCGGCGCAAACCGCGCTCGTTCTAATCCGCGATGTCCTGCTGCGGCTGATGGCGCCCATACTGTCGTTCACCGCGGAGGAAGCATGGCGGCTGGTGCACGGCGAGGATCCCACGATCTTCGTGCGGACCTGGACGGAAGACCTCGCTCAGGAACCGGATGCGGAGTCCCTCATCGCCAAATGGCGCCGGATACTCGCCGTGCGCGCTGCGGTCCTGCGGGAGTTGGAGGCGGTCCGGCAATCAGGCGCGATCGGCTCGTCGCTGCAGGCCGAAGTCGCGATCACGGCGCCGGCCGCCGATTACGACGCGCTCTCCGCACTGGGCAACGACCTGCGCTTTGTCACGATCACCTCCGCCGCGACCGTGGCGCTGGGTGATGTCCTGACGGTCCGGATCACGCCGAGTACGCATCCCAAATGCGAACGCTGCTGGCATTGGCGCGCGGATGTCGGCGCCGACGTCATGCATCCCAAACTGTGCGGGCGCTGCGTGGCCAACCTGTTCGGCGCCGGCGAACCGCGCCAGTTCGCGTAATCGGGCCCGGTCATGGCCAGGACGGCGGAACCTGACAGCGGCTGGTGGAAATGGCTGCTATTGGCCGCGGCCGTGATTGTCGTCGACCAGTACACCAAGTCTCTCGTCGTCGCGGCGTTTGCGCGGGGCGAGGCGATGGTGGTCACCAGCTTCATGAGCCTCGTGCTTGCCTACAATGCCGGCGCGGCGTTCAGTTTCCTGGCCGGTGCCCCCGGTTGGCAGCGCTGGTTCTTCGCGACCATCGCCGCCCTGGCCAGCGTGTTCCTCGTGTACATGCTGAAACGCGGCGGCAGCCGCATGCTGTGCGCCGGGCTTGCCCTGATCCTGGGGGGCGCGCTGGGCAACCTCTGGGATCGCATCGCCATCGGCAAGGTCGTCGATTTTCTGCTGTTTCATTACGGCGGTTGGTCGTGGCCTGCGTTCAACGTCGCAGACAGCGCGATAACCGTTGGTGCCACATTGCTGATCCTCGACAGCTTCCAACAGCGCCGCGTGGACGACCCGGTCCCGGCGGCAAAGGACCGTTCGGCATGAATATCGTTCTCGCCAACCCCCGTGGTTTCTGTGCCGGCGTCGACCGGGCCATCGCGATTGTCGAGCGTGCCCTCGAGCAGCATGGCGCTCCGATCTACGTCCGCCACGAAGTCGTTCACAACAAATTCGTCGTCGACGACCTGCGGCGCAAAGGCGCGGTGTTCGTCGATGAGCTGGACGCGGTTCCCCCGGGAGCGACGGTCGTGTTTTCCGCGCATGGCGTATCGCAGCGCGTTCGCGCGGAGGCGTCGGCGCGCGGGCTCAACGTCTTCGACGCGACCTGCCCGCTGGTGACCAAGGTGCACGTCGAAGTCGCCAAGATGCGCGAGCAGGGTCGCGAGATCGTCATGATCGGCCATTCCGGGCATCCGGAAGTCGACGGCACGATGGGACAGGCGCAGGGCGGAATCTATCTGGTCGAATCGGTCGATGACGTCGCGCTGCTGAATGTCCGCGATCCGGAGATGCTCGCCTACGTCACGCAGACCACGCTGTCCATGGACGACGCCGCGGCGGTCGTGGTTGCGCTCAGGGCGCGCTTTCCCGGAATCGTCGGCCCGAAGAAGGACGACATCTGCTACGCGACGCAGAACCGGCAGGATGCGGTGAAGGCGATGGTGCCGAAGGTCGACGTGGTGGTCGTCGTCGGGAGCCCCAACAGCTCGAATTCGAATCGACTGCGCGAAGTGGCCGCCACGCGCGGCGTGCCGGCGTACATGATCGACCGCGCCGACGAATTGCGCCCGGAATGGATCGCGGGCAAGCTGCGCGTTGGCGTCACGGCCGGTGCGTCCGCACCGGAAGTGCTGGTGCAGCAGGTCGTCGCGCGGCTCAAGGAATTGGGCGCGCTCGGCGTGAGCGAGTTGTCCGGAATCGTCGAACACGTGACCTTTCCATTGCCCAAGGGGTTGAGCGGTATGGCCGTAGGCAAGGCGCCGGAATTGGGGCCGGCGCCGGACTAGTGTCCTGTCCCATCAATTCTCTCGATAGTTCGCGGCGAAATCGGGTGCCATGCTGCGTTACTCGGCCTCAACGTAGCACGTGCTACGTAATCGGCCTCGCGCCTGGCCTGACACTCGATTTCATCCGCTTCTTTATCTTCGGAACCAATGGGACAGGACACTAGGAACTCTTGCGGGCAGGCGGCGCATCCTGCGCTCGCTCCGCACGAAACCACGCCAGCAGCGCGACAAACGTTCCCGCCGCTATAGCTGCGGCCATCGCCGCAACAAGCGCATGCCGCCCCGACTCGCTCCAGGCGCGGGTCAGCGCCTCGGCAAAATAGAGCGGCAGGAGCAGCGACAGCCACTGGCGCGGCCTGCGCGCGCCGCGCGCGACGCCTGGAAACAGGATGGCGAGCGGGACGGCCTTCAGCAGCAGCCACGCCCCATGCGCTGGCTGGGGCGCCAGCACGGACTCCCACAGCAATTCGAGCAGAACGAGGGTGGCCAGCCCGATGCTCGTCCAACGCGCGCCACCCACGGCAGTCACCGGCGCGGGCGGCAGGCGGGACGCGTCATCCGACGGCAATGAATTCGTAGAGCTCGAATCCCGGCCCCTGCTCGATCAATTTGGTCAGCACGGCGAACCCGGTTTCCTTGCCGCGCTTCAGCGTGATGGCCTGTTCCACCGCGAACGAGCCGGTCGGAACGAGAATCTGCGGCGGCGCCGCTTCGGGACCGCCCCCTTTTTCTTCCGGTAACACGACGACGGGCGTCACCGAGCTCGCCGTCCCGTCCTCCATGGCCGCCGCAGCCGCTTCGGGACTGTCGGAAAACAATTCGCATCCGAACTCCAGACCGCTCCCGGTGAACGTGTTGCGGAACCAGCGGACGATGGCCACCTGCAGTCCGCTGCGGCCCTCGACGCGCAGCGCGATGAGTTCCCCGATCCGCAGTACGGCCGGGACGGGATCGGTCTGGCGCAATGCGTAACCGGCGGGCGTATGGTTGATCACCTGGCAATTGGCCATCGGGGGCAAGCCGGAGGGCGGATTGGGGATGCTTGCGTGCAGGCCACGGCTGTATTGCCAGACGCCGGTCAGGCCGGAACACATGACGACACGGGCGCGCGACGGCAGGCGGTTGAATTGGCGCGCCGGCGGGATCGCCCACTGGCGCAGCAGGCGCTTCAGCAGGCCGATGTACTGCAGTCGCGCCGACGCGTCCTTGCCGATGCCGACAGGAACGTCGCCACCGGCCTCAAGTGCGCGGAGCTGTTCCTGGATCTGGAAGGCAAGGTCGAACGTCAGCAGGAAGAGCTTGCTGCCGTCGATGGAACCGCCCTTGTTCGCGGAAAATGGCGGGAAATCGTGGCCGACCGGGACGATTGCCACCGCCTTGGCCATCCGGTGTACGGGTACGACGTCGGTGAGCTTCGCCCAATGGGCATGCTCCTGCACATAGCGAAGCACGATGGGCAGTTGCCCCGGGAGGAATCCGTAGGGATTGGCCAAGGCCAGCAACAGCGACTGCACCGCAAGCCGCTCCGGCGTGGCGTCGGGCTGGTCCGACGCGATCGGCGTCAGGTGAATGTTGCGCTCCCGCGCGAACGCGTAGATGAGGTGCGCGTCGTGCCACGTGCGGGGCGGCACGGGCGCAAAGGACAGGTAGCTGTTGACGAGGATCCGCGCCGTGCATTGCAGGCAGCGGTGCACCAGCGCCACCATGAGGCGCTGCCCGCCCAGCGCGATGCGCTTGTCCGCTTCGTTGACGAGCAGATGCTTGTAGGCCGTCGCCAGCTCGCTCGACAGCGTCAAGGCGGCCTTCGCTGCCTCCAGCGCCTCTCCGGACAGCGGGTGCGACGCGCGCACGAATTTCCGCTCCAGCAGCGGCCAGAGCAGGCTGGCGGTGCTCCAGTACTTTTCGGCCAGTTCGAGACGCTTGCCGTCGCTCATGGCGACCCGGTTGGTGGCCGCGAGCGCATCGCCGATCACGTGCGCTGCATCCGCCGGGTCGCGCTGCACCATCTCGTCCAGCCAGGGTCCGACCCGGGACAACCGGATTTCCGGCGGGTTGGCCGGGCGCGACACTACCTGCGGAAGGGAAAGGGACAGAGGCATCGAGGTCGAAGGCGAGGCTGTTCGTCGTTATGCGGGCGCAAGCCACGGCGCGCCGCACGATTGTAAGCGAAAGCCTCCATTGCGCCCCCGCGTTCGGATAGCTTGAAGCAGAAAGCCTGCCACCGTCTTGACCCGGGGCAAGGTCGCCGTCAATCGCCAGCGAGAAGGAACTCGACGACGGGAAGGTACTGATCCCGGTCAAGCAGCATGGGGGCGTGCCCGACCCCCGCGAATTCGATGACGCGCGGCTTGGGACCGCGCGCCGCCATGGCCTGCGCGACTTCCCGCGTCAGCAAATCCGATTCGGCGCCGCGCAAGACCAGTGCCGGACAAGGGATCGCGTCCCACAACGGCCAGAGGTTGGGAGGGGCCGGGGCGTTGCGGAACGGGACCGCGATGCCGGGATCGTAGGCCAGTCCCCAGCGCCCATCCGCGCGCTCGCGGACGTTGGTTCTCGTGAGGAATTCCCATTGCAGGTCATGCAAAGGTCCGAATGGCGCCGAAATCTGGCGCAGGTAGGCTTCGACTTCGGCAAAGGTGGCAAACGTGGGGTCCTGCCCGATGTAGCTGCCGATGCGGGCGAGTGCCGCGGCCTCGAGCTGCGGCCCGACATCGTTGACGACCAGACGGCGGACAGGGGACTTGGGCTGCGCAGCCATGACGATCCCCAGCAATCCGCCCATCGACGTGCCGATCCAGTCGACGTCGACTGCGCCGCTGCGCGCGACGAGTGCCGTCAGCGTGGCCAGGTATGTGGGGAAAGCGTAGTCGTTCGGATCCGCCAGCCAGTCCGACATGCCGCGACCCGGCATGTCGACCGCGAGCACGCGGTGGGTAGGGGCCAGGGCTTCGGCGATCACGTCGAAGTCGCGACCGTTGCGGCCCAGCCCGTGCACGCAGACCACGACGCGCGGATTCGTCGCGTCGCCCCATTCGTAATACACGACGCGATGGAAGCCGTGCGGGGAAAGGCCGCGAAACTGCAACGTGCGTGGTGCGGATCGGGTCAACATGGTTCATCCATGTTCTGGATACGACAAGGGCGGCGCGATACGGCAGGGCCATTGTATGCGGTCGCGCCGCACCTGGGTCCACGTGCCCGAAACCTGCGATAATTCGCGGACCTCTCGACCTCGACACCTTACGATGAACCCGAATGTCGTGACCCAATTCTGTGTCTCTGCCACGGTTGCCATGATTTTTCTGCTCTCCGGCTGCGCACCCGAATCGTGGTCCAATGCCAAGGCGACGGGATTCAATGGCTACCTGAAGACCATTGAGGTGCAATGCTCGCCGCTGCTGCTGGGTGGGCAGGAAATGTCCTGGGCACTTCAGACCGGCGCCGGTGACAACAATTACATCTATTTTGTCGACCAGACGTCGAAGCTCTATTATCAGAAGATTGGCCCGTCCGGATATAGTGAAAGCCTGACCGCCTTCTTCGGCGCAGGTTACGACCGCGCCATCAATTGCGTCATCGCCAAGTTACCGGCCGAGCGCGACTGAGCATCCGCTGGCGTTGAACGAGTTCCCGCATAGGGAACGGCAGGAGTCGGGTCGCGTCGCTGGCCAGGAAGGCCGCTCGTCAGTCGGCGCGCAGCGTGCGGTCCAGGATCAGCAGCATCGCCGCGGTTGCGCCCCAGATGTAGCGATCGCGCCAGGGTATCGCCCAGAAATCGCGGCGCAGTTCGCCCAGCATCCGGTAGTGGCGCTGCTGATTCGCCGGATCGAGCAGGAACGCAAGGGGCACCTCGAAGGCTTCCGCCACCTCGACGGGATCGGTCGTGAGCGTGAACGGGGGCTCGACCCAGCCCACCACCGGCGTGACGCGGTAACCGGTGACGGTTTCATAATCGGCGAGTTCACCGAGAATGTGCACGCGATCCTGAGTCAGGCCGACCTCTTCGACGGTCTCGCGCAAGGCGGTATGTGCAAGCGACAGGTCGCCGGGCTCGACGCGACCGCCGGGAAAGCTGATCTGGCCCGGATGATCCGGAAGTTCGGCACTGCGTTGCGTGAGCAGCAGCGTGAGCCCATCGGGGCGGTTGACGACAGGGACCAGCACCGCCGCGGGCGTGGGGTCGCCATCGCGTCCCGGCAGCCGAAAGCCGTCGCTCATTCCGCGTGCCGCACTCGGCGCCGGACGCGCCAGCCGCTGGGTGAGCCAGTCCTTCTGGGCGGCGGGAGGTAGGTGGAACAGCGGCAGCGGCATCGCAGGTGAGCGCCGGCAACATGTCGGCGACATTCTGCAATTGTACCGCCGGTACTAGTCCCAGCGTCAGGCCGGCGCGGCGAACTGGTGCAGCCGGGTGGGCGTCAGGTAGGCGATTTCACCCGGCTTGAGCGAGAGTTCCCGGAAGCGCTCGCGCGGCAATTCCACGTTGATCGTCTGGGTCGAGGGCTCGAGCGCAAATTCCAGGCGCGCGACCGGGCCGATGGCGGATCCATGCACGAAACGCGCCGCCAGCGCCGAACCCGAGGGCGCGCGCCCGACCGCGATGTCGTGCGGGCGGGCAAAGGCATCGGTCCCGTTCGCCTGCCCGGACGGCAAGCGATTGACCTGTCCCAGGAATTCGAACACGAACGGCGTCGCCGGCTGGTCGTAGACGTCCGCCGGTGCGCCGATCTGTTCGATTCTGCCGTGATTCATGACCACGACACGATCCGCAACCTCGAGCGCTTCCTCCTGATCGTGGGTCACGAACACGCTCGTCACGTGGACCTCATCGTGCAGCCGCCGCAACCAGCGCCGCAATTCCTGGCGAACGCGGGCGTCGAGCGCGCCGAACGGCTCGTCGAGAAGCAGCACGCGCGGTTCTACGGCGAGAGCGCGCGCGAGCGCGATGCGTTGCCGCTGCCCGCCGGAGAGCTGGTGCGGATAGCGGTCGGCGAGCCAGTCGAGCTGCACGAGCTCGAGCAGCGTCTTCACCTTCCTGGCGATGTCCTGTTCGGGCAAGCGCTGCTTGCGGGGCCGGACCCGCAATCCAAAGGCGACGTTTTCGAAAATGGTCAGATGACCGAAGAGAGCGTAGTGTTGAAACACAAAGCCCACCTGCCGGTCGCGCGCATGCATGTCGGTCGCATCCTTGCCGGCGAACGATACGCTGCCCTCATCCGGTGCTTCGAGGCCGGCAATCATCCGCAGCAGCGAGGTCTTGCCCGAGCCCGAGGGACCCAGCAGCGCGAGCAGTTCGCCGGTCTCGATGTGGAGGTCGATGTGGTCGACGGCCACGAACGAACCAAAGCGCTTCACGATGCCGTGCAATTCGATGCTCATGGTCGATGCTCCGAGAGGTCTTGCCGGTCGTCCACGTGCCGCCCGACGACGAATTTGAGCGCCAGCGTGACCAGCGCCAGCAGTGCCAGCAGGGACGCGACTGCAAAGGCCGCGGAAAACTGATACTCGTTGTAGAGGATCTCGGCCTGCAACGGCAGCGTGTTGGTGGCGCCGCGGATGTGTCCGGACACCACGGACACGGCGCCGAACTCGCCCATTGCGCGCGCATTGCACAGGATGACGCCGTACAGCAGTCCCCAGGTCACGTTGGGAAGCGTGATCCGCCGGAATGTCTGCCAGCCGCTGGCGCCGAGCACGGTCGCGGCTTCCTCCTGCTCGGTGCCCTGTGCCTGCATCAGCGGGATCAGTTCGCGCGCCACGAAAGGAAATGTCACGAACGTCGTCGCGAGCACGATGCCGGGAACGGCGAAGATGATCTTGATGTCGTGTTCGCGCAGCCAGGGCCCGAACCATCCCTGCAGGCCGAAGATGAGCACGAAGATGAGGCCGGCGATCACCGGGGACACGGAAAATGGCAGGTCGATCAGCGTGATCAGCACGTTCTTGCCGCGGAAATCGAACTTGGCGATCGCCCACGCCGCCGCCACGCCGAAAACGAGGTTCAGCGGCACCGCGATACCCGCAGTCAGCAGGGTGAGCCTGATCGCATCCAGCGCGTCCGGATCGCTGATTGCCGCCAGGTACACGCTCACACCCTTCTTCAGCGCCTCGTAGAACACGAAGATCAGCGGCACGAACAGGAACAACGTGAGAAAGGCGAGCGCAGTCGCGATCAGCAGCCAGCGCACGACCCGCGGCTCCTCGGTGCCGGAGGCGCGCTGCGTCGGCGCGGGAACCGCCACCGGAGCAGCGGCGTTCATGTCAGCGCGCCTTGCCGACGCCGCGTCCATGCCTGCAGCGCATTGATTGCGAGCAGCAGCGTGAAGGAGATGACCAGCATGACCACCGCAATGGCCGTGGCGCCCGTGTAATCATATTGCTCGAGCTTGGTGATGATGAGCAGCGGCGTGATCTCCGACACCATGGGCATGTTGCCGGCAATGAAGATCACCGAACCGTATTCGCCTATCGCGCGCGCGAAGGCCAGCGCGAAGCCGGTGAGCAGCGCCGGCAGAACGATCGGAAGCACGACGCGGCGAAAACTCTCCCGGCGCGACGCCCCCAGCGTCGCCGCGGCTTCCTCGAGTTCGCGCGGCAGGTCTTCCAGCACCGGCTGTACCGTGCGCACGACAAACGGAAGCCCGATGAAGGTGAGCGCGACCAGCACGCCGAGCGGCGTGAATGCCACCTTGATCCCGAACGGCACCAGCAGCGAGCCGAACCAGCCATTCGCCGAGAACAGTCCGGCCAGCGCGATGCCGGCCACGGCCGTGGGCAGTGCGAAGGGCAAGTCGACAAGCGCATCCACCAGCCGGCGCCCGGGAAACCGATAGCGAACCAGCACCCACGCGACGAGCAGGCCGAATAACGCGTTGATCGCTGCCGCGCCGAAGGATGCGCCAAAGGTCAGCCGGTAACTCGCCATCACGCGCGGCGCGGTGACAACCGCCATGAATTCCGGCCAGGTAAGTTGTGCCGTCTTGAAGAACGCCGCCGACAGCGGAATCAGGACGATGAGGCAGAGGTAGACCAGTGTGTATCCCAGACTCAAGCCAAACCCGGGCAGCACACGATTGTTCCGACGGCGGCCGGCGCGAGTCCTGGCATCGGTTGCCGGACCGTCAGCGCCGGCACGGGCGCGCGGGTCCGCAGCCGGGTGACGCGGCCCGGCGTGCTTCGCCTCCAACTCACCCGTGTCGGCCACCATGGTGCGCATCATCATGGGCGATCAGGCCCGCGCATGAAAGCCGACATCCTTGCGAGCGCGGAGGGTGCCCGCAGCCGCGGCGCGTTCTGCGACGTCACGCAGCAGCGCCATGCCTGCCGGCCACGGACCATGCCCCGATTCGGCGTTGATGTGACCGGCATCGATGCAACCGACGAACCGACTCGCCCAGGACGCGGCAAGCGCGCCGGCCTTCACGAACTTGATCCAGGGATCGTTGGTGCTGCCGACCAACGTGCTGGGGAACGGCAATCTCTGCGCCGGGATTTGTGATGCCACGTTGAAATGGTCGGGATCGGCCGGG
>Ga0209048_10002233_pt1 | contig 19407 bp, 17 predicted proteins | sample FrelakmetCRP12CR_FD_187146 | JGI IMG/M metagenome (GOLD analysis project Ga0209048, IMG submission 187146) | Freshwater lake sediment microbial communities from the University of Notre Dame, USA, for methane emissions studies - CRP12 CR (SPAdes)... | ecosystem: Environmental > Aquatic >... | reverse complement strand
AGCCACCCCACGATTCGGGCCGGACCATGGCTGTGTCGATCGGGCCGGGGTGCACCGAGTTCACCCGGATCCCCTGACGGCCCAGCTCGAGCGCCGCAACCTTCGCGAGACCCCGGATCGCGAACTTGCTCGAGACGTACGCGGCGATGCCGCCCGCCCCGACGAAGCCGTTGACCGAGGAGATGATCACGATCGACCCGCCGCCGGATTCGGCGATCACCGGTGCGGCGAAGTGGATGCCCAGGAACATGCCCACCTGGTTGATCTCCACGACCTTGCGGTACTGGTCGGGACGCGTGTCGACGATCGAGCGCGGCCTCGGCGAAACCCCGGCGTTGCTCACCAGGATGTGGAGCCCGCCGAAGCGTCCGACCGCCGTCTCGACCGCCGAGGTCCAGTCGGCTTCGCTCGTGACGTCGAGGTGCCGGTAGATCGCCGCGTCACCGAGATCGGCCGCGACCGCACCTCCTTCGTCATCGAGAACGTCACCGAGCACGACCTTCGCGCCCTCGGCGACCAACAGGCGCGCCTCTGCAGCCCCCTGGCCACGAGCGGCGCCGGTGACGAGCGCGACCTTCCCCCCGACTCGACCGTCCCTCACCCGAGGGTCTCGGGGACGTGGTCGAGCTTGTACAGGGCACGGCAGTTGTCGTGGAGCATCTTCTTCACGGTGTCGCGCTCCACGCCCCGGAAGTTCCGCTCGATCGACACGCGGTTGTTCGGCCAGTCCGTCCCGGTGTGTGGATAGTCGGTCGACCACATGAGGTGGTCGACGTTCATGCGGTGGCGCAGCTCGATGCCGACGGTGTCCACCATGAACGTCGCGTAGAAATTGCGATGAAAGGTGCGACTCGGCATCGTCGGCAACTGCTCGACTCCGTTGGTGAACCACCGGTACCGCAGGTACATGTCGTCGACCTGCTCGAGGACAGTTGGGATCCATCCGATGTTCGCTTCGACGAGCAGCAGCTTGAGCCGAGAGAAGCGCTCGAAGATGCCCGAGAAGATCAGGTCGCAGACGACCGGGATCGTGTACGCCCCGGCCTTGCTCGCGCCGGCGACACCCATGAACGCGAGCGTGTCGAGTGGGGGTGAGTTCGCGGCGGTGCCCTTGAGGAAGCTCCCGATGTGCACGGCCACCGGGATGTCCGCGTCCTGGACGAATGACCAGAACCGATCGTCCTCGGGGGTGGCGTCCAGCGTGCCGTTCGGGAACGACGAGATCACCACCCCGCGGTGCCCGAGCGCGAGCGCGCGCTCGGTCTCGCGGATGGCGTCGTCGACGCCGGTCGTCGACAGGATCGCCTGGGGCACGAGGCGACCGTCGGAACCGTCGCAGAACTCCGAGATCCAGTCGTTGTAGGCGCGCACGCACGCGAGCTGCAGCTCGGGTTCGGAGCCGTAGACCTTGGCGCCGGCCAGGGTGACGCTGGGGTAGAGGACCTGGAGCCAGATCCCGTCGGCGTCCATGTCGGCCAGGCGTGCCTTGGTGTCGAAAGACCCGGGCCGGATGGACTCATACGCGAACCCGGATGGCGCGAACTGCGGGTAGGAGAGCCCGGCGGTCGCGGTGAGGCCGAGGGCGCGCATGGTCGTGTTGTCGTCGAAGCTCCACATGTCGCCGCGATCGGTCTTCACGACCTTGGGTGCCCGATCGCGCCACTTCGCGGGGACGCGATCCTGCCAGGTGTCCGGCGGCTCGTTGACGTGCGCGTCGGCGTCGAGGATCGGGTAGTCGATGCTCGCGACCTCGGAGAAGAGGTTGCCGGACGAAGTGCTCCCCCACCCTGACATAGGAGCCCATCCGAGCACCTTGCGGGCAACAGCCGCAACTGCGAGCCTGCTCGCGATGACCGGCGTGGAGGGCGACTGCGACCCCCGGTTCGCGGCGGTCCGGGAGGCGTTCGCCGGCGGTTTCGCGGACGGGCTGGAGGTGGGGGCATCCCTCGCGGTCGAGGTCGACGGGCGGGTCGTGCTCGACCTGTGGGGCGGATGGGCCGACTCCGCCGGGACTCGACCGTGGGAGCGGGACACGATCGTCTGTGTCTTCTCGTGCACCAAGGGGCTCGCCGCGATGGCGCTGCTGCGCCTCGTCGACGCCGGTCGGGTCGATCTCGACGCCCCGGTCGCCCGCTACTGGCCCGAGTTCGCTGCGGCCGCCAAGGACACGCTCCCCGTCCGGTTCCTCCTCACCCACGAGGCCGGACTCCCCGCGATCTCTCGACCCATGGCCTTCGGCTCGCTCTCGGACTGGGACGCGATGGTGGGAGCACTCGCCGCCCAGGAGCCGTGGTGGGAACCCGGCACCGGCCACGGGTACCACGGGGTGACGTTCGGCCATCTCGTCGGCGAGGTCGTACGTCGGGTCGACGGCCGCACGATCGGCCGCGTCCTCGCCGATGACATCGTGACTCCACTTGGTGTCGACTGCTTCCTCGGGCTCCCGGAGTCCGAGGACCCCCGCACGGCCGAGATGTCGATCGAGCTCGACCCCGACGCGCCGACGTTCTTCTCGCACTGGGGGCCCGATGACCTCGGCCCGAAGTCGTTCGCGAACCCGCCTGATTGCAACCTCATCGAGCACACCAACACCCGCGCCTTTCGCGCCGCGGAGATCCCGGCGGCCAACGCGCACGCGAATGCTCGTGCACTCGCCCGGGTGTACGGCGCGCTCGGTCGCGCCGAGCTCATGTCGAGCGATCTCGTCACCGAAGCAGGGCGTACGCACGTGGATGGCCTGGACCTGGTGATGGGATTACCGACGCGCTTCGGCCTCGGCTTCGAGATCACCATGCCCGACGGCGAGTTCTCGTTCGGACCCGGCGCACGCACCTTCGGACACAACGGGTCGGGCGGATCGCTCGGGTTTCTCGACCCGGACGCGGGTGTGTCGTTCGGATACGCCATGAACCGCATGGAATGGCGCGAGCGTCGTGACGACCGACGCTGGTTCCCGATTCTCGACGCGCTCTACGACGCCCTGTGAGGATGCCGCGATGAAGCTGTCGGTGCTCTTCCCCGAGACCCGCTCGGTCACGAGCGTCGCCGATCTGGCGGTGCGCGCCGAGACCCTGGGGTTCCACGGGATGTTCCTCGGCGCCGCGTTCGGCTTCGACCCGGTCATGGCACTCGCACTCGCCGGCCCAAATACGGAGCGCCTGCTCCTCGGCACGGCCGTCGTACCCACGTGGCCGCGCCACCCGGTCGTCGCGGCGCAGCAGGCGGCGACAGCGAACGCCGCGTGCGACGGTCGTTTCCGCTTCGGTGTGGGCCCGTCGCATCCGCCGGTGATGGGCATGTACGGCATCGACTACGACCGGCCCGTCGGGCACGTCCGCGAATGGCTCCAGGTCGTGCACGCGCTCCTGCACGAAGGGAACGTCGCGTTCCGCGGTGTCCGCTACCAGGTCACGGCATTCCTCGACGTCGAGATGCCCGCCCCGCCACCGGTGATGCTCGGAGTGTTGCACCCACAGCTCGCACGGGTCGCCGGAGCGCATGCCGACGGCGCGCTGTCTTGGCTCGCGCCGCCGGCGTGGATCCGTGACGTCGTCGTCCCCAACGTCGCCGAGGGTGCGGGCCGTGCCGAGCGCGCCGCGCCTCCGGTGATCGCCGAGATCCCCTGCTACGTGACCGACTCGCCCGCGGCGGCTCGGGACGCGGCGAAGCGAGACCTCGGCATCTACGTGCACATGCCCGCATACGCCGATGTGCTGGGACGGGTGCTGGGCACCGACGCCGCAACCATCTCGACTGACGGCTGGACGAACGCGTGCACCGATGCGATCGTCCCGTACGGTGATCGCGACGCGATCGCGGCGCGGGTTGCCGAGTACTTCGATGCCGGAGCTGACGAGGTCGTGTTGTCGCCCTACGGCTGTGGTCCGGACCCGGAACGCAATCTCGACGAAGCCCTGGAGGTGCTCGGTGACATCGCACGACGCTGATGCGGCACGACGCGCGCAGAGCGAAGCGGTGGTGCGCTCGCTCTTCGAACGCCTCTCGACGCGGGAGTTCGACGCCATGGCCGAGATCCTCGCTGACGACGTCGAGTTCGACCTCGCGTACGCGCCGGCATTCCTCCCCATGCCCACGCGAGGTCGTGCGGCGGTACGCGAGCTCGTCGGCAATGTGATCGGCGGCATGTTCGAGCCGTTCTCGATCACCATCACGACCGTCTATCCCGGCGCCGACCCCGGCGTGGTGGTCGCCGAGTACGCGAGTGACGCCACGGTGAAGCACAACGGCAAGCAGTACCTCAACCGTTATGTCGGGATCTTCCGTGTCGACGACACCGGGCACGTCGCGTTCTGGCGCGAGTACCACAACCCCGAGGCCGCGACCCAGGCTCTCACGTAGCGACCGCCCCGACGATCGCGGCGTCGAGTGCCGCCGTGCTCACACGGGAACGGGCGCCTCGACGCGGTACAGCCCGGCCGCGTTCTCCCACAGCACTTTGTGACGCACGTCGTCGGGCTGGTCGGCGAAGGTCGCGTCGATCATCTCGCGCACGTTGCCGTAGAGGCAGATCGGGTGCGGGTAGTCGGTCTCGAACAGGATGTTGTCGGGGCCGATCGCGTCGACGACACGTCCGAACCCCTCGGCCTCGAAGAATGTGCAGCCGTACACCTGCCGGTGGAAGTACTCGCTCGGCAAGGCGTCGTTCGGGCGCTCTCTCTGCATGGACGACTGGCCGTACGCGTAGTCGCATGCTTCGAGGACGAACGGCAGGAAGCCGATCCCGCTCTCGACCGAGACGAACTTCAGCTCGGGGAAGCGTGCGAGCAGGCCTGACGTGAGCAGCTCGACGATCTGGTGCCCGTTGCCGAGGAAGAGGGACACCGACGTGGAGACGTGCACCGCTCCCATCCCGTGGGCCTTGATCCGCGCCGGCGAGAAGTCGCCGAGGAACTCGCCGCTGCCGATGTGGAAGCTGATCGGCAGGCCGGCTTCCTGCGCGACCGACCAGAGCGGGTCCCAGTGCGTGTCGCCGAGGTACGGGAGGCCGAAGCGGTGCGGCTCGCCGGTGAACAGCACGCCGCGGTGGCCCATCTCGGCACAGCGGGTGACCTCGGCCACCGCGGCATCGACGTCCCAGAACGGAGTGGCGCTGATGGCGAGAAGGCGGCCGGCGTCGGCCGAGCACCAGTCGGTCAGGAAGTCGTTGTAGGCACGCACGCACGCGAGCTGCAGCTCGGCGTCACCCATCTTGAGGAAGCCCTGACTCCCGAAGCCCCCGACGTTCGGGTACATGACCTGGGCCCAGGCTCCGATCTCGTCGAGGTAGGCGAGGCGGGCATCGGCGTCGTAGGCGGCTCGGGGCACCTCGTCCATGTTGCGTGGCGCCGATGGGAACGGTTCGGGCCAACCCGCGATCGCTGTGTGGCCGACGGACGCGAACGCCGGCTCGTCACCGAGGTGCCAGCGGTCATGGCCGTCCTCCGACCGCCGCAGTTGGGGACCCTGGTCGACGAACCGCTTCGGGAGCCGGCTCGACCAGAGGTCCCCGGGCTCGGTGATGTGTGCGTCGGCGTCGATCACCCATTCCATGCCTGCGTCCCCTCTTGCGTTCTCGACCGCGGGACCGTACCCGGGTTCGGCCTCCTGGGGTAGAAACTGACCGGGCTTCGCAAGGATGCCCGCGAACGGAGGCGACCGATGGCCGATACCCCCGAGGTGAGAGAGCTCGCGACCGGGCTGGAGTTCCCCGAAGGCCCGGTCGTGATGGCCGACGGGTCGGTCCTCGTCGTCGAGATCCACCGAGGCACCCTCACCCGGGTGCCGGTCGGCGGCGGCACCCCGGAGGTCGTCGCCGAATTGGGCGGGGGGCCCAACGGTGCCGCGATCGGCCCCGACGGGGCCGCCTACGTCGTGAACAACGGTGGCTTCGTCTGGAGCGAGTTCGACGGGATGACCATCCCGTTCGATCTGCAGACGATGAGCAACGAGCCCCCCGACTTCACCGGGGGCTGGGTCGACCGGGTCGACCTCGCGACCGGCGAGCACGCGGTCCTGTACCGCGAGTGCGACGGCCTCGACTTCCGGGGCCCGAACGACATCGTGTTCGACGCCACCGGCGGGTTCTGGTTCACCGACTTCGGCAAGACGCGACCGCGTGACGCCGATCGCGGCTCCCTGTACTACGCGCAGGCCGACGGCTCTGCCATCGCCGTGGTCGCACGGGGCTTGTACGGACCCAACGGGGTCGGCCTGTCCCCGGACGGGACGCGCGTCTATGTCGCCGAGAGCTTCTCGGGCCGACTGCTCGCGTGGGACCTCACCGGACCCGGTCAGGCACGCAGCCCGATGGCCACCGTGGTCGAGGCGACCAAGGGGCACTTCGACTCGCTCGCGGTCGAGGCCGACGGCACGATCGTCGTGGCTGCGATCGGACAGGGCCTGTGCGTCGTCCAGGCCGATGGCTCCGGTCACGAGTACGTGCCGATGCCCGATCGGTTCACCACCAACGTCGCGTTCGGCGGTGCCGACCGCCGTACCGCGTTCGTCACGCTCTCGGGGAGCGGCCGCCTCGTCGCCGCCGACTGGCCCCGACCGGGTCTCGAGCTCGCGTACTGATGGGGACCATCGCCCAGCACGTCGAGGCGCGCGCCGGCGACGGGAACCGAACCGCGATCCTCTTCGAGGACCGCACGATCTCCTGGCGTGAGTACGTCGACGAGTGCGCGACGCGGGCCGCGTACCTCCGCCAGACGCTGCGCCCCGACGCGCCACCACACGTCGGTGTGCTCTTCGACAACATCCCCGAGTTCCCGATGTGGCTCGGCGCCGCCGCGCTCATCGGCGCCGTCGTCGTGGGCATCAACCCGACCCGCCGCGGGGCCGAGCTCGCCCGCGACATCACCCACACCGACTGTCAGCTCATCGTCACCGAAGGCCGCCACGCTCACCTGCTCGACGGACTCGACCTCGGAGACGCCACACACCAGGTCCTCGATGTCGACTCCGAACAGTTCACCGCCACGCTCACCCCGCTCGTCGGAGCCCCACTTCCGGACGTGACGATCGACGAGCACGCGACCTACCTGCTCCTGTTCACCTCGGGGACGAGCGGCGCGCCGAAGGCGTGCATCCTGTCGCAGGGCCGGCTCGAGGCCGCGAGCTCCAAGCTGTCCGAAATGCTGCACTTCACACCCGACGACGTGATGTACCAGGTGATGCCGCTGTTCCACTCGAACGCGATCATCACCGCGTTCGCACCGTGGCTGGTGTCGGGGGCCACTGCCGCGATGCGGCGGCGCTTCTCGGCGTCGGGCTTCCTCCCCGACGTCCGCGAGCACGGTGCCACCTACTTCAACTACGTCGGCAAGCCTCTCTCCTACATCCTCGCCACACCCGAGCAGTCGAACGACGCCGACAACACCCTCACCCGGGTCTTCGGGAACGAAGCGGCCGACCTCGACATCGCCCGATTCTCCGAGCGGTTCGGCTGCCCGGTGATCGACGGCTACGGCTCCACCGAGGGCGGCGCCAACATCAACCGAACGCCCGACATGCCCAAGGGCGCCCTCGGCGTGGGCGCTGAGGGAACGGTGATCATCGACGCCGAGACCGGCCACGAGCGACCCCGGGCCCGCTTCGATGACCACGGCCATCTCGTGAACCCCGACGAGTGCATCGGCGAGATCGTGAACAAGAAGGGCGCCGCGGGTTTCGAGGGCTACTACAAGAACGACGAAGCGAACGCCGAGCGTGTGCGTGACGGCTGGTACTGGACCGGCGACCTCGGCTACCGCGACGACGGGGGCTACTTCTACTTCGCCGGGCGTGACTTCGAGTGGCTGCGCGTCGACGGCGAGAACTTCGCCGCCGCGCCGGTCGAGCGGATCCTCGCGCGCCACCCCGACATCGTCCTCGCTGCGGTGTACGCGGTCCCCGACGAGGAAGTCGGCGACCAGGTCATGGCCGCGCTCGAGCTGCGCCCGGGCGCCGGGTTCGATCCGGGCGACTTCGACGAGTTCCTCTCCGAGCAGCCTGACCTCGGTACGAAGTGGTCTCCCCGGTACGTGCGGGTCACGCCGGCACTGCCCGTGACCGAGACCCAGAAGATCCTCAAGCGGGTGCTGCGCCGGGAACGGTGGGACGTCGCCGACCCGGTGTGGTGGCGTCCGACGAAGAGTGCGCGACTCGAGGCGATGACCGACGCGAACCGCGGTGAGCTCCTCGGACGCTTCGAGGCGCGCGGTCGCGTCGCGACCCTGGAAGCGGGCTGAGCGATGCCCCACGGGAGGGTCTCGCTCGAGGGCAAGGTCGCGCTGGTCACGGGCAGTGGACGCGGGATCGGGCGGGCCGAAGCGCGCCGCCTGGCGGCCTATGGCGCCACGGTGGTCGTGAACGATCTCGGAGTCGCGACCGACGGCAGCGAGACGGGCGAGACGCCGGCCGACGAGGTCGTGGCGGAGATCGTCGCGGCGGGTGGCGAAGCCGTCGCCGATCGGTCGGACATCTCCTCCATCGAGGGCGGTGAGGCGCTGGTGCAGCGAGCGCTCGACACCTGGGGCCGCATCGACGTCGTGGTGAACAACGCCGGCTTCGGACGACCCCGCATGGCGTTCAACCTCTCCCCGGAGGAATGGGACGACGTGATCCGGGTCCACCTGCGCGGCGCGTTCGCCGTGAGCGCACCGGCGTGTCGCTGGTGGCGCAGCGCGGCGAAGGCGGGCCGGGGCACCGGCGGGCGGATCGTGAACACCGCGACCGGGCTCCTGCTCTACGGCGGGGCCGGGCAGTCGAACTACGTCGCCGCGAAGGCGGGAGTGCTCGCGTTCACCGAGGCGCTCGCCACCGAGATGGCGCCCTATGGGGTCACCGCCAACTGCATCATGCCGTCGGCGGCGACCCGACTCGCCAACATCGGGTGGCGCATGGGGCGCAACGCGGCGCTCCTCGACACCGACTTCGATCCGACCGATCCGATCCATGTGGCCGAGATGGTCTGCTATCTCGCCTCCCCCGCCGCGGGATGGCTGAGCGGCCAGTGCTTCCAGGTCCGGGGCGGCATCGTCGAGCACGTGCAGACATTCGTCGTGGACCACATCGCCGAGCGCGCGGATGCGGGCTGGAGCGCCGAGGACCTCGTGGCCGAGCTCCCCCGGATGTTCGGTGCGGGGGCCAAGCGGTCCGACCCGCCGCCCAAGGAGTGGCAGGACCAGTACCGCGCCAAGGGCGGCGCCTCGACCGCGCCGACCGGAAACTGATCTCCATCCATCACCTGATCCGAACGAGATTGCGGGGAACGACATGGAGCTCGAGCGACTGCACACCACCCTGGCGGCCGCGCGCGATGCCATCACCGTCAAGCGTGTCTATGGGGACCCGATCGAGCGTGACGGCACCCTCATCATCCCGGCTGCCGCCGTGCGCGGCGGAGGTGGCGGTGGTGGTGGCACCGGCAACGGACCGGACGGCAGCGGCGACGGTCAAGGGCTCGGCTTCGGGATGGACGCCCGCCCGGTCGGCGCGTTCGTCGTGCGCGACGGCGACGTTCGTTGGGAACCGGCCATCGACCGCAACCGCCAGATCGCGATCGCCGGGGTCGTCGCGACTGTCGGGTTGCTCACGGTCTGGTCGCTGCTGCGACGACGCAGGCGCTAGCGGCGGTGAAGGGCATGCCGGTCTTCGACGCTGACTCGCACTTCATGGAGCCGCCCGACCTCTGGGCCGCGCACATCGAGCCGGCCCTTCGTGATCGGGCCCCGGCGGGCTCGGGCGATCGCGGCGCCATGGTCGTGGACCGCGACCGGCGCGCCCCGACCGTCCGCTGGCGCAGCCGGGCCGGAGGCCTCGCCACGCTGAATGAGACCTGGGCGACCACGTACGCCAGGTACGACGAGCGGGGCTGGGACCCCGACGCGTACGTGCTCGCGATGGACGATCAGGGCATCGACCGGATGGCGCTGTACCCGAGCCGCGGGCTGATGCAGGTCGCCGCGTGGGGTCTCGATCCGCACCTCGCCGCCGCGATCGTGCGCGCGTACAACGACTGGGCCGCGAGGTTCGTCACCCACGTGCCCGACCGCCTCAGCGCGGTCGGCCAGCTCGCCCTCAACGATGTCGACGCGGCGATCACCGAGGCCCGCCGCTGCGTCGACGACCTCGACGTGCGCGCGTTCTTCGTGCTCCCCGAGCCGCCACTCCCCGGCGTCACCCTGGAGCGCGCCTACTACGACCCGCTCTGGGCGACGCTCGCCGAGCTGGGTACGCCGCTCGCGCTGCACAACGTCGCGGGGACCGGCCTCGGTCAGATCGGCGCCGACCGCTTCGGCGACTGGGCCCTCCCCCGCATCGCCGCCGCGTTCCCACTCGAGGCCCAGCTCACCTTGTTCTCGTTCCTCGTCGGCGGTATCTGCGACCGCCACCCCGGCCTGCGGGTCGTGGTGCTCGAAGCCGGGGCCGGCTGGGTGCCGTTCTGGCTCTGGTGGCTCGACGAGCTGTACGAGCGCTACGAGGGGCTCGACTGCGATGTCCTCTCGGCGACTCCCGGTGAGCTGTTCCGCCGCCAGTGCTTCGTGTCGGCCGAGGTGCAGGAGCCGGACCTGCGCCACGTGGTCGACGCGCTCGGGGTCGACTGCATCGTGACCGCGTCGGACTTCCCCCACCCCGAAGGATCGTTCCCCGACGGCATCCGCGAGTTCGCGGCGCGGGGCGATCTGAGCGACGCCGAGAAGCGGGCAATCCTGTGGGAGAACCCGCATCGCCTCTACGGCACGCGCTCCTGAGCCGGGCAACTGACCCGGGCGCGCTAGCCGAAGAGCACGGGGAGCCGATTCGGCGCACGGAACGCGAGCCCGCTGATGCGCACGTCGTCGGCGTCGGGGTCGAGCCGCAGGTTCGGGAGACGATCGAGCACGGCGTTCATCACGACCGTGGTCTCCATTCGCGCCAGGTGGATCCCGAGGCACATATGGACCCCGAACGCGAACGCCATGTGCTGGTGCACGTCGCGGTGAATGTCGAAATCGTCAGGACGTTCCCAGCGTGCCGGATCCCGGTTCGCGCATCCCATCTCGACCTGCACGGGTGACCCGGCCGCTATCGTTACGCCGTCGACCTCGACGGCGCGGGTCGCGGTGCGGCCGATCCCGGTGAGTGGCGGCTCCCAACGGAGGCCTTCTTCGATGGTCTGCTGCATCAGCGAGCGATCGTTGCGGAGCTCCGTGAGCTGATCGGTGTGGGTGAGCAGCGCGTACATGAGGTTGCTCGACGAGCGGTATGTCGTCTCCGCCCCCGCCGGCAGCAAGAGACGGAGGAATGCGATGATCTCGTCGTTGGTGAGCCGCTGGCCGTCGAGCTCGGCCTGAGTGAGGACGCTGATGACATCCTCACGCGGGTCGACGCGTCGCTCGGAGATCACCCCGGCGAAGTAGTCGTAGAGCCACTGCGAAGCCTCGAGGCCCTTCTCGATGTCCGAGATGATCGTGATGAGCTCGACGGCTTTCGCGTGGAACTGCGCGAGGTCGTCACGTGGTAGCCCCAACATGCCGGCGATCACCGACACCGGGAATGGGAAGAAGAGGTCGCGCACGAGCTCGGCGCGCCCGTTCCCGACGAAGTCGTCGATCAGCCCGTTGACCACGGGGGCGACGAGGTCGACCTCCCACCGGTCCATCGCCTTCTTCGTGAAGGCCTGTTGGAGCAGCGCCCGGTAGCGGTGGTGCTCGGGCTCGTCCATCTCGAGGATGGAGTGACCCATGACGATTCCGATGCTGTCGGCATAGCCCGACGACGAGAACGTCGCCCCGTCCTTGAGCACCTGCTGGACCGCGTCGAAGGACAGGGCCGCGTACGACGTGACGTCGGGCGACGCCAACGCGGCCTCGATCCCCGGCTCGATCCCGAACCGCTGGTGGAACGCGCCCGTGTGCACGGGGCACTCGGCTCGCAGCTCGTGGAAGACGGGGTGGATGTCGTCGACCCGGCCGATCCCCGCGGCAGCGTCGAAGGCGGCAAACGGGTCGAACTCCTGCTCCGGTTCCGGTGTGGTCATCCCGTCAGCGTGCCACGCCGGCGCGGGCCTCGGCGCCGCCCCGGGCGGTGGTTGGGCGGCCGGCCCCGGGGGCGGTTGCGGTCCCCGGACGCTCCCCGTAGCGTCGGCGCGAACTGGAACAGGTTCTCGCGCCCTCCGCACGGGGGCCAGCACCGGGGGACGACGATGGCCAACGACCACCTCTTCGAGCCGCTCCGGGTCGGCCCGGTCGAGCTGCGCAACCGGATCATCTTCGGTGCGCACTTCACGATGTTCACCGAACCCAACCCCGTGTGGGGCGAGCCCGGCTTCTACGGGCGCCGCTACGGCCGGTACCTCGCCGAGCGGGCCCGGGGCGGCGTCGCGGCGGTGATCGCAGGTGAGACCTCGGTGTCGCCCAACACTGCCTACAAGATGGCGAACAACGCCAACGGCTGGGACCCGGAGTCGATCCCCCACTACACCCAGCTCACGAGCCAGGTCCACGAGCACGGCGCGGCCGCGTTCATCCAGCTCACGCACTCCGGGGCGATGATGCTCGGCAACTGGTCCAAGGAGGTCGCGATCGCGCCGTCGGTCGCCCCCGATCACATGGAAGCCCCCAAGGCGATGGACGCCCGCGACATCGCGGAGTCGATCGACTACCACGTCCGGTGTGCGAAGAACGCGGTGGCGGGCGGTTTCGACGGCATCGAGATCCAGAGCGCGCACGGCTACCTGCTGCACCAGTTCCTCACCCCGAAGTACAACCAGCGCACCGACCTCTACGGCGGCAGCCTCGAGAACCGCATGCGCTTCGGGGTCGAGGTCGTCTCCGCGATCCGTGAGGCGGTCGGCGACCGGGTGGCGGTGGGGCTCCGTCTTGCGGGTGACGACGAACAGCGCCACGGCCCCGGCCTGACTGCAGATGATTGCGCCGAGATCGCGGCCCGCTACGAAGACCTCGGCCTCGTCGACTTCCTGAACGTGAGCGTGGGCATCGGCGGAATCGGCATGGTCCGCACGAACTACGAGCCGCACTGCTTCGGGGTGTACGCGGCGCACGCGATCAAGAAGGCCGTGCGCGACACCCCGGTCTTCGCGGTGCACCGCATCATCACCCCCGAGGAGGCCGACGGCATCCTCGAGCGTCACGAAGCCGACGGCATCACCCTCGTGCGGGCCCTCATCGCCGACCCCGAGTGGGTGAACAAGGCCCGCGACGGCCACGACGAGGAGATCCGGCGCTGCACGGGCATCAACCAGTCGTGCTACGGGAACCTGCTCCAGTCGATGCCGATCAATTGCGTGCAGAACCCGGCCGTCGGGCGCGAGGACGACCTCGGCCTCGGGACCCTCGAACCCGCCGTCCGCAAGAAGGTCGTGGTCGTGGTCGGCGGAGGTCCCGGGGGCATGGAGGCTGCCTCCACCGCGGCCGCGCGCGGACACGACGTCACGCTGCTCGAGCGCGAGGCCGAGCTCGGCGGGAACCTGCGGTGGGCGGCGAAGCTGCCCGGACGGGGTGAGATCTGGGAGATCGCCCGCTGGCGCATCGGTGAGTGCGAACGGCGGGGCGTCGACGTCCGCACCGGCGTCGACGCAACGGCCGAGAGCGTCCTCGCTCTCTCGCCCGACGCGGTGATCATCGCGACGGGTGGCCGGGCCACGAAGACGGGCAACGCCGCATACCACCCGATGCCGATCCCCGGGTCGGAGCAGGACTGGGTGCTCGATCACGTCGACGCGTTGAAGCGCTTCCTCGCCGACCCCGACGCGCTGGGGAGTCGGGTCGTGCTGCTCGACGCGGTCGGACACGCGCAGGCAATCGGCCTCGGAGAGCTGCTCGCCGCGGCCGGCAAGGACACCACCTGCGTCACCCCGCTCCCGATGCCCATGGCACTCGATGGCGAGTCGGCCTCGGCGATCCTCCCCCGGGCGGTGCAGGCCGGGATGACGTGGCGCCCGAACAACGCGATGGCCTTCATCGGCGACCACGAGGTGACGATCGTCGACGTGCTCTCCCGCGCGATGGAGACCATCACCGACGTCGACACCGTCGTGATCCGCACCCACGGCCTCCCGAACGACTCGCTCGCCCACGAGCTCGAGGGCAAGGTCGACGAGCTCGTGACGATCGGCGACGCGGTGGCGGTGCGACTCGTCGACCGCGCCGTCTACGACGGCCACGTGGCGGCCCGCGCACTCTAGGAGCGGCCTCACGCCGCGGCGGGTTCGGACATCCCCGGTGGCGGTTCGAGCGCGCGGGTGCCATCAGGGTGATCGACGCGGGCCTACCCGTCGCCCGTGCGTCGGTGGTGCACCCGACAACCCGCTGCGGTTCTCGGCGGTGGGGTCGCGGCCGTCGTTGAGGGCCCGCCGACGCTTCGGACAGCTCCTCGGCGGTGCGCATTGCCGACCGCGGTGAGCACAACGTCCACCTCGGCCGGGCCGATCAGGCCGGCGCGCCACCGGCCACGAGGATCGACTGGCCGCTGACGAAGCTGGCGGCGTCACTCGCCAGAAAGAGGATGACGTTCGCGGTCTCCTCGGGCGCCTGGAGCCGGCCGAGCGGGATCCGCGCCCGGGCCCACTCGTCGAGCGACCGGCCCCCACTCGTGGCCCCCGCAACCAACCCGGGGTTCCCCTCGGGCCCCGGTGCCACGCCCAGTGGGCAGACGGCGTTGACCCGGATCCCGTTCACGCCGAGCTCGCGGGCCATGCCCTCGGTCATGCGCACGAGCGCGGCGCGGGCGGCGGCGAAGGCGCCGAAGCCCGGCTCGGCGACCAGGGCGGCCGATGACGAGAGGCTCACGATCGCTCCCCCGGTCCCCCGCTCGATCATCGAGCGGGCGCACGCCCGCGCCCCGAGCCACGCGGCGGTGAGGTTCGCGTCGAGCGCGGCCGACCACGCCGCGGGGTCGAGGTCGACGAGCGGGCCGTTGCCGAGCGCGGGCCCGGTGCCGCCCGACAGGTTGCAGCCGACATCGAGGCGTCCGAGCTCGGCGACGGTCGCGACGACCGAGGCGTCGACGGCATCGGGATCGGTCACCTCGACGGGCAAGACCAGGGCGCGGCGCCCCTCGGCCCGCACCGCGTCGGCTGTTGCCTCCAATGCGTCGCCGCGCACCTTGAACGACTGCTCGCTCCCCGCCGCGTCGTCGACGATGTCGACACAGGCGACATCGGCCCCGAGGCGTGCGAGTCCGATCGCGACGGCTCGTCCGATGCCTGGCGGCCGCGCCGCGCCCGCGACCCAGGCCACCTGGCCCCGGAAGTCGATCAAGCGGGAGTCAGACAAGCCGGGCTCGGTCATCCCTCGGTGCGGCCCAGCTCGTCGATCACGGCGCCCAGGTCGCGTTCGACCTCGCGTGTCTGCCCGCCGAGCTCGAGGAAGCGCTGCATGCGCGCACGAGCCTCGGGATCCACCAGCGCTCCCCGGAACGCGATCGCTTCGGCGGTGTACCCCACGATCGGGTCGCCCACGGCTACGTCGACGGCCCGCTTCGCGCCCGCGACCGCCTCGGGCGGCATCGCGGCGATCCGCAGCGCGAGGTCGTGTACGAAGTCGTCGATCTCGTCGTCGGCGAGCACCCGGTTCACGTACCCCATCGCGGCGGCTTCGGTCCCCGTGACGTCGCCGCACCCCAGCACGATCTCGAGTGCCCGGGCCCGCCCTACCAGCCGAGTCAGCCGCTGGGTTCCGCCCGCGCCGGGGATGATCCCCAGCGCGACCTCGGGTTGGCCGAAGCGAGCGCTCGGAGTGGCGAACCGCAAGTCACACGCCAGCGCGAGCTCGGAGCCGCCACCCCGGGCGATCCCCCCCACCAGCGAGACCGACACCTTGGGGCACGTTCGGAGCTGGTCGAACAGCACGTTGATGGGCGCCGGAGCATCGGGAGCCCCCTGCCAATCGGTCGCCATGTCGAGGATCATGCCGACATCGGCGTGGGCAACGAAGAACTCGGGGTCCGCGCTCGTCACGACGAGAACCCGGGACTCGGGGTCTGACGCGAACCCGGCGATGAGGCGGACGAGATCGGGGGTGAGCGCGGCATCCCAGAGGTTGATCGGCGGGTGGTCGATGACCGCCCACGCGACACCGTGCTCGACCGTGACCGAGATGTGCTCCAAGCTGCTGTACGCCATCGTGGTCCTGCCCCGGGCTCAGTCGGGCATCGGCGGGTCCCACTGCACGCCGTTGATGTGACTCCCGCCGTCCGCGAACATCGTCATGCCGGTGATGTAGTCGCTGTCCTCGGTCGCGAGGAACAGCGCGACGCCGCCGATATCGTGCTCGGGATCGCCCATGCGGCCCATGGGGTTCTCCTTGAGCATCTCCTTGGCGTTCTCGGGCGCCGACTCCGCGAACGCGACGTACGCCGGCGACGCTGCCGCCGGCGCGATGCAGTTCGCCAAGATGTTGTGCTTCGCCCACTCCCGGGCCGCGGTGCGAGTGATCGCGAGGATCCCGAGCTTCGCCGCGTTGTAGTCGACCGAGTACTGGTGCGCGTTGATCCCGTTGAGCGAGACGAAGTTGATGATCCGCCCCCAGCCCTGTTCCTTCATGTGGGGGAAGACGGCCTGCATCGCCCGGAACGTGTGCACCGGTCCACCCCGGAACGCCAGCTCGAGATCGCCGACGGGCTTGCGCTCGAAGCGGTTGAACGGCGCGGCGACGTAAGCGTTGTTCACGAGGACGTGCACACCGCCGAACTTCGAGAGCGCGACTTCGACCATCGCCTCGATCTGCGCGGCGTCGAGCACGTCGGTCGCGACGAACTTCGCCCGGCCACCGAGCTCGTCGACGATCTCGCGCTCGACCGCGGCACCTGTCTGCGGGTTCACCTCGGCCACGACGACCGCCGCTCCTTCGCGGGCGAAGCGGCGGGCAATCCCGCGACCGATCCCCTGGCCGGCGCCGGTGACGATCGCGACCCGTCCGTCGAGGCGTCCCATCCCGTGTGCTCCCCCATGTGTCTCGTGCGAGCGGCCGAGGGTACCCGAGCGCGCTCCGACCGGGCCGTGAGGCGACCGGTACGCTCCGGCGCCATGAGCGAGAACGAGATCCCCTCCCAGACCGCCGACGAGGTCCTCCACGACGTGCAGGACGGGGTGGCCTGGATCACCCTGAACCGACCCGACTCGGGGAATGCCCTCACCCCCGACCAGCGCGACCAGATGATCGGCCACCTCGAGGACGCGAGCGCCAACCTCGCCGTGCGGGCCGTGGTGATCACCGCGGCCGGCGAGACGGCGTTCTGCACCGGCGCCGACCTCCGGATCGACCGCCCGGAGCAGTTCGAGCGCCCCGAGGGTGCCCCGGAGCGCCCGGCCGGGGCGGTGGCACGCACCTGCGTCGGCGCGCAACGACTCATCGCCGCGATCCAGGACTGCGAGAAGCCGGTCATCGCGGCGGTGAACGGGACCGCCGCCGGGATCGGCGCCCACATCGCGTTCGCGTGCGACCTCGTGCTCGCGGCCGAGACCGCGCGGTTCATCGAGGTGTTCGTACGTCGAGGGATCATCCCCGACGGCGGTGGTGCCTACCTCCTCACCCGACTCGTCGGCCCGCAGAAGGCCAAGGAGCTGATCTTCTTCGGCGACGACCTCGCCGCGACGGACGCGGCCGACCTCGGCCTCGTCAACAAGGTCGTGCCGGGCGCGCAGCTTCGCGACACGGCGAGCGAGTGGGCCGGTCGCCTGGCGACGGGGCCGACCCCGGCGATCGGCCTGTCGAAGTGGCTGGTCAATCGGGCCATGGAGTCCGATCGCACCACCGCGTTCGGCGACGAGCGGTGGGCCCAGGAGATCGCCATGACGAGCGCCGACGCCACCGAGGGACTCGCCAGCTTCGCGGAACGCCGCAGGCCCGTGTTCCAGGGTTGGTGAGACAGGGATGGTGACGGCGTGAGCAGAGCGACCGCTGCCACCGCACCCGTGCTCGGCGCGATCGAGGCCGGCTTCGACGACGCACGCCACGCGCTCGAGGACCTCGTGCGCATCGCATCGATCTCCGCCGATCCGGACCGCGATGCCGACGTGCAGCACAGCGCCGACGCGACCGCCTCGTACCTCGAATCGTGTGGGCTCGAGCACGTCCGCCAGGCCACGGCAGCCGGCTCCCCCCCGGCGGTGATCGGCGAGTGGCTCCACGCCGGGGCCGACGCTCCGACCGTCCTCCTCTATGCGCACCACGACGTGCAACCCCCTGGGTACCAGGAGCGCTGGACGTCGGACCCGTTCGAGCCCGAGACCCGTGACGGCCGCCTCTACGGTCGCGGCACCGCCGACGACAAGGCCGGTGCAGTGGCCCACGGCGCGATGGTCAAGGCCTGGCTCGACACCGCCGGTGCACTCCCCTGCAATGTCAAGGTGTTCGTCGAAGGCGAGGAGGAGATCGGATCGCCGCACCTGGCAGAGTTCCTGGCCGAGTACGCAGACGACCTTGCGGCCGACGTGCTGCTCCTCGCCGACGCCGGCAACTGGAGCGTCGGCACGCCCGGCCTCACCTACTCCTTGCGCGGCCTCGCCGGTGGCGACGTGACCCTGCGTGCCCTCGACGGCCCCGTGCACTCGGGAATGGCCGGGGGCGCGGTCCCCGACCCGGCGATGGGCCTCGCCCGGCTGCTCGCAACCCTGGTCGACGAACACGGCGACATCGCCATCCCCGGCTATTGGGACGACGTACGCCCGCTCACCCCGCGCGAACGCGAGCGGCTCGGCGCGCTCACCGTCAACATCGACGGCCTGCGCGCCGCGTGGGGTGTGCGCGACGGCGTCGAGCTCGCGGGCGACCCGAGCGTGTCGGTCTTCGAGCGGTTGTGGTTCCGTCCGTCGCTCACCGTCATCGGGTTCGACTCGCACCCGATCAACGGGTCGTCGAACCAGGTCGTTGCCCAGGCCTCCGCGCGCCTGAGCCTGCGCGTCGCCCCGGGCCAGGACCCGGACCGGTGCAACGAGCTCGTCCGGCGCCATGTCACCGAGCACGTTCCGTGGGGCCTCGAGGTCAGCTTCGAGACCCACGAGGTCGCGCCCGCGTGGACGTGCGAGCCCGAGGGCTGGGCCTTCGACGCCGCCGAACGCGCACTGGAGGCGGGCTTCGCCAAGACCCCGGTGTTCATGGGCGTCGGCGGCAGCATCCCGTTCGTCGGGCCGTTCGCCGAGGCCTTCGGCGGCATCCCCGCCCTGCTGCTCGGCCCCGCCGACCCCGGCAGCCGCATCCACGGCGAGGACGAGAGCCTGCATCTCGCCGACTGGCACAGCCTCATGCGCAGCGAAGCCCTACTGCTCGCGGAACTCGCGGCGCACCACTGACCGCGTACCACGAGCGGAATCGCTTCGCAGCGCTCAGCGCAGCGATATCGCCAGCGTTTCGAGGACGTCCATCTGCTCCTGCATGCCGCCTTCCATCCCCGAGTCGATGATCGCGTCGCGCTCCTCCTTGC
>Ga0209048_10002232_pt1 | contig 19408 bp, 15 predicted proteins | sample FrelakmetCRP12CR_FD_187146 | JGI IMG/M metagenome (GOLD analysis project Ga0209048, IMG submission 187146) | Freshwater lake sediment microbial communities from the University of Notre Dame, USA, for methane emissions studies - CRP12 CR (SPAdes)... | ecosystem: Environmental > Aquatic >... | reverse complement strand
CAGCTCGCCGAGGGCGGTGCGCTCGACGACGCGGCCGGATTCGTCAAGCGAATGAACGCGATGCTGCAGGACGCCGTGAAGTAGCGTTACGGGCGGCAGGACCGAACCGGGGTCGCGCCCGCCGTGCCGACCGCCTGCCGGCAGCGCGGCGCGGCATTCCGGGGACGGGTTGCCCGGGGGGCACCGGCGAGAGGGGGGCCGGGCTTTGCGCGATCCCGGCAGGCACGTCAGGTGATCCGCCGCGCACCGATGTCATTTGACATAATAACAATTATGCGACATTTGAAGTGTCGTATGCGCTGGGCAAATCCGCCCGCCCCGGGCTTGCACGCTCTCCGCCGCCGGAGCCCTGCCGGCGTTCATTCCCGCAGGATCGTGAGCGCCTGATCGATACGATCAACGCCAATAACTTTCATTCCGTCAATTGCTTGCTTCGGCTTGTTGAGATTCGGGATCAATACTTGCCGGAAGCCGAGCTTCGCCGCTTCGCGGATCCGTTCCTGCCCGCGCTGAACCGGCCGAACCTCGCCGGCGAGACCGACTTCTCCGAAGACCAGCGTCTTCGCCGGCAACGGCCGGCCGGTCAGCGACGAATGGACCGCAAGCAGGATCGCGAGATCGGCCGCGGGCTCGTTGATCCGCACGCCGCCCACCGCGTTGACGAAAACGTCGTAGCCCCCGGTTTCCACACCCCCGTGCCGGTGCAGAACGGCGAGCAGCAGCGACAGGCGCTGCGGGTCCAGACCCACCGACAGCCGCTTGGGCATCCCGCCCTGCACGGGGTCGACGAGCGCCTGGATCTCGACCAGCAGCGGACGCGAACCTTCCAGGGTCGCCACGACGGCCGACCCGGGCACGGGCTCGCCGTGCTTCGACAGGAACAGCGCCGAGGGGTTGGCAACCCCGCGCAACCCGCGCTCGGTCATCGCGAACACGCCGAGCTCGTTGGCCGCGCCGAAGCGGTTCTTGATCGAGCGGACGAGGCGAAAGCTCGAATGCGTGTCGCCCTCGAAATAGAGGACGGTGTCGACGATGTGCTCGAGCACGCGCGGCCCGGCAATCGCGCCTTCCTTGGTCACGTGGCCGACGAAGATGACGACGATGTGGCGCTGCTTGGCGAGGCGCGTCAACTGCGCCGCGCACTCGCGGACCTGCGCCACGCTGCCCGGCGCGGAGGTGAGCGCCTCCGTGTAGGCCGTCTGGATCGAGTCGATGACGACGACCTCGGGCGCTTCCTTGCCGATGGTGGCGACGATCGCCTCCAGCTGCACCTCGGCCAGCAAGGACACCGGGGCGTTGACGAGCCCGAGGCGCTGCGCGCGCAGGGCGACCTGCTCGACCGATTCCTCGCCTGTGACGTAAAGGACCTTCTTCGCGGCGCCGATCGCGGCCATCGCCTGCAGCAGCAGCGTCGACTTGCCGATGCCGGGGTCGCCGCCCAGCAGGATCACCCCGCCCGGCACGAGCCCGCCGCCCAGCACGCGGTCGAATTCCTCGAGTCCCGTCGGAAACCGCGGGCTGCTCTTCGCATCGACGGAGCCGAGCGCACGCACCGCGCTGGCCTTGCCGGACACCGTCTGGAAGCGCGTCGGCTGCGGCGTCGCGACCGTCTCGACCAGCGTGTTCCACGCGTCGCAGTGCGGGCACTGGCCCTGCCACTTCGGGCTCTGGCCGCCGCACTCGGTGCAGCTGTAGACGGTCTTCGGTTTCGCCACAGGGACGCGCCGTACTAGGCCAGCTCGTCCGGAGTGACGACGGCGGTCCCGAGCTTGCCGACGACCACGCCGGCCGCCTCGTTGGCGATGTGCACGGCCGTCGCCAGGTCGGCGCCTGCTCCCAGCAGCGCACCGAGCGCGGCGATAACCGTGTCTCCCGCCCCGGAAACATCGAAGACCTCGCGCGCGACCGCCGGGATGTCCTCGACACCTTCGGCGGTATAGAGACTCATCCCCTCCTCCGACCGCGTTACCAGCAGGGCGGTCAGGTCGAGACCGGTGCGCAGCGCCTGTGCCTTTGCGGCCATCTCGCCCGGATCGGCCCAGCGTCCGACGACCTGGCGGAGCTCGCCGCGATTCGGCGTGACGACGGTGGCACCGCGATACCGGGCCCAGTCGTCGCCCTTCGGATCGACGAGCACCGGCTTTCGCGCGGCCCGTGCGCGCTCGATCATCGTCGCGATGTGCGCGAGGCCGCCCTTGCCATAGTCGGAGAGGATCACGAGGTCGGAGACGGCGAGCAGGCGGTCGTAATCGGCCAGCTTCGTGGCGAGCACCTCGTGCGACGGCGCGGTCTCGAAGTCGATCCGCAAGAGCTGCTGCCTTCGACCGATGACGCGCAGCTTGACGGTGGTGGGCAGCGCCGGATCGCGATGGAACGAGGTCTGCACGCCGTCGGCGGCGAGCAGACGCTCGAGCGTCGCGCCCGCCTCGTCGGCTCCGGTGGCCGAAAGCAGCGTGGCATGCGCGCCGAGGGCGGCGGCGTTGCGCGCGACGTTCGCCGCCCCGCCGGGGCGCTCCTCGGTCCGCGCGATCTTCACGATCGGGACCGGCGCCTCGGGCGAGATCCGGTCGACGTCGCCGAACCAATAGCGGTCGAGCATCACGTCGCCCGCGACCAGTATGCTGGTCCGTGCGACGCGGTCGCGCCAGGTCGAGAATCGCGCGTTCGGGTCAGGCATGCGGGCGCAGTGTAGCAGCCGGGTGGCGGGACACCCCGGCATGCCGCCGCTAGCGACGTCCGATCGAGAAGTATTCCAGTCCCGCGGCGCGCACGAGCCCGGGCTCGTAGAGGTTGCGGCCGTCGAAGACCAGCGGCATCTTCAGCATCCGGAAGATCTTCTCGAAGTCGGGGCTGCGGAACTCCTTCCATTCGGTGACGACGACGAGCGCGTCGGCACCCGCGACCGCCTCCATCGGCGACCCCGCGTACGCGAGCCAGCGCGCGTCGCCGTAGATGCGCTTCGCTTCCAGCATCGCCACCGGATCGTAGGCCACGATGCCGGCGCCCCGAGCGACGAGCGCCGCCATGATCTCGCGCGACGGCGCCTGGCGCATGTCGTCGGTGTTCGGCTTGAACGCGAGGCCCCAGAGCGCGAACCGGCGCCCCGCGAGATTCTCGCCGAGCCTCGCGACGATCTTCTCCACGAGCCGCAGCTTCTGTGCCTCGTTCGCGGTTTCGACCGCGTTGAGGATCCTGAGCGGCCGGCCGAGTTCCGTGGCGGTGTGCTGGAGCGCCTTCACGTCCTTGGGGAAGCACGAGCCGCCGTAGCCGACGCCCGGGTACAGGAACTGCCAGCCGATCCGCGGGTCCGAGCCGATGCCCTGCCGCACGTGCTCGATGTCGGCACCGAGCGCGTCGGCGAGGTTCGCGAGCTCGTTCATGAACGAAATGCGCGTCGCGAGCATCGCGTTGGCCGCGTACTTGGTGAGCTCGGCCGAGCGCACGTCCATGACGAGCACCCGCTCGTGGTTGCGCTGGAACGGCGCGTACACTGCGCGCATCGCGGCGATCGCGCGCTCGTCGTCGGCGCCGACCACGATGCGATCGGGCTTCATGAAATCGTCGACCGCGGCGCCTTCCTTCAGGAATTCCGGGTTCGACACGACGGCGAACCCGGTGGCCGCTCCCCGCGCCCGCAGCTCCTCCCCGATCGCCGCGCGCACGCGGTCGGCCGTGCCAACCGGGACCGTCGACTTGTCGACGACGATCTTGAATTCCGTCATGCGCCTGCCGATCTCGCGCGCCGCCGCGAGCACGTACTGCATGTCGGCCGAACCGTCCTCGTCCGGCGGCGTGCCGACGGCGATGAACTGCAGCGCGCCGTGCGCGACCGCGGCGGCCGCGTCGGTGGTGAAGCGCAGGCGGCCCGCGACCACGTTCCGCTCGATCAGCGTGGCGAGTCCCGGCTCGTGAATGGGCACGCCGCCCTCGTCCAGGATCGCGATCTTGCGCGCGTCGACGTCGAAGCAGAGCACGTCGTTGCCGACCTCGGCCAGGCAGGTCCCCGTGACGAGGCCCACGTAGCCCGTCCCGATCATCGTGATCTTCATGCAACCGCTCCAAGCGAAACGTTGATGGCTGCAAGCGCCGCGACCGGGTCGGGCGCCTGCGTGATGGGGCGGCCGACCACCAGATAATCGGCGCCGTTGGCGACCGCGGCCTCGGGCGTGATGACGCGCGCCTGGTCGTCCCTCGCGCTTCCGGGCGGCCGGATGCCGGGCGTCACGAGCTTGAATCGCGGTCCGAGCGCCGATCGCAGCGCGGGTGCCTCGACCGCCGAGCACACGACGCCGTCGAGGCCGCTCGCCGCAGCCAGGCGCGCGAGCCGCAGCGCCTGCTGCGGGGCGGTGTCGTGAACGCCGGTGGCGGCAAGATCGGCGTCGCCAAGGCTCGTCAGCACGGTCACCGCAATCAGCAGCGGTTTCGCCCCCCCGGCCGTCGCGGCGGCCTCGTCGACGGCCCTGCGGGCGGCGCCGAGCATCGCAGCCCCGCCGGCGGCGTGCACGTTCAGCATCCACACGCCGAGGTGGGTGGCCGCCGCGCAGGCCTGCGCGACGGTGTTCGGAATGTCGTGGAACTTGAGGTCGAGGAACACGCGAAACCCGCGCGCCACCATCCAGCGGACGGGTTCCGGACCGGCGACCACGAACATTTCCTTGCCGACCTTGAGCGCGCAGGCGGCGGGATCCAGGCGGTCCGCGAGCGCGAGCGCGTGCATGGGGTTGGCGAAGTCGAGCGCGACGATTACTCGGGGATCAGGCATAGCCGTCAGGGGTCTCCGTGCGTCGCGGCGAGTACGTCTCCCACTTGCCGCATCCCGGGCATCGCCAATAGTACTGGCGCGCCCGGAAGCCGCAGTGGTCGCACTTGTACATGCCGAGACGCTTGATGTGCTGGCCGACGAGCTGCTTCACGAGCTCGAGATCGTGCCGACGGTCCGCGGGCGCCGCAAGCAGCTGCGCCTCGAGCAGCCGGTCGAGTCCGAGCAGCGTCGGATTGCGCGCCAGCTCGTCCTTGATCAGCGCTCCCGCCGCGTCGGGGCCCTCCTCCGTCAGCATCAGCGTGAACAGCGTGTTGAGCACGTCGAGCGACGGGTACTGCTGCTGGTAGGCCTTCAGGACGCGCAGCGCCTGCGCGGGGCTGCCCTGGCGGCGGTAAGCGTCGGCGAGCCGTTCGGCGACGAGCGACAGGAACGCCGGGTTCTGCGACTCGATCCGCTGCCATGCATCGATCGCCGCGGAGAGCCCGCCGTGCTGCGCCTCGAGGTCGCCGAGGAGCATCGTGGCCCGCGCGCAGGCCTTGTACTCGGCGAGGGCACGGTCGATCTCCGCGCGCGCGGTCACGACGTCGGACTTGACCAGCGCCGCCTGCGCCAGCTCGCAATGGTAGTGCGCGATTTCCCTGAAATACGGCCGCTTCGCGATCGCCTCCATGCGCCGCGTGACCGCGATCGCCTTCTGCCAGTCCTTCTCCTGCTCGTAGATCGAGATCAGGAACCCGAGCGACGCGTGCTCGAACGGCGATCCGTCGAGCTTGGTGAAGAGCTCCTCGGCGCGGTCCAGCAGGCCCGCGCGGTGGAAGTCCTGCGCGAGCTCGAACACGGCGGCCTGCCGCTTGTCCGCGGGGAGGTCCGAGCGGTCGAGCAGGTTCTGGTGCATCCGCGTCGCCCGGTCGATCTCGCCCTGGCGCCGGAACAGGCTGCCGAGGGCGAAATGCAGGTCGACCGTCTGCGGATCGACCTTGACCACCTCGATGAACGACTCGATCGCCTTGTCGGGTTGTTCGTTCAGCAGGAAGTTGAGCCCGCGGAAATACGACAGCGGCAGCGCCCGCGATTCGCGCAGCAGGTGCTTGATGTCGATACGCGCGGCGATCCATCCCAGCGCGAAGAACAGCGCAGGGATCGGCAGCAGCCACCACAAATCGAATTCCATGGGCGCGGGGGCGAGTCAGCCTACCTGGGCCGGTGCTGGCGCGGCGTCGGTCTCAGTCACCGCCGCGGTCCGCGGGCTCGAACCCTGGGCCCGAGCCCGGCGTCGTTCCCGGGACCGTCCCGGTGCGGGCCCAGTCCGCATGCGGCGGGGCGTCGCGGCCGCGCTGCTCGCGCCGCAATCGGCTCAACTGGCGTGCCAGCCGTACCGAGCGCAACGCACCGGCGAGCAGCCCGGCGGTCGCACCCAGCGCGAAGGCGATCAGCACGACGAAGATCAACGGCGCCTGCCAGCTCCACCAGTGGTAGAACTTCAGCGTCACCGGGTCGGAGTTCTGCAGCGCCAGGAACAGCAGCGCTAGGAACAGCACGACCCCGACGATCCAGCGTAGAACTTGCATCAGGTCCCCGGCGAAACGAAACGGACGGCGCCGCGCCCGTTGGCTTCGCCCCGCTCGCTCACGCGCCGGCCTCCGCACGGAAAGCGTGCCGCGACGCGGCGAGCCGTCGGCCTCGCACAATCGCGCGCGGACGCGCCCTGCGGGCCTGGGCTTCGCCCCGCTCGCTCATGTGCTCCCCTTGAAATCGACGCGCTCGCGCAGTTCCTTGCCGGCCTTGAAGTGCGGGACGTGCTTCTCCGGCACCTGCACCTTGTCGCCGGACTTGGGATTGCGCCCGGTTCGCGGCGGGCGGTAGTTGAGGCCGAAGCTGCCGAACCCGCGGATCTCGATTCGTTCCCCTTTCGCCAGGCTCTCCGCCATGGCGTCGAGGATCATCTTGACCGCGAGCTCCGCGTCCTTCGCGACGAGCTGCGGGAACTGCGCCGCAAGGCGGTCGATCAGCTCCGATTTGGTCATCACGCGGCCCGTTTACTCGGTCGGCTTGTTGTCCATCTTGGCACGCAGCAGCGCGCCGAGATTGGTCGTCCCGGAACTCGTGCCGGAAGTGTCGGCCTTGATGTTCTGGATCGCCTCGGTCTCCTCGGCGTGGTCTTTCGCCTTGATGGACAGGTTGATGCTGCGGTTCTTGCGGTCGATGTTGATGATCATCGCGGTGACCGGATCGCCCTCCTTGAGGTGGGTCCGGATGTCCTCGACGCGGTCGCGCGCGACTTCGGAGGCGCGCAGATAGCCTTCGACCTCTCCTTCGAGCGCGATCACCGCGCCCTTGCCGTCGAGCGACTTCACCGTTCCCTTGACCACATTGCCCTTGTCGTGCGTCGCGACGTAGTTGGAGAACGGATCGCCGTCGAGCTGCTTGATGCCCAGCGAGATGCGCTCGCGCTCGACGTCGATCGCGAGCACCACCGCCTCGACGTCGGCGCCCTTCTTGTAGTCGCGCACGGCGGCCTCGCCGGCGAGCGTCCACGACAGGTCGGACAGGTGGACGAGGCCGTCGATCCCTCCCGGCAGGCCGACGAACACGCCGAAATCGGTGATCGACTTGATCTGCCCGGTCACGCGGTCGCCCTTCTTGTGGTTCATCGCGAAGTCGTCCCACGGATTCGACATGCACTGCTTCATGCCGAGCGAGATGCGGCGGCGCTCCTCGTCGATCTCGAGGATCATCACCTCGACCTCGTCGCCGAGCTGGACGACCTTGGTCGGATGGATGTTCTTGTTCGTCCAGTCCATCTCGGACACGTGGACCAGGCCCTCGATCCCCGACTCGATCTCGACGAACGCACCGTAGTCCGTGATGTTGGTGACCTTCCCGAACAGGCGCGTGCCCGTCGGGTACCGGCGGGAGAGCCCGACCCACGGGTCCTCGCCGAGCTGCTTCATGCCGAGCGAGACGCGGTTCTTCTCCTGGTCGAACTTCAGGATCTTCGCGGTGACTTCGTCGCCCACCGCGAGGACCTCCGACGGATGCTTGACGCGGCGCCACGCGAGGTCGGTGATGTGGAGCAGGCCGTCGATTCCGCCGAGATCGACGAACGCGCCGTAGTCGGTGATGTTCTTGACGACGCCCTTGACGATCGCGCCCTCCTGCAGCGTGGACAGGAGCTTCTCGCGCTCCTCCCCGAGGCTTGCCTCGAGCACCGCGCGCCGCGAGACGACGACGTTGTTGCGCTTGCGGTCGAGCTTGATGACCTTGAACTCGAGCGCCTTGTTCTCGAAGGGGGTCGTGTCCTTGACGGGGCGGATGTCGACCAGCGAACCCGGCAGGAACGCGCGGATGCCGTTGACCATCACGGTCAGGCCGCCCTTCACCTTGCCGGTGACGAGACCGGAGACGATCAGGCCCTGCTCCATCGCCGCCTCGAGGTCGTGCCACGCCTTGAGGCGCTTGGCCTTGTCGCGCGACAGCTTCGTCTCGCCGTAGCCGTCTTCCAGGCTCTCGATCGCGACGGTGACGAAATCGCCGGCCTTGACCTCGATCTCGCCCTTGTCGTTCTTGAACTCCTCGATGGGGATGAAGCTCTCGGACTTGAGACCCGCGTTGACGACGACGATGTTGTAGTCGACGCGGACGACTTCGGCGGTGATCAGTTCGCCCTGGCGCATCTCCTGCCGCGTGAGGGACTCCTCGAAGAGGGCGGCGAAGTTTTCGATCGGTGCGGCGGGGCTGGCGCTGGCGATGCTGGTGGTGGCGGTAGCCATGGGGGTTGGTTCCTTCTCTTGTCGAAACCGCCGGTCGCGAGAACCCTGTTTCTCGCCCGGCGGGCTGGTTGTCGATATCCGTCCGGACGCGCCGGCTAAAGCGCTCGCGGAAGGCCCTTCTGCACGGCCCGGCAAAGCCGGTCCGCTGTTTCCGGTCGTCTCCGCTTCCGGATCGGCGCGTCCCGGCCCCCGTTCGAGGTACAGGTCGAGCACGAAACGGATCGCGGCGTCGATCGTCACGTCCGTGGTATCCAGGATCACCGCGTCGGCGGCCGGCGCCAGCGGGGCGACCGCCCTGCCGGTGTCGCGCGCGTCGCGCTCCCGAATATCGCGCAAAAGACTTTCAATTGTACTGGAGTTTCCTTTTTCGATCAACTGGTTATGCCGCCGCCTCGCACGTTCCTCCGGGCTCGCCGTCACGAACACCTTGAGCCGGGCGTCCGGGAATACCACTGTTCCCATATCGCGCCCGTCGGCAACGAGCCCGGGCCACCTCCGGAACGACCGCTGCCGCTCGATGAGCGCCGCGCGGACGGCGGGGTGCACGGCAACGACCGACGCGGCGGCGCTGACGCCCTCGCTTCGGATCGCCTGGGTGACATCGCGGCCGTCCAGGTCGATGCGTCCCTCGGTAAAGGCCGCGTCGAGGCGGCGGGCGACCGCGGCGAGCTCCGGTTCCGCATCGAGCGGGATCCCGGCCGCGAGCGCCTTCAATGCCACGAGCCGGTACAGGGCGCCGCTGTCGAGCAGATGAAAGCCGAGCGCGTGCGCGACACCGGTCGCAACGGTACCCTTGCCGGACGCCGCGGGGCCGTCGACGGCGATGACAGGAACGACGCCGGTCATGGCTTCGCCACCGCGGTAAAGGCGGCGAAATAGCCCGGATAGGTCTTGCGCACGCAATCCGGATCGACGATGCGCACCGCAACCCCGCCGAGCGACGCCAGCGAGAAGCACATCGCGATCCGGTGGTCGTCGTACGTTTCGATGGTCGCCGGCGTGAGCTTGCGCGGCGGAACGACCGTGAGGCGGTCCGCGCCGGCGGTGACCTTCGCGCCCAGCTTGCGCAATTCCGTGGCCATTGCGGCGATCCGGTCGGTTTCCTTGACGCGCCAGCTCGCGATTCCGGTCAACGTGGTCGGGCCGCGTGCAAACAGGGCGACGACCGCGAGCGTCATCGCGGCGTCGGGAATCGCGACACAGTCGATGTCGATGCCTTCGAGCGCGCCGCCCGACGCCGCCTCGATCCAGCCGTCGCCGCTGCGGATCACGGCCCCCATCCGGGCCAGCGCATCGGCGAACGCGACGTCCCCCTGGATCGACTGGCGCCCGACGCCGGTGACGCGGACCGGTCCGCCGGCAACCGCGCCGGCAGCGAGGAAATAGGACGCCGACGAGGCATCGCCCTCGACCTGGATCGTGCCCGGACTTGCGTACCGCGCGCCGGCCGGGACACGGAATGTTCGCCACGCGTCCTGCGCGACGCCGACGCCGAAGCGGCCCATCAGGTTGGTGGTGATCGAGACATAGGGCTTCGAAACGAGCTCGCCGGTGACGTCGACCGTCATCGCCCGCCCCCCGCGCGCGGCAAGGAGCGGCAGCGCCATCAGGAGCGCGGACAGGAACTGGCTCGACACTTCGCCGCGCACGGCGGCGCGATCCGGCATGTCCGTCGCCCCGGCGCGGCCGGGACCGATCGCAAGCGGCGGAAATCCGTCCCGGCCCAGATAGGCGATGTCGGCGCCGAACGCGCGCAACGCGTCGACGAGGTCGCCGATCGGGCGCTCGTGCATCCGCGCGACGCCGGAGAGCTCGTAGCGGCCGCCCGCGAAGGCGAGCACGGCGGCGAGCGGCCGGTATGCGGTCCCGGCGTTGCCCAGGAAGAGCCGCGCGCTCGTCGCCGGGATGCGCCCCCCCTGCCCGTGCACGACGAAATCGCGCGTCCCCGCGGCGCGCTCCACCCGGATTCCGAGCTGCACCAGCGCGTCCTGCATGCGGTCGACATCGTCGGCGTCGAGCAGCCCGCGCACGGTCGTCGTCCCGTCCGCGAGCGCCGCGAGCAGAAGCGTGCGGTTGGAGATGCTCTTCGAGCCCGGCAGGGCGACGACCCCCTCGGCGCGCGAGGCGGGCGGGAGGTCGAGATGACCGGTCGCCGACGCGTTTCCGGCATTCATCGCCGTCGTCCCATCAGGGCTCGCGCGCCCCGTCGGCGGGAACGGCGGGCGCGGTCCCGAAGCGTGCGCCCCACGCGCGGCGCGCGGCGGATGCGCGCGCGAGAACGGCCTCGAGCGCGGCACCGTCGCCGGCCGCCACCATCGCCGCGACACGGTCGAGTTGCGCCCGGAATGCATCGACTTCCGCGAGAAGCGCGTCGCGGTTGGCAAGCGAGATGTCGCGCCACATCTCGGGGGATCCGGCGGCGATCCGCGTGAAATCGCGAAAGCCGCTCGCGGCATAACGGAAGACCTCGCCCGCGTCGGCGCGGGACGCGAGCAGGTCCACGAGCACGAATGCCAGCAGGTGCGGCAGATGCGACACGGCGGCGAAGACCCGGTCGTGCGCGGCCGGATCCAGCTCGCGCACGTGCGCGCCGCAGGCACGCCAGAGCCCGGCGACGGTCGCGACCGCCGTCCGATCGGTTTCCGGCAGCGGCGTCAGCACGACGTTGCGGTCGCGATACAGCGTCGCGAAGGCCGCCGCCGCACCGGTGTCCTCGGTGCCGGCGATCGGATGCCCGGGCACGAACCGCGCAAACGCGCGGCCCAGGTGCTCCCGCGCGTCCGCGATCACGTTCTGCTTGGTGCTGCCCGCGTCGGTGACGATCGCGCCCGGCGGAAGCCGGCCCGCCAGCGCCGCGAGGAGCGCCGGAAACTGCGCGACCGGCGTGGCGAGCAGCACGAGGTCGGCGGCGGCGATCTCGCGCGTCCAGTCGGCATCGAGCGTGACGGCGCGATCGACGATGCCGAGCCCGAGCGCCGCCTCGAGGTTGGCGCGGCCGCGACCGATGCCCACGATCGATCCGACCCGCCCGGCGGCTCTGAGCGCCAGCGCGAACGATCCGCCGATGAGCCCGACGCCGATGACGACGAGCGTAGCGACGCGCGGTTCGCCTGCGGTCATGGCGGATGCGACCGGCGGGCGCGGGTCAGCCCGCCAGGGCGACCGCGAGCGCGTCGAGGAACCGGCGGTTCTCCACGGACAGTCCGACGGTGACGCGGAGAAATTCCGGCAACCCGTAGTTGGCGACGGGGCGCACGATCACACCCTGCTTCAGGAGGCGCGCATAGACCGACGCCGCGTCGCCGACCCGGATCAGCATGAAGTTCGCGTGCGACGGAATGAACGGCAGCCCGAGCGCGCGCGCACCCTCCTCCAGCTGCCGCATTCCGGCACGGTTGATGATCCGGCTCTGCTCGACGTAGTCGGCGTCGGCAAGTGCCGCGAGCGCGGCGGCCTGCGCGAGAGCGTTGACGTTGAAGGGCTGGCGGACACGGTTCAGCATGTCGGCGACGTTCGGGTCCATGATCCCGTAGCCCACCCGCAGCGCCGCGAGACCGTACGCCTTCGAGAACGTGCGCGAGACCACGAGGTTCGCGTATTTCGCGATCCACGCTGCCGAGGGTGCCTGCCGCTCCGGCTCGAGGTACTCGTTGTACGCCTCGTCGAGCACGACCAGCACGTCGTCGGGCACCGACGCGATGAACGCCTCCAGCGCGTCCGGCGCGATCCACGTGCCCGTCGGATTGTTGGGGTTCGCGACGAACACGATGCGCGTGGCCGGGGTGATGGCCGTGCGCATCGCGGGAAGGTCGTGGCGGTAGTCGACCGCAGGCACCTCGATGCCGGTGGCCCCCCGCGCCTGGACGGCGAGCGGATAGACGGCGAAGGCATGGCGCGAATAGACCGCGTGGTCCCCGGGCCGCAGGAACGCCTGGGTGACGAGCTCCAGCACGTCGTTCGAGCCGTTGCCCAGCACGATCTGCTCCGCCGATAGGTCGAAGCGCGCGGCCAGCGCCGCTTTCAGCGCAAACCCGTTCCCGTCGGGATAGCGGCATACGTCCTCGACCGCCGCCGCGACCGCGGCGCGGACCGTCGGGCTGGGCCCGCGGGGATTCTCGTTCGAGGCAAGCTTGACGATGTCCGCTTCCACGAGACCGTATTCGCGCGCCAGTTCGGCGATGGGCTTGCCGGGCAGATAACGCGCGATGCGGCGGACGTAGTCGGGCGCCTGCAGCGACAGATCGGGATGGGGACGGGGGGTCGGTTGCACGCTGGTCGCGCTCTTAATAAACAGCTGCAGGATAAGAACCTAGGATCTTGAACATAGGCGCTTTATTTTTCAGCTCCGCCAGCGCCGCCGCGACCTCGCGGTCGCTTTCATGGCCGGCAATATCGACGAAGAACACGTATTCCCAGAGGCCGGTTCCCGCCGGCCGCGACTCGAGGCGCGTCATGCTGACGCCATGCGTCGCGAACGGCTCGAGCAGGGCGTGCATGGCGCCCGGCCGGTTGGGCGCGGCCATCACGAGCGAGGTCTCGTCGCGGCCGGACGCAGGCACCGGATGCCGCCCCAGCACCCAGAATCGCGTCGTGTTGTCGGGCTCGTCCTCGATGTGCGGGGCGAGGATGTTCAGTCCGTAGATCGCCGCCGCGTTCTCGCCCGCGATCGCGGCGGCACCGGGCTCCGTCGCGGCCAGGCGCGCGGCCTCCGCGTTGCTCGCGACCGCCAGCTTGGCCGCATTGGGCAGATGCAGCGCCAGCCAGCGCGCGCACTGCGCGAGCGACTGCGCGTGCGAATAGACGCGTTCCACCTCGCCGACCGCGGCTGCCGTCGCGAGGAGGTTCTGCCGGATTCGCAGCCGGATCTCGCCGCAGATGGTCAGCGGCGTCTTGCACATGAGGTCGAGCGTGCGCCCGACCGTGCCTTCGGTGGAATTCTCGACCGGCACGACCGCATGGTCAGTCTGGCCGCTTTCGGCGGTACGAAAGACTTCGTCGATCGTGAGGCAGGGCACCGCATCGACGAACTGCCCGAAGTGCTTTGCGACCGCCGCGTGCGAGAACGTGCCCGGAGGACCCAGATAGGCAATCCGCAGCGTCTGCTCCAGCGCAAGGCACGCGGACATCACTTCGCGGAAGACGCCGGTCACGGCCTCGCCGGACAGGGGGCCGCGGTTCGCCGCCTGCAGCCGCGCGAGCACCTGTGCCTCGCGCTCGGGTCGGTAGGCGGCACCGCCGCCCTTGAGCCGGCCGATCGCCTGCGCGTGCGTCGCGCGCGCGCTGAGGCGCTCCAGAATCTCCCGGTCGAGCTCGTCGATCGCCGCGCGGCGGCGCGCGAGCTCGCGCTTGCCGTCGTCGGTCTCAGCCATGGGACCGTGCCGCCCGCGGGTTCACGCCGCATCGCCTCGTCCGGACCGTCGGGCCGCGTGGCGAACCGTTGCGGACGTCACTCTTCATCTTCTTCCTTCTCGACGACGCGCTCGAGACCCGCGAGCTTCTCCCCGTCGTCGAGATTTATCAGTGTTACGCCCTGCGTCGACCGGCTCATCTCGCGGATCGATTTCACCGGCGTCCGAATCAGCACGCCGCCGGTGGAAATCAGCATCACCTCGTCGTCGGGGTGGACGAGCGCCGCGGCGACGACGGTTCCGTTGCGCGCCGTCTGCTGGATCGCGATCATCCCCTTGGTTCCGCGCGCGTGCCGCGTGTACTCGACGATCGGCGTGCGCTTGCCGTAGCCGTTCTCCGTCGCGGTCAGCACCGACTGCTGCTCGTCCTCGGCGACCAGCATCGAGATCACCCGCTGCGCCCCGCCGAGCATCATCCCGCGCACGCCGTGCGCGTTGCGGCCCATCGGGCGGACGTCGTTCTCGTCGAAGCGCACCGCCTTGCCGCCCGAGCTGAACAGCATCACGTCGTGGGTGCCGTCGGTCAGCGCGACGCCTATCAGCGAATCGCCTTCGGACAGGTCCACCGCGATGATGCCCGAGGCGCGCGGGCGCGAGAACTCCGACAGCGGCGTCTTCTTGACGGTTCCCATCGCGGTGGCCATGAAGACGAACTGCGTGTCCGTGAATTCGCGGACCGGAAGGATCGCCGTGATCTTCTCGCCTTCCTGGAGCGGCACGAGGTTGACGATGGGCTTGCCGCGCGCGATCCGCGTCCCCTGCGGCACGTTGTAGACCTTGAGCCAGTACACGCGACCGCGGTTGGAGAAGCAGAGGATGTGGTCGTGCGTGTTGGCGATGAACAGGCGATCGATGAAATCGTCTTCCTTCGTCGCCGTCGCCTGCCTTCCGCGCCCTCCCCGCTTCTGCGCGCGGTACTCGGCGACCGGCTGCGCCTTCATGTAACCGCCGTGGGACAGGGTGACGACCATGTCCTGCGGCGCGATCAGGTCCTCCATCGACAGGTCGACGCCCTGCGCGACGATCTCCGAGCGGCGGGCGTCGCCGAACTGGTCGCGGACGGCGGTCAGCTCGTCGCGGACGATCACCGTGACGCGCGCGGGTTTCGCCAGGATGTCGAGCAGATCGACGATCTGCGCCATCACGTCCCGGTACTCGCCGAAGATCTTGTCCTGCTCGAGGCCGGTCAGGCGCTGCAGCCGCAGCTCGAGGATCGCCTGGGCCTGCGCGTCGGACAGCCGGTAGCCCGGCGGCGCCGCGTCGGCGTGCCATCCGAATTCCACGGGCAGCCCGTCCGGCCGGGCGGAGTCGGCCGCCGCGCGCTGCAGCATCTCCTCGACCAGCGGCGAGCGCCAGACCTTCGTCATCAGCGCGATCTTCGCGTCGGCGGGCGCCGCGGCGGCCTTGATCAGCGCGATGATCTCGTCGACATTGGACAGCGCGACGGCAAGCCCTTCGAGGATGTGCCCGCGCTCGCGGGCCTTGCGCAGCTCGAAGCGCGTGCGGCGCACGACGACCTCGCGCCGGTGCTGGAGGAAGTACTCGACGAACTGCTTCAGATTGAGGAGGCGCGGCTGCCCGTCCACCAGCGCGACCATGTTCATCCCGAAGCTGTCCTGCAGCTGCGTCAGCTTGAACAGGTTGTTGAGGACGATCTCCGCGAGCTCGCCGCGCTTCAATTCGATGACCACGCGCATGCCGGACTTGTCCGACTCGTCGCGCAGGTCCGAGATGCCCTCGAGCTTCTTTTCGCGGACGAGCTCCCCGATGCGGGTGAGCAGATTCGCCTTGTTCACCTGATACGGGATCTCGTCGACGATGATCGCCTGGCGGTTCCCCTTCTCCAGCTCCTCGATGTGCGTGCGCGCCCGCATCACGACGCGGCCGCGGCCCGACCGGTAGCCCTCGCGCACGCCCTCGACGCCGTAGATGATGCCGGCCGTGGGGAAATCCGGCGCGGGAACGATCTCGATCAGCTCGTCGACGGTCGTCTCGGGATTGGCGAGCAGGGCAAGGCAGGCGTTCGCGACCTCGGTCAGGTTGTGCGGAGGAATGTTGGTCGCCATGCCGACCGCGATGCCGGACGAGCCGTTGATCAGCAGGTTCGGCAGCCGCGCGGGCAGCACCGACGGCTCCATCTCCTTGCCGTCGTAATTCGGCACGAAGTCGACCGTTTCCCGGTCGATGTCGGCGAGCATCTCGGCTGCGATCCTCTGCAGCCGGCACTCCGTGTACCGGTAGGCGGCGGCGCCATCGCCGTCGACGGAGCCGAAATTCCCCTGGCCATCGATCAGCGGATAGCGCAGCGAGAATTCCTGCACCATCCGGACCAGCGCCTCGTAGGTCGCGGAATCGCCGTGCGGATGGTATTTGCCGAGCACGTCCCCGACCACGCGCGCGCACTTCACGTACGGGCGGTTCCAGACCGTATTCGACTCGTGCATCGCGAACAGCACGCGCCGGTGCACGGGCTTCAAGCCGTCGCGGACGTCCGGCAGCGCCCGTCCCACGATCACGCTCATCGCGTAATCGAGGTACGAATGCCGCATTTCCGCTTCGAGGCTTACGGGGAGGGTTTCTTTGGCAAACTGCTCCATGGGCGCGGATTTCTTCGTTAATGGCGGTTGCAAGGGGTTCGCCGGACATTCCGGGGGCTGGCCGGGATGCGGGCACGGCCGGCGCGAAATACGGCGCGTGCGATCCCGCTGCGCGCCGGGCGATCCGGGGCGGTCATGGCAACCGGGGGGTCGCTTCTGACCCTTGTCGCGGAAGGGCCTTGAAAAAGCGACATTTTATCACGGCGTTGCATCGCCGCGACAGTCGGGAGCGGGGTGTTGCCAAAACCCGACTTTCTTTTGCACCTGTCGGGGGCGTGTGCTATATTTTCCCGTGAAGCAAAGGATTCGGCGCCGTGGTGGATTATCCATCTTTCCAACGCCGCGCGAGTACTCTGGGTCCGCGAAAAACTTGTCCAAAACCAAAGCCTAAGGGGTGAAACAATGACTCGTCGTCTCGTTACCGGTGCCCTCGTCGGCGCGCTCGCCGCGGTCGTTTCCGCGGGTGCAGCAGCGCAGGCGAATCCGACCAACAGCGGTTACGTCCTGTCGGCTACGGGCGGCGCCGACAACAATGTCGTGCGCAGCGGGAACTACGGCGATCCGAGGATCAGCAACCTGTGCTGGCGCACCGGGTACTGGACGCCGGCCATGGCGATTGCCCAGTGCGACCCCGATCTGATGCCGAAACCGGCCCCGGCCCCCGCCCCTGCGGCCGCTCCGCCGCCCCCGCCGCCGCCGCCCCCGGCGCCGGCCCCGACGCCGGCAGCTCCGCAGGTGCAGAAGATCACGCTGGCGTCCAAGGCGCTGTTCGACTTCGACAAGGCCGTGCTGAAGCCCGAGGGCAAGGCCGCGATCGATACCGAGATCATCGCCAAGCTCAAGGACGTGCAGAAGCTCGAACTGGTTCTCGTCACCGGCCACACCGACCGGATCGGTTCGCAGGCGTACAACCAGAAGCTCTCCGAGCGCCGGGCCGACGCTGTCCGCGACTACCTGGTATCGAAGGGCGTCGCCAAGGACAAGATCGAAACCCTCGGCATGGGCAAGACGCAGCCGGTTCCGGGCGTCACCTGCACGATGAAGGCGATGAAGGAACTGATCGCCTGCCTCGCGCCGAACCGTCGCGTGGAAGTCGAGGTCAAGGGCGAAGCGATCAAGAAGTAACGCTCGCGATATCCCTGAAAAGCCCCGCGTTCGCGCGGGGTTTTTTTTCGCCCGACCGGCCATTCCGCGTTACGCTCACCGCATGCAATCCGTGGACCTCCGTCTGGACGCGGGCTGGATCGTGCCGATCGAGCCCGAAGGCGCGCTGCCCGACCATGCGCTGATCGTCGACGCCGGCCGCATCGTCGCGCTCGTTCCGGGTGCGGTGGCCGATCTGCGCTTCGAACCGCGTGAGCGACTGGCGTTGCCACATCACGTCCTCGTGCCGGGCCTCGTCAATGCCCATACGCATGCAGCGATGAGCCTCTATCGGGGAATCGCCGACGACATTCCGCTGCAGGTCTGGCTCGAGCAGCACATCTGGCCGCGCGAGGCCAGGTTCGCGGCACCCGATTTCGTCTATGACGGCGCGCGCCTCGCGGCCGCGGAGATGCTGCTGGGCGGCGTGACCTGCTGCAATGACATGTATTTCTTTCCCGAAGCGAGCGCGCGGGCGTTCCTGGAACTCGGCATGCGCGCGATGCTGGGCCTGCCGGTCCTCGATTTTCCGACCCCCTACGCCGCCGACGCGGACGGCTACCTGCAGCAGGGGCTCGCCATCCGCGATTCCCTGAAGCACGAAGCGGGCCTCGCCTTCTCGCTGTCGCCGCACGCGCCCTACACGGTCGGCGACGCGACCTGGGAAAGGATCGTCGTCTTCGCGCGGCAACTCGATCTGCCGATCCAGACCCATCTGGCCGAGACCTCGCAGGAGGTCGCGCAAAGCCGCGACTCCCACGGGCGCACGCCGCTCGGGCGCCTGCATGCGCTGGGAGCGACGGGACCCGGGTTCATCGCGATTCACGGCGTGCACCTTTCGACCGAAGACATCGCGCTGCTCGCGGCCCAGGGAAGCCATGTCGTGCACTGCCCGGTCTCGAACATGAAGCTCGGCAGCGGCATCGCGCCGGTTTCGGCGATGCTCGCGGCCGGGCTCAATGTCGCCCTCGGCACCGACGGCGCGGCCTCGAACAACCGGCTCGACCTCTTCGGCGAAATGCGCATCGCGGCATTGCTCGCCAAGGTCGCCGCCGGCGATCCGGCGGTAATGCCGGCGCACCAGGTGCTTCGCGCCGCGACGCTTGCCGGCGCCCGCGCGCTCGGCCTCGACGGCGAGATCGGCTCGCTCGTCCCCGGCAAGCAGGCGGACATCACCGCCGTCGACCTGTCGACGCTCGACGCGACGCCCTGCTACGATCCGGTTTCGCACCTCGTCCACGCCGTGGGGCGCGAGGCCGTGACCGACGTCTGGGTCGCCGGAAGACGCGTGGTGTCGCGCGGCACGCTCACGACGGCCGACGAAGCGTCGATCCTGGCCCGGGCGCGGCTGTGGCAGGAGCGCCTCCAATGATCGCCTCCGCAACGCCGGCGCCGGCAGCGCCGACCGGGAAGCCCCTCAACGTCGACGCCGGCGAGCTCGAGAAATTCGCCGCGCTCGCCCATCAATGGTGGGATCCGGACAGCCCGATGTTCGGCCCGCTGCACGGGATGAATCCGCTCCGCCTCGAATGGATCGATCGCACGTGCGGCGGACTCGCCGGCAAGCGGGTGGTCGACGTGGGCTGCGGCGGCGGCATCCTCTCGGAGTCGATGGCCGTGCGGGGCGCACGGGTGCTCGGCATCGATCTCGGGGAGAAGGCGCTCGGCGTCGCGCGACTGCACAAGCTCGAGTCCGGGGTCGCCGTCGATTACCGCCTCGTCGCCGCC
>Ga0209048_10002231_pt1 | contig 19413 bp, 17 predicted proteins | sample FrelakmetCRP12CR_FD_187146 | JGI IMG/M metagenome (GOLD analysis project Ga0209048, IMG submission 187146) | Freshwater lake sediment microbial communities from the University of Notre Dame, USA, for methane emissions studies - CRP12 CR (SPAdes)... | ecosystem: Environmental > Aquatic >... | reverse complement strand
CACAGGGCCGGGACCATGGGCATGAGACCACCCATCCAGGCCCGATAGCCAGATGCCCATAAGTTCCGGTGGATCGTCGCTCTTTATCAGTTCCACCGCTTTTTTCATGGCCGACTTATCCAGTAACGCGTATTGGTTAATGAAAGGCAAAACATTCAGGCTTATCAGAGCATCGATGAGATCCGGATTAATCACCTTGTCCGCGCCGCGCCTTACAGGATCAAAAACCACAGCGGTCAGAGCCTTTCGGCCTCGCTTATCCTCTGCTTCCTTGAATGCTTCGTAGACAGTTCGAACTTCAGAAGAAAGATCCATATCGTGAATCGGAAGGCCTCCGAAGGACCACGAACGGCCCAGGCCCGGGTCATCCTCAGTACCGTACTTGACATATTCGCGTGAGCGCTGGTAGAGGGGTTTGTCGGCGTCCATGTTGCGGTCAAACCATTCGTTTCCCGGAACTCTGTGCCGACTTGCATAAGCTCCCGTGAATATAGTCGTATGATTGGGTAAGGTAACCGAGGGCAGTTCGGCAAGGCATCTCTCGAAACGCACCACGCCGTGTTCTCTGATAATGCGACTCAAGTTCGGCAGCCTTCCCTTGTCAAGGGGATAGTAAACCGATTCATCCCTTAAGGCATCTACCACTACTACAATTGCACGGGACTTGGTGTCGAGGCGTTTTCTCAGCAGTCGAAAAGCCTGGAGTGTCTCAAGACCCGTGATCGGATCGAGGGGTTTGAATTTCGGGACTTCGCCTGCTGCGGGTTCAAAAAGACCAAGACCCCGTGCAAGATCAGCCGCGCTCTGATACCAGGCTCCCGCCTCGACATCATTGAATCGGGAGGACTTGCCCAGAAGCTGTGTCGACAGCGTCTGGTCCCGCGTGGCGCGCGTGAGTACATCTTCTAGAACGACCACGAATTCAGCGCGGCTCACTATGGCGCCAGGGCGAAACGTCTGATCGGGAAATGGTTCAAGACCACGTATTCCCATAGCGAGGACGCGTTTGATGTCTTCACGCTGGGGACTATCGGCAATGTCTTTGACTGCCGGAGCGGCCATGGGTTTTTCTATCGTCGGCAGCCATGTCGGTGATCCATGAAGCGCGCGGAGCCTGTCCACTCTGAGCTCTTGCACCAGCAAAGCCGCAACCTCTCCCCTGTTCACCTGGGGCATGAGTCCCAGTTGTTTGCCCAGTTCACTGCGCGGGGCATAGGAATGAACGGTGCGGATTCGCTCGACATGCCTCTCTATGTCTTTACCCGGAAGGCCCCCCTTTATTCTGGCGCGTTCGAAGGCCTCTAGGGCACGGGAGAGATAAAGACCACGTTCGAAAACTTCGCCGAGCCTGAGCAGGCTCTCCTGATCCTCCGCACCGACCAGTTCGAGAAGCGCCCATTCCCTTTCTGCCATGTCGAAACCATAGGAAGGAAGTTCTCCGCGCGCACTGGTCTCTGCGAGTATCTTGATCGTTACCCGCGCAACCCTGATGCGCTCCTCCTGAGAGCCGCCGCGGATCATAGCCTGGCGAAGTTCGGAAAGCGCTTGAGCTGCATTGCCGGTTTTCGAGAGTGCCTGGGCAAGTCCAAGGCGGGCTTCTATGAAATCAATGTTCTTTTGCATTGCCGCCTGGAAGTGAGGAATGGCCTTCTCAAATTGTTCCGCTGCAAGCAACCGGTTTCCGGCTTCGACGGAAGCCTGAACATCCTTAACTTTTAAATCCGCAGATGCCTTTGTTCCAGCCTCCCGATAAGAAGCCACCGTTTTCTTCAGATCGGCAAACTGCTCACCAAACCCGAATTCTCTCATCTCCGCAAGCGCCATCTCTTCCGACCATCCCTGGACCTGCATACGGTAAACCGCGGCCATTACCCCCGTACGGTCTTCGCCCTGCAGGCAATGAAAAAAAACAGGCTTAGCAGATGGATCTGTTATGATATCGAGGAAGCGCAGGATAGTTTCGCGGCTCGGTGTATTAAATGGAGAAAGGGGAAGGTGCTCAACCCGGAGTCCGAGTTCCTGGGCCGTCTTGGTGTACGGTATCTCACTTCTTAAGCAGACCAGGGTCTTGACATGTTCCCGTGCAAGTGCACGCAGTCCGTCCCCTGTCGGGGTAGCGCCACGATAGACGTCCGTATCCATCCGGGCGAAATGATCAATGCCGTCAACCTTGATGCGCTCGGCCATTGCAGGAAAAGGCGATGCAGCTGGCGGCGCAGCAAGTGCGATGCTGGGGAAACTCATCAGAAACAGAACTGAGAGAGTGAGTCCAAGTAATATGGCCCCCGATGTTGTGAGCTTTCTTGAATCTGAATGTATCATGGCCTCCTCCTCAGTTCAGAGATGGCTCTGACGCCTGCCCTACCGCGCGGCATTGTAGCAGAACTCATTAAAATATGCCATGATCAAACAGCAATGCTGAGAGGTTGATCATAGTGATCAGCATGACACCAAGACTTGTCCTTTTATGGCGGAAGAAGATGATAGTGCGGTATGTGACGAGATGGGCTCATTCGGGCCAGGACGGGTGAATCCGCCACGGAATAAGCATCGGTACTTTTCGCTTATATTCCCTGTATGCTTCCCCGAAATCAGCAACTAGATCCCGTTCTTCAAGCATGGCGCCGACATATATCCATACAGTCCAGAGGACATTGAACAAGAGCCTATCAAAAGTGAGATCAGGGCAAGACCAGATTATGACAAGTACAAAGAAATACAAGGGATGGCGTACTCGGCGGTAGGGCCCGCTGATGGTCAAAGGCGGTTCTTTCGGTTTCTTGCCGCGGAGGCGGTATTTTATTGCCCTGATGCCGTAAGGGTCGAAAAGGCCCAGGGCCTTCGTTCCCCAGTAAAAGCCTACAAGAGATGCTGCAAAGATCGCTCGCAGCAATAAGCGAAGTGTGCCTTTAGCTGTTGCAATCGTGCTGGATGATTCCTGCCAGAAGATGATAACTGCAAATAAAACGATGCCTGAGGATATCGCGTAAAAAGCACTGACGTATACTTCCGGAATAAACCGGGAGAGAAACCGGCGAAATGATTTCCGCACCATGCCACTATGCTGGAGGAAAAAAGCAACGGAAAGACATAAATCAAAAATTAATATCCCGTTTGCGTTCAAACCCAGTTCAACCAGATGCAACGAGCCGCCATAGCAGAACGCAACGAACATAACGAGCGAACCGCCGCCAAATATATATGCAAGGAAAATCACAGTGTACGCTAGATACCTTTGCATCAATCTTTCCCAATCATAACCTACCCATAGCAAGGGATAGTAGTTGTTACAGTTGCTATAAGCATTGAAAGCAACGGACAATTAAAATGTATTTGCGCCATTATTACTCCTCACCGAGGGGCCGTTTTACCGGTCAGGTGCCGCCGAAAATGGGGATGCCGCCACGCATGGAAATATCTCCGGCGAAACCGACCGTGACCTTGTTGCCTTCCACAATCACGGGTACTTGTAGCTTGCCCTTGGAATAGGTCAGCATTTCCTCCAGCTTCTCCGTGTCCTCATATATATTGATATATACGGCCCTGTCGCCGTAGGCTGCCCGAGCCTGGTTACAGAATGGTCAGGTATCCGTTCCGTAGATGATGATCTTCGCTTCCATTAATGTCTCCTGCGTGTTGAAATTCAAGCTTCCGCCGGAAATAATTTCCTTTTGAAGATGAGGGCCACGTTGACCAGTATGATAAGGACCGGCACCTCGATGAGCGGCCCTATGACCGTGGCAAAGGCCTGCCCCGAGTCGATGCCATAGATGGCAATGGCCACGGCAATAGCCAACTCAAAATCGTTGCTGCCGGCAGTGAATGACACCGCCGTGGTCTGCGCGTAATTCCCGCCGATCTTTCTCACAACAAAGAATGTCATAAACCACATCACAGCAAAATACAGTGTAAGCGGTATTCCGACAATCAGGACATCAAACGGCGACTGGATGATCTTGTTTCCCTGGCTTGAGAACATCACCACAATCGTGAACAGAAGCGCGATAAGCGTGATAGGACTTATCTTCGGCATGAATACCGTATCGAACCAATTTTCCCCTTTGATATGGATCAGGGAATAGCGGGTGATGAGGCCAGCGAGGAAGGGGATGCCCAGATATATAAAGACGGTCTTAGCCGATTCCGCCATGGAAACATTGATATTGAGGGACTGGGCGAGGCCGAGCCAGTTCAAGGCAAGGGTGATGAAGACATAGATGTAGACGGCGTAGAAAAGAACCTGGGCGATGGCATTGAAGGCCACAAGTCCTACGGCGAATTCCCTGTCTCCGCCGGCAAGTTCGTTCCAGACGATAACCATGGCGATGCATCGGGCGAGCCCTACCAGGATAACACCGATCATATATTCGGGATAATTGTGCAGAAAGACAATGGCTAAAACAAACATGACCACCGGGCCGATAACCCAGTTCTGCAGAAGGGATATGGTCAGCAATTTTTTGTTCTTAAAAACCTTCCCCATTTTCTCGTACTTCACCCGGGCTAGGGGGGGATACATCATCAGTATTAGGCCTACCGCGATGGGAATGGATGTCGTGCCGACCTGCAAGCCGATGATGAAATCGGATACACCGGGGAGAAAGTAACCGATAGCGACTCCCGCTCCTATTGCCAGAAAAATCCATAGAGTTAAGAAGCGATCCAGAAACGACAACCTTTTCACAATACCCTCTGACATATATCCATCCTTTCTCTCAGCAGCGCCGTTGGTTACAATTTGACAAATCCGCTTTCTATCCAGTTTTTGATTTCATCCCTGACCCGCCTAAAACCTGCCATTACTTCGTCTTCCGTTCCGGACAAGGCGGAAGGATCTTCAAAGCTCTTGTGAATGATTTTTTTACCGCCGGGAAAATACGGGCAGGCTTCCTTCGCATGATCACAGACGGTGATCACGTAGTCAAATTGCTGCCCGAACAATTCCTGAATACCTTTTGAGCGATGGGCCCCCATGTCGATGCCAATTTCGCTCATCACCCGAACGGCATAGGGACTCACGCCTGCGGGGTCGGTACCGGCACTATAGGCTTCATAGATGCCCCCATGGAGAGCACGAAGCAGTCCCTCAGCCATCTGGGAACGGGCGGCATTATGAGTGCAGATGAATAGCACCCGTTTTTTGTCTCCTGACACCGTGATATTTCACTCCAACGCTACTTTTCTTCTTCAATCCACTTTTTGATTTCACTGACAGACGGAATTCTTCCATATGACTTGACCTTCCCATTTATGACCAGGCCAGGCGTACTGAGTATACCGTAAGTCATTATCTGTTTCATATCGGTCACCTTGATGACCTCGGCGGTACTGCCTCCCTCTTTCGCTGCAAGCTTGGCATCGGCAGCCAATTTCTCACAGTTGCGGCAACCCGGTCCCAATATCTTAATTTCCATAGATTTACCTCCTTTCACATAATTGCGTTAAACAGATAGCCGACGATAATTATGGCTACCGTCAGAATGGCAGCAAATATAACCAGAAGCTTTATTTTTAAAACCTTTCTCAGAATGACCATCTCAGGAAAAGAAATCGCTGTGACGGCCATCATGAAAGCCAGCACCGTTCCCAGAGGCATTCCCTTCCCCATAAGCGCTTGAACGATGGGGATCGTACCCGCAGCGTTCGAGTAAAGAGGTATTGCGATCAAAACAGCGAGAGGGACTGCAAAAGGATTATCCCGTCCTGCGTAGGTCGCGACGAAATCTATGGGCACATATCCGTGAATAACGGCGCCGACTCCAATGCCCAGAATAACATAGGGCGTCACCCGCTTCAGAATATCCTGGGTATGAAAAGATGCCTGTTGGAAACGATCCCTCCAGGAAAGCTTCGGAATTTCTGTCTCACCCATCCTGAGCTCCCAGACGTAATCTTCAACCATCTTTTCTACAGCAGGGATGCGTCCCAGTATGATGCCGGAGATGATGGCAACGGCTAAACCCGTTCCGATATAAATCAAGGCAATCTTTGCTCCAAAGAGACCCCAGAGTAGCACCAATGCCACTTCGTTGATCATGGGTGAGGCAATCAGGAAGGACAGTGTTACCCCGAGAGGAACACCGGCCTCCAGAAAACCGATAAATACCGGTACCGCTGAGCAAGAACAAAAAGGTGTGACAATTCCAAGCAACGAGGCCAGTACATTTCCAACGAATTCAGCTTTGTGGGCCAGGATTTTTTTCACCTTCTCCGGCGGGAAGAAACTTCTGATGATTGATACAACAAAAATGATTGCCGTCAGCATCAGAAGAATCTTGATCGTATCGTATATAAAGAAATTAACAGCATCGGCAAGATGCGTCCCGGTTGTAAGCTGAAACATGTCGTATGTCAGCCAGTCTGCAAAGGCTTTAATCATTTGTTTTATCCGCTCTCTATTATATTTCTATTGAGCAATATATAGCCACGGTTACTTGCAGATGTCTTCACGTCGGATTGTCTGAAGTTTCTTGATAAGAAGCTGAATATCCCGATCCTCTGTGATCCAGTGTTTTAGGTTTCCCAAGAGACTCGCGGCATAAGGACTCTTGCTTCCATCGGTCAGATAATAATTAACCCATTGGCCGTCCTTTTTAAAACCGACGAGACCCGTATCTTCAAGGAACTTCAAATGTTTTGAAACCGTAGGCTGAGCAATACCGAGAGCCGCCTGGATCTCGCACACACACATGGCCTTATGCTGCAACATTTTTAAGATCTTTACCCGGTTGGGATCAGAGAGCGCCTTCATAACCTTTATAAAATCTTTCATGGCTATCCTTCTTGTATATTACTCGTTAGCAATATATTAACTCCGCTTACTGCTGTCAAGGTTTTTTCTGTCATTAGCTTTGACAAGTCAATCCCCTGTCAGCCCGGCTGTCAAACCACTATTGCCGGCTGCAATGTCTAATACGGAATTGATTTTGAATGCTGAGGCTTGGGGAAAGAATTTAAGGCTCACCTCGCGGCCAGTTAAGGATCGCGATAACGTGAAAAACCTATCCTGTCATGGAAGAAGAAGTTGATTGTCTCGGGATCTCGATTCCCCGACACTTGTAACATAGATGGCTGGCTGTCCGAGAACGGGGCACTTTGCCTCGCAGATTCCGCAGCCGATACAGATCTCAAGGTCGACTCTGGGCAGCTTTAATATCTGTTCTTTTCCCTCCCTGTTTTTGACCCTTACCTGTTCAAACCAGATGGCCTTTGTCGGGGTGGGACATACCTCCTCACAGACGATACACGGTGTGGCATGGGCATGGGGCAGGCATCTCCCCTTATCGATCATGGCGAGACCTATCTTTACTTTGTTTTTTTCAGGAAGCTCCAATCGCTTAATCGCGCCCGTAGGACAGACCTGACCGCAGAGGGTGCACCTATATTCACAATAGCCGATGCGAGGAACAAGGACAGGTGACCATATCCCCTCAAGACCCGCCTCAAGGAGTGTCGGCTGGAGACCGTTTGTAATACAGACCTTCATACACTCGCCGCATTTGACGCATCTCCTGAGAAATTCCTTTTCCTCGAGGGAGCCCGGCGGCCTGATCAATTTAGGATCTGAGACCCCTGCCCTTGCAATAGGTGTGATTCTCATCAACGGTACGGCAATAAGACCGGTCAGGATTGAACCGATGACCCGCCTCTTGCCCAAGTCCATGCCGGCAACGGGCTGCTTTTTCAGGAATCCGAAATGGACTGCATTCTGAGGACATACATCATCGCAGTCCATACAATAAATACACTCCGTGTTTTTCCAGCGCTCCTCCTGATTAGGAGTTGCAGTCCCCTGACAGGCTCGTGCACAAGCCCCGCAGTCATTGCAGTCTTCGCTAACAGACCTTCTCAGAAAGGCATACTTCGAAAGAATGCCAAGGAGTCCGCCTAAGGGGCAGAGATACTTACACCAGAAACGTCTCTCCACAAGGTTCAGTCCCAGAATGAGGAGAAACAGGAATCCCACAAAAGCACTCTGGAGGTAAAAGGGTTGCTGGAACGGGAGGAAAATCTTTTTCAGCATGGAGTAGATAAATTCGGAGACATTGCCCAGAAAAGGTATATTTGCATTATAGAAGGCGTCAAAAGTGGCGCTCGTTGCGTAGCTGATCAATGGGTAAATAGCCAACGAAAACGACCTGATCAAGAGCGAAATCGGGTCGACAATTCCTGTGAGCTGAAGAGAAAAAAGAGACGACACCAAGAGAAAGATTAGGACATAATACTTGACCCGATACAAGTTTATGGTCGATGCCTTGAGACGCCGTTTCTTTATGGAACCCACCAAGTTATTTAATGTTCCGAGAGGGCACACCCATCCGCAGAAGACCCTCCCCAGTAATACTGTCGCAACAATAACAAGAATGGCGAGGTAAAATGTTTGATACCACTCGCGGCTGGACAGTATCGTTGTGATGAATATCAGGGGGTCTGCATCCAGGAATATCTTTACGGGGTAGCCAAGGTCATTGGCCCCTTTCGATTCGGTCTGCAGAAAGAGCCACAGGAAGATCAGTAAGAAAAGCGCCTGTGTCGCAATACGGATTTTTTTTGTCATAGGTCTTTGTTGCGTTATTTCGACTGAAAGGAGAAATCTTTAGAGCATACCTTATTAAGATTTCTCTCTCCGTTCGAAATGACAGTATGAAAAAATCTTGTTTTCATTCCCCGGTCCTCTCCCATCGAGGCAGAGGATCAGGCGGTAATCCTTTTGATTTTCAATTTCGACAAGTCCATCGTGCCGAGTCCTGCCTTGTGCCCTGCCACAACGTAGCCGAGAGCCGCTCCTTTCAAGCCGAAGAGTGTGGCTCCATAAGCATCAATCGCCACCTGATCCGTTCCCGCGATAACCGTGTTGAGCTGCTTCACATCTGAAAGGCTTCCTCCCTGCGGTCCATTGGCGGTCAAAATGCGAACAGCATCAAGTATGACGAGGGTCGGTTTGATGAACATGGCAACATCGACAAGGCTTCCATCCATTTTCTGGTGAATCCTGCCTCGCGATCCACCCATGATGCCCATCCAATTCTTCATGCCTAGGGTAAGGGTGGAAAGTCCATGTGTCTTCGCGACAGGGATATTGATGACCTTGTCCGCCTCCATGACCTCCGTATAGAAGGGCCATGATTTCAGGGCAATGCCCGGCAGTTTTACCTCCCTGAATTTCCTTTCATCCACAAAGCTCACGATGCCACCCACGGCGGAGGCTGCGTCGGCAATGCCACTCTGCTTATAACACCGTCTCGGATCTACAACGGTACGGTCAAAGACCTTTACCTGTTTTGCTCCCGCCTCATAGCACAGCCTGACTACTGTCGAGACGACATCAGGATTGGTAGTTGCCGCATACTCGGGCATCCTGTCCCACCCTATGTTCGGTTTAACAACAACGACATCGCCCTTTGATATGAATCTTTTTATTCCGCCCAAACCATCAATGGCCGCTTTTGTTATCCCTGCAGGCGAAACGCCATGGGCGACGGCAAGATCCACCTTCTCGGCGGCTTCCAGGGAGCTGAAAATCATGCTCGTATTAGCCGGGAAGGTTAAGGTTACGCCTGTCGCAATGGCAGCTTTGATAAAATCCCTTCTATTCATCAGTACTCCTTATATATGGTGTCATGCCCGCTCCCCGATCAGAGTCTGGCCTCGACCAGATCTGAGATCGGGGATAAGCTTGGCCTAAATGACATACAAAATAATATATCCAATAATGCTTTATTGTCCACCTTTTTACGAAATACCTCAGCATTCCGTTAGCATGAATCCAGGTTATACCTTTCTATTAGCACTACGAAAGTTGCACGTCAAGCATCCCCGGTTTTGCCCCTTTATAATTCAACAGTTACGGGACAAAAAAGTGTGGTAAAAACGCTATTTCACATTTATACTTGTAAAAGAGTCCCTGGCTCCGAGGTGACTGTTAACAATGAACGGAGCAAGGAATTTCATAGAGAGATGAATCATGGGAGAAAAGCATGGAAAAACATCATAAATTTTCTATCTGGTATGTTCTTTTAGGCATATGGGCGGTCTTGCTTATCCAGAGTTATATCTCATCCATGTTTGCCGCCCAGATCATACCGTACAGCCAGTTCCTGGACTTTCTCAAGGCTGGAAAAATCGTTGAGGTGGCGGTAACGGCCAATCAGATTCAGGGTAAAATGAAGGTGGATGGAGGCGCTCCCGGCGAGACGAAGGTCTTCAAAACAATCCGGGTTGACCAGGAATTGTCCACCCTCCTTGACCAGCACAAAATCGTTTTCAAAGGGGAAATCGAATCGACTTTTCTGCGTGACATCCTTTCGTGGATTTTCCCCATAATACTCTTTGTCGGCGTCTGGTACTTCTTCATGAAGAAGATGGGCTCCCAACAGGCCGGTTTCATGACTATCGGCAAAAACAAGGCAAAGATATATGTGGAGAATGAATTGAACGTTACCTTCAAAGACGTTGCCGGTGTTGACGAAGCCAAGCAGGAGCTGATCGAAGTTGTCGAATTTTTGAAAAACCCGGGGAAATTTACCGAACTGGGGGGCAGGATACCCAAGGGCATCCTCCTGGTGGGCCCGCCGGGGACAGGAAAGACGCTTCTGGCCAAGGCCGTCGCCGGGGAAAGCGGCGTGCCCTTCTTCAGCCTCTCCGGATCGGAATTTGTGGAGATGTTCGTGGGACTGGGGGCGGCACGGGTGCGTGACCTTTTTGTACAGGCCAAGGAGAAGGCTCCCTGCATCATCTTTATCGATGAACTCGATGCCCTCGGAAAGGCCCGCGGCATGGGGACGTTTGGGGGACACGATGAACGGGAACAAACGCTAAATCAGCTTCTGGCGGAAATGGACGGTTTCGATCCGAAGGTAGGGGTTATTCTCATGGGCGCAACGAACAGGCCGGAAATTCTGGACCCCGCACTCCTCAGGCCCGGCCGGTTCGATCGCCACATCCTTGTGGACCGCCCCGATAAGACCGGACGGATGGAGATCCTGAAGGTTCACCTGAGAAATATAAAAGCAGCGGAAGACCTTGACTTGGAGAAGCTGGCGAATATGACCCCGGGTATGGCAGGTGCGGACCTCGCCAATCTGGTCAATGAAGCGGCGCTCCTCGCCGTAAGAAGAGACAAGAAAGAGGTGGGGATGCCCGAATTCGAGGAGGCTGTCGAAAGGATTGTGGCGGGACTCGAAAAAAAGAACCGTTTGATAAACCCCGATGAGCGGAAAACAGTGGCCTATCACGAGATGGGTCATGCCATTGTGGCCTTATCTCTGCCCGGTACAGATCCGGTCCAAAAGATTTCCATAATACCTCGCGGCATTGCCGCCCTGGGTTATACCATGCAGGTTCCAACAGGGGATCGTTTCCTCATGAAGAAGACCGAGCTCCTCAACAAGATCGCCTCCCTCCTTGGAGGCAGGGCAGCGGAAGAAATCATATTCGGAGATATATCCACTGGCGCCCATAACGATCTCGCAAGGGCTACGGACATCACAAAGAGTATGATCAAGGAATACGGCATGAGCGACAGATTGGGTCAAGTGTACTTCGCCCGCGAGAGGCGACAGCAGTTCCTCGATATGGGGCTGCAGGAGACTGGTGACTACAGCAACGCCACGGCAGAAGCCATCGATGAAGAAATAAGAGCTATTATCAGCACGGAATATGCCAAAGCGCTCGGCATTCTGAGAAGCAAGAAAGACATCCTGCAAAAAGGCGCGGAACTGCTGCTTGAAAAGGAAAAGATAGAAGGATCGGAGCTGAAGGCGCTCATGGATAGCCAATAAGGCACGATCGTTGAACAATTAAACGCGGCAGTTAAACAATACGTCAACGCAGCAACGGAAAACGCTTTGACACGCATGCGCATTTCCCATATATTTGCGGCCTCTAAAAGCTCAACATGAAAGGATTTTAAAGTGACCAAAAAAAAAGCAACTGATAAAGTTGTCACCGGTAGTGGAATCAAGACATCGGCAGGCGCAGTTCTCCTCTCCTGTACATTGCACTGCCGCGTATGCGGAAGTTCTGAATTCTTCGAATGGCATGACCAAGAGATATGCCCGGAAGAGGTACAGGGTATTGACACGCTGGGCCTGATAATAGCGGTTGCACACAGCCAGAACTGGATCGCCCAGCGCGTTCACAATATTCATGAGGGAGAAAATTGCCTTTTTGTGCTGTGCCCAACCTGCCTGGCCCTCTTCTTCTCCGCCACTACAGAACCTGGCGCAAGCAGCAAAGGACCTTCCTGAAGTCCGTGACATGGACATTCTTTCAATATAATCTTGTCAGAGGGACAGGATAAAATCCTTGGTCACCTAGCAGTTGCCACCATCACGAGCGCGGCCAATCACCCACGCAGTAGAAACCCATTTACCCCAAGTACAAAGGCGTCTGACAGAGGGTGGTATTGACTTTTTAAACGCAAATGATGATAATATTAAAAAAGCAGTGAGGATGAGAATGGCACATGATCAAATGATAATTAGGTGCCTCAACTGCGGGACGAGGAATCGTATAAAGAGGGCCCGTATTCACGACCGACCCACTTGCGGCAGATGTCATGCCCATCTCGACGATATGATTATCAGATGTCTCAGCTGCGGAACGAAAAATCGCATGCCTGAGAATCGCTTGAACGAGCGCCCCCTGTGCGGCAAATGCGGCGTGCCGCTCGTCGTCAGGGGTGGTGAAGGGCATCCACTTGATATTACAGATGAAACTTTCTCAAGAGAAGTTCTCTCCCATGCCGGCGCTGTTCTGATGGATCTCTGGGCGCCATGGTGCGCTCCATGCCGTACGATAGGCCCTATTCTGGAAGAACTTGCGGCAAAATATGCCGGTGGCGTCAAGGTTGTTAAGCTGAATATAGATGAAAATCCCCTTACGGCATCAAAATATGACGTTCGTAATATCCCGACTATGCTGCTGTTTAAAGACGGAAAGCTCGAAAACAGATTGGTCGGCGCCCTGCCCAAAGAAGAAATCGAACGACATCTGCTCGCCATCATGAAGACTAACTGATTTACCTGAGCATCTTTTCCCTTTTTTCCAGTTGCACCTCCAGGCTTTTTAAGAGCTGAATATCTTTTTTGAGTTGCTCATTCTCTTGAATCAATTTCGCTGATTCCTCAAGCAGACGACGGCTATCTTTCTTTATTTGTTCGTTCTCTTTAAGGAGTCTCCCGTTATCTTCTTTGGCCTTCTCGATAAATTGCATGTCAGTGCGGCACTTTTCCTCATATAATTGTTCCATATCGATAAGACGGACGAACGTCTCTGCGAGGCCCCGCCACTTACTCTTGGGATACGTGTTAATCACTTCACTAAATGCTGCTCTGGCTTTAGCATAATCCGCCGCCTTCTCCTTATCTCCTAAAAATGATATCCCCTGATAAAAGATGTCTACATCCGCAGGTGATCTCTTGAACCAACTCCTTTCATTCGCCCGCGGGGAAGTCCCTGGAGGGGAAGGTAGAGAAGAGCAGGCTCCAAGTAGGACAAGAAGAAGAAGAATCAAATATTTACGATACTTTTTCAAAATATTCCTGTCTAACATAGTTGCTTCCCGGCAATGTCTTTGCATATTCCTTCAATTCCGCAGCCTTTTTCGCCATGTCCAAGGGTCCCTGAAATTTGGACCCGTCATCCGTCACTACGGCGATAGTTATTGTTACGAGAGGAAAGTTTTGCTGTTTCCCCTGTCTGTCTTTACCAGTGATAAATCCCTTCTGTCTGTCTTTCTCGCTGTAAAACCTCATGCTGCGACGATCAAACTCTTCGACGATTTTCTGGCATATCTGCTCCGCACGCTCGGAGCCAGTAATAATAACAATGAAATCATCACCGCCTACATGGCCTATAAAGTCGCCATCAAGATCATCGGTATGCACATTTTCGGTCAGGATATGTGCGACTTCCTTAATGACCTCACTGCCCCATGCATAACCATACTTATCAGCAAAAGGCTTGAAATTATCAAGATCGACATGGCAAAGGGAAAACGGGTTTTTTTCTGACAGCCGCTTTTGGATCTCCATCTCAATCGCCATATTGCCAGGCAGACCTGTCAAAGGACTTGCGTCAAGGAGGAGACTCTCCAGGACCTTCAGACGCTCCATCATAACACTGAAAGCATCTGCCAGGCTGCCTATCTCATCATGACGGTTGATATTCAGATTGTATTCGAATTGTCCCTCGGCAATATGTTCTGTGGCCTTTTCCAGTTCCTTAAGAGGTCTGGAGATATTGTATGTAATTAGAAGAGCCAAGGCCAGTCCTATAATCAATCCGATAGCGCTGAGGGTTATTGTCATTCTCGAAGCCTGTATGCCGCGCGTCTTAATAAGATTCATTCGTGTATCTATATTATTTTCGGCCTTAGTGCGGATATCGCGCAATATCGTGGCCATGTCTTCAATTGCTTTCTGGCTATCCGTTTCGGAGATTTTAGTTGCATCCTCTACATGATTGCCATTAACAAGTGTTACTGTCTGACTAAAAAAGTCATCATACTGCTTATGCAGCAATGAAATTTGCGATAGCGTCTTTGCCATACCAGGTATATTATTCTTCCCGAGATTCTCAAGGCTTTCATTGAATTCATGGCTGCGTGACCAGAAAAGCTCCGCGATTGAAGGATCTTTAAGAATAATATATCTTTTCTCTGCACTTTCCTGGGCAAGGAGCGCATCCATCATTTTCTTGCTCATGTCGACTGCAAAAAAATCCTCGTCGATTATTGCATATGCCAATTCATTGAGATTATTAAGGCTGAAAATCGCGTAGGCGCTTGCCAGTATGGCAAGCAGCGCCATGGCCAGGTAACTCGCGAGCAGTTTTCTGCTTATTGTGAGTTTCATTACTATTGCCGTTATTGTTAATTTTCTTCGCACGCCGTGTGGAAACAAGTACCATATCCTGCCGATTTCCGCAAAGCAGAAAATCCATTTCTATACCTAATGTTTATTGCTCCCTGTCTTAACTTTTGGTATATTAAAGAAAATTCGTAGCGCGAAGTGGAGACTATACAGATGATATATAATGAAGATTTCGAAACATTGCCTCGGGAGGTTTTAGAAACCCTTCAGTTAAAGAGGTTGCAGCAGGTGGCGCAGCGTGTCTATCACACGGTTGGCTTTTACAAGAAGACTTTCGATAAGGCTGGCGTGCAACCGGATGACATCAAGACACTACCAGACATTAAGCGGCTTCCCTTCACTACAAAGCAGGATCTGAGAGACAACTATCCTTTCGGTCTCTTTGCGGCACCCATGAGCAGTGTTGTGAGACTTCATGCTTCTTCCGGCACAACCGGCAGGGCAATTGTCGTCGGATATACAAAAAGGGATATTGATACGTGGTCGGAACTGATGGCCAGATGCTTCGTAGCAGCGGGCCTGACCAAAAATGACATTATCCACAACGCCTACGGATATGGCCTTTTCACCGGTGGTCTCGGCGCCCATTACGGTGCCGAGAAACTTGGTGCCAGCGTCATACCCATGTCAGGCGGCAATACAAAAAGACAGATTATGATCTTGCAGGACTTCGGCCCTACGGCAATCTGCTGTACGCCTTCCTACGCGCTGAATCTGGCAGAGCGCGGCTCAGCCATGGGCGTTGATATGCGAGCGCTCAAACTCCGCGTTGGCATCTTCGGCGCGGAGCCGTGGAGTGAAAAGATGAGGGACGAAATAGAAAATAAAATGAATCTTGCCGCTCTGAACATCTACGGCCTCTCAGAAGTTATGGGTCCCGGGGTTTCCATGGAGTGCATGGAAGGACGCTATGGCATGCATGTGTTTGAGGATCACTTCATCGTAGAGGTCATCAATCCGGAGACTGGAGAGACTTTGCCTTACGGTGAGGAAGGGGAGCTGGTCTTCACTACCATCACGAAGGAGGCATTCCCTCTCGTCCGGTATCGAACCAGGGACATATCCCGCCTGATCGCCGAGCCTTGCCGCTGCGGCAGGAGCCACATCAGGATGGACCGGGTCACCGGCAGGAGTGACGACATGCTTATTATCAGAGGCGTAAATGTCTTCCCGTCTCAGATTGAGGCAGTTCTCATCGGCGTTACAGGGCTTGAACCACATTATCAACTAATTGTGGACAGGGTCGGCACTATGGACACCCTGGAGGTCCAGGTTGAAGTAAGTGAACAGGCATTTGCAAACGCAGACGAGGTCCGCTTCCTGCAGAACTTAGAAAAAGCCCTCGCCAAGGACTTGAAGGATTATCTCGGCGTAACTGCAAAGATAAAATTAGTAGAACCCAAGTCCCTGCAACGTTTCGAAGGTAAGGCCAGCCGGGTAATTGATAAACGAAAAATGTAGGGGAAGCTCTCACATATTCTTTTTCCCTCGAAACCTATTAGGAGGACATATGAAGGTAGAACAGATATCCATATTCCTGGAGAATAAACCGGGAGCACTCGAAAGCGTCATGCGGCTGCTGAAGGATGCTGATATTAATATCAGGAGCCTGTCTCTTGCTGATACGGCCGATTTCGGAATTCTCCGGCTGATTGTCAACGATACGAATAAGGCACTGAGAGTGCTAAATGACAACGGTTTGAGGGTAAGCCGGACAAGCGTGGTGGCTGTGGAAGTGCCTGACCGTCCGGGCGGTCTTCACAGTATCCTGGCAGTGCTGGCACAGCAAGGGATTAATGTTGAATATTTGTACGCGTTCATCGAAAAAAGTGGCGAGAATGCCGTGATCATTTTCCGTTTCGATTCTCTGGATGATGCCGTTGATGTACTTCTAAAAAATGGGTTTACTGTCCTGCCCGGTGAGAGGCTGTATTCTTTTTAAGCACGATGACCCCGCAGAAAGTAGTGTCAGTTTAAGAAATGGACAACCGCGCAAACCTTGAATCCTGGTAGAGAAGGAGGTGTTCTCATGAAGACACAGACTCGATCACCAAACCAGTTAGTTGATGAACAATTGAAAAAATGGCAAGGCGCTACGGTGGAAAGGAAAGCTGTAAAGGCAAAGCCTGGTCCAGTCATCACCGTCTCCAGAGAGCCAGGGAGTGGCGGCAGTGAAATAGCGAGAAGGCTCGCGGAAAAACTGAAAATGGATCTAGTAGGCGCCCAAATCATACAGAAAATAGCGGAAAGCGCCAATATGAGCGCAAAGGTTATTGAGTCTCTAGATGAGAAGGAAGTCACTAGGCGGGATGACTGGCTAAGCTCTCTGTTCAAAACTCGCCATCTCTGGGTAGATGATTATCTTCATCACCTCACAAAGGTCATCGGCACATTCGGAAGACAGGGCAATATGATCATCGTGGGCAGAGGCGCTCAGTATATCCTACCTCCCGAGGACACCTTCAGGCTGCGTTTCATTGCCCCCATGGAAACCAAAATCCAAAATGTGATGCGCGATTCTGGCTTCACCAAGGAAGATGCGACAAAATATGTAATTAAGACAGATTCAGATCGCTGCGCATACCTGCGCAAGTACTTCAATGCTGATGTGACGGATCCCTCACACTACGATATGGTTGTCAACACAGGGAAAATCGGCATAGACGGCACTGTCGAAACAGTTGCTGCTGCCTTCACTCTGTGGAAACAGAAGCGCAGCTCCTCCGCATAATATTCACGACCCGCTGCCTCCACCGTCAGTCCCTCCCTCGACAGCGACCTTCGAGGGCAGGCTCCAGCGGGAATCCAAATGTCTTCCCCGCAGTCGCGGGGGATACCAGCGGACACCAGTGAGTTTACCTTAAAAGAGTAGTAAGATAAATGAAGCAACCTGATGATTTCAGATAACAAAGGTGGCTCTCTGCTATGAAGAAGATCGGGATTGCCCTGGGCGCAGGCGGCGCCAAAGGCTTGGCACACGTGCTGATACTCGAAGCGCTGGATGAGCTTGCACTTAAACCATCCTATGTCACGGGAACCAGTACCGGCGCGGTTGTGGGCGTTCTCTATTGTTCGGGATTGAGCGCAAGGGACTTAAGGCAGGTTATCAGCAATATAAGTATTAGTGAAAACGACACACTGAAAGACGTTGTGACCAAGAAGCATATGTTCAAGTGGTTGAATTTCATGGCGCCACAATTTGATGGCCATGGTTTCCTAAATGCGGAACGGTTTATAAACTATCTGTTTGAATCCATCGAGGCGAGGACATTCGAGGAGCTTGTAATTCCTCTGCGCGTCGTCGCTTCGGACTTTTGGACTCGCGAACAGGTGGTACTCGACGAAGGCGAATTGGCGCCCGCTATACAGGCAAGCATGTCCCTGCCCGGTGTGTTCACGCCCGTCACCATGGGAGAGAATGTCTTAATCGATGGCGGGGCGGTCAATCCCGTGCCCTTTGACCTCTTGCCATCCGATTGTGATCTCACCATTGCCGTTGATGTTATCGGACGCCGTGACGCAGGCCCCGACCGCATGCCGTCTCTGCAGGAAGCAATTTTCAACACCTTCCAGATCATGGAGAGAAGCATCGTCCGCGAAAAATTGCGCAATTCGTCACCGGACATTTACGTTGAAATTGAAATTTCCAATATTCGCGCTCTGGAATTCTACAAGGCGGACCAGGTGTTTAAACAGGCGCAGACGGCCAAGGATCAGCTTAAACGTGAATTGGAGAGGAGAATCTATCTTCACAACAGTTCATAACATGAACCGTCACCCTTTGATGCAGCCTAACGCCCGGAGTCTCGCTACCTTTCTGGAGATGCCGGCTCTGTGAACTACTTCCACAACCTGGTCTAAATCTTTATAAGCCTCCGGTATTTCCTCACTGAGGGTTCCTTTGCCGGTGGCCATGATGATGATGCCCTTGGCGGCCATTTCGCGTTCAATCGATCTTCCTCTGCTTGCCTTTTTCGCCTGGGTGCGGCTCATGACACGCCCAGCGCCGTGGCAGGTGCTTCCGAAGGTCTCCGCGAAGGCCTTCTCCGTCCCCGCAAGCACGTACGAACCCGTTCCCATATCGCCGGGTATCAGCACAGGCTGACCTATATTGGCGTACCGCGCCGGAAGCGCCGGATGGCCGGGAGGGAAAGCCCGAGTCGCTCCTTTCCTGTGAACGCAGAGCTTCATCTCTTTGCCATCGACGACAAACGTTTCGATCTTGGCAATATTGTGACAGACGTCGTAAAGCAATCTCATTCCCAAATCGCGGGGACCCTTTTTCAGGGTATGTTCGAAGATCTCCCGCGTCCAGTGCATCATCATCTGACGGTTGGCCCAGGCATAATTGGCGGCACAGGCCATGGCGGCAAGATATTCCTTCCCCCGATTTGACGAGAGATACGCGCAGGCAAGCTGCCTGTCGGGAAGGGGAATCTCCAGTTCGCCAAGATGTTTAACCATCCTGGCCAGATAATCATCGCAGACTTGATAGCCAAGTCCTCGGGAACCGCTATGAATGAGAACGCAAATCTGA
>Ga0209048_10002230_pt1 | contig 19423 bp, 16 predicted proteins | sample FrelakmetCRP12CR_FD_187146 | JGI IMG/M metagenome (GOLD analysis project Ga0209048, IMG submission 187146) | Freshwater lake sediment microbial communities from the University of Notre Dame, USA, for methane emissions studies - CRP12 CR (SPAdes)... | ecosystem: Environmental > Aquatic >... | reverse complement strand
CGGCGGCCCGCCGCCGGGGCCCGCGGCGAGCCCCGAGGCGGCCGAGGCGGGTCCCGCCAGCGGGTTGCTCCCCGCCAGAGATCTTCCGACGGTCGCGATCGAGTACGAGGCGGGTCCGGCGATCACGGCGAGCATTCCGGCGAGGCCCGCCCACGCGGCGATCGTCCTGCGCGCGGGCAGGTGCCGCCAGGACGGGGCCCACCGCGCGAGCAGGATGGCCGTCCCCGCCAGCACCCCGAGGACGATCGCGGACGGGGCCAGCCAAGGCACGAAACCGGCGGTGCGACTCAGCAGCAGCGCCCCCGTGACCGTCGTGCCGATGATCGCGAACGCGAGCGCGGCGCTCCACACGGCGGATCGCTTCGAGCGGTCCCACAGCACGATCAGCCCACCGGCGGCGAGGACCGCCACCGCGGGCGCCAGGGCCGTCGTGTAGTAGGGGTGAAAGACGCCTTGGGAGAAGCTGAAGACCAGAAAGCACACGAGGCCCCAGCCGCCCCACAGCAGGTATGCCGAGCGGGGTGGATCGGTGCGCGCCGTGCCTCGACGGGTCCACAGCCCGAGCACGAGTCCAACAAGGGCGAGGGGCAGCAGCCACGCGATCTGACCGCCGAGAATGGGGTTGAACAGCCGCAGTGGACCCGCGGCGCCGCCGAAGCCGTTGGCCCCCGCCGGCCCCCCGGTGCTGCCGGAGACCCGGCTGAGGCCGTTCGCCCCGAAGATGAGCGTGAACCACGAGTTGTCGGTCGTGTCGCCGACCCAGGGGCGGTCCGCCGCCGGCAGGAGCATCATCGTGCCGTACCAGGCGAAGCTCGTGGTGAGCATCACGGCCCCGCCCGCGGCGAGCTGGCCGATGCGCCGGAGCAGGCGACCGCGCCCGGCGATCAGAAAGGTCAGCGCGAGGCCGGGCACGATCAGATACGCCTCGAGCATCTTCACGTTGAAGGCGAGCCCGGCGAACAGCCCGCACAGCGCCAGGTGACGCGTGCGCCCGGATTCGAGGGCCCTCGCGAGCGCCCAGGCGGCGCAGATCTGGGTGAGCACGAGCAGCGCATCGGGGTTGTTGAAGCGGCTCATCGCCACGAAGATCGGAGTCAGCGCCAGCATGAGCGCCGCGAGGATCGCCGCGCGGTGCCCCAGGGTGCGTCTGACGATGTTGTGCAACACGAGTACCGAGGCGACGCCGCAGAGCGCCTCCGGCAGGAGCATGCTGAAGCTCGAGAAGCCGAGCACTCGCCCCGATAGACCCATGAGCATGTTCGGCAGCGGCCCCTTGTCAAGGCTGTCGGATCCGCTCACGTCGAGCGAATTGGTGAGCCAGGCCTTCCAGCTGTGACTCGCCGCCTGGGCGGCCTCGGCGTAGTAGGTGTTGGCGTACCCGTTGCGCGTGAGGCCCCAGAGGGTGAGCATCCCCGCAAGGAGCGCGACGAGCCACAACAGCGGGCGCGACCAGGCCGGATCGCCCGCCTTCGGAGCGATCACCCTGCGCAGGGTGCTGCCCGCCCCCGGCACGCGGAAGTTCTCGAGGCTGCGGCGTGCGCGCCCGGGCGCGGCTATCGACGGGGTTGACACGGCTGGCTCCTTTCGGGGTGTTCTCCGCTGCCGGGAAGGCCCGACTCGCCGGCAGCGTCGCGTGGCCGGTGCGCGGTCATGACGAGCATCCAAGCAGCGGCTCCTGAGAGGCCGCTGAGGATCGCCCGGGTGCTTCATGAGAGCGGCCCGAGCGCTCAGGAGTGCGCCGCGGTGACCGCCTCGCCGCGCACGGCCTCCTTCGGCAGGCGCACGATGAACAGTGCTCCCCCGCCGGGCGCGTTCAGAGCGCTGATCTGCCCGCCATGGGCCTCGACGACGGCGGCGACGATGGCTAGGCCGAGCCCGGCTCCCGCCTTTCCCCGCTCGCGCCCGCCCTCGGCGCGCCAGAAGCGGTCGAACAGGCGCTCCGGCGGCCCCGCAGGCAGGCCCGGCCCATGGTCGCGCACGCTGACCGTTACGGTGTCGTGGTCCTGCTCGACCGACACCTCCACGGGCGTCTCGCCGGATGTGTGAACCAGCGCGTTGCGCAGGAGGTTGGCGAGGACCTGGGGCAGTTGGTGCGGGTCACCCGCGATCACCGCGCTGCTCGGGGCGCTGAGGACGATCGCTCTCTGCGGTGCTCTCGCTCGGGCGTCCTCGACGGCGTCCCGCGCCAGGCCCGCAAGGTCGACGGGCTCGCGCCGCAGCGCAGGCGCCTCATCGAGGCGAGCGAGGGCGAGCAGATCCTCGACGAGGACTCCCATGCGCTTGGACTCGTCCTCGATGCGCCGCATCGCGACCTCGGTCTCGGCCGGGTCGCGCGTGGCCCCCATGCGGAAGAGCTCGGCATAGCCACGAATCGAGGCCAGCGGCGTTCGCAGCTCATGGGACGCGTCGGCCAGGAACCGGCGCAGGCGCTCTTCGCTTGCCTCGCGTTCGGAGAACGCTCGCTCCAATCGCTCGAGCATCGCGTTCAGGGCAAGGCCCAGCCGTCCCACCTCGGTTCGCGAGGTCGCCGGGCTCACGCGCCTGGACAGCTCGCCGGCGGCGATCTTCCCCGCGGTGGCCTCCATCCGATCGAGTGGACGCAGTCCGAGCCGCACGACGAAGAACGCGGTGACGCCCAGCGCGACGAGCACGCCGACTATCACCAGGATCTCGACGAGCTTCAGGCGGGCTAGGGTCTGGTCGACCTCGCGCAGCGGGGCAGCGACGATCGTGAGCCCGGTGTCCTCGGGATCGCGGATCGCGTACGCGCGATAGCGCAAGCCGGCCGAGCCGACTGAGCCGACCGTGAAGAGCTTTCCGACCGGCAAGCTCGCCGGGATCCGCGGTAGCGCGGGGGCGGCCTGTCCGTAAGTGATGAGTATGTGCCCGAGGACTCTGCCCGTGGCGTCCCTGCGCTGGCCGTAGGTCCCCGGAGGGAGATTCAGGTTCGGTCCCCCGCCCCGCGGTCCGCCTCGTGGACCCGGCCCGCCGGTGCCTCGAAACGATGCGCCGGAGGCAGGCCCGCCGGTGCTCGCGGGTCGGAAGCCCGCGTTGTCCAGCGCAAACGAGAGCGCGGGACCGGCCCCCTTCAGCTGCTGATCGACACGGCCCAGCAGAAACGAGCGCTGCTCCGCGTAGGTGACGGCCGCCAGGAGCACCAGTCCGGCGGCGGACAGCGCGAGAACGCTGACCAGCAGGCGGGCGCGCAGCGAGGCCATCAAGTGCGCGGGGCCCGCAGCGCGTACCCGACCCCCCGCACGGTCCTGATCAGCGATGGCCCGTGTGCGTCGAGCTTCTTGCGCAGGTAGCTGATGTAGGTCTCGAGCACGCGGCCATCGCCGCCGAAGTCGTAGTTCCAGACATGGTCGAGCAGCTGCGCCCGCGTCATTACCCGGCGGGGATTGAGCATCAGGTAGCGCAGGAGCCTGTATTCGGTGGCGGTCAGCTCGATCGGCTCGCCCGCGCGCGTCACCTCGCGTGACTCCTCGTCCAGCTCGAGGTCCTCGAACACCAGTCGACTCGACTCCGGCGCTGCCTGGCCGGTCCGGCGCAGGATGGTCCGAATGCGCGCGAGAAGCTCCTCGAGGCTGAAGGGCTTGGTCATGTAGTCGTCGCCTCCACCGCTCAGGCCGCGGACCTTGTCCTCGGTGGCGTCGCGTGCGGTGAGGAAGATGATCGGCACGCCCGCGCGCTGGGAGCCAAGTCGCCCGGCGACCTCGAAGCCCTCCATGTCGGGCAGCATCACGTCGAGCACGATCAGGTGCGGTCTAAAGGAGGCAACGGCCGCGAGAGCCTCGCGTCCGGTTCCGGCGGTCTCGACCGTGAACCCCTGGAAACGCAACGCCATCGTCACGACCTCGGCGATGTTCGGCTCGTCGTCGACCACGAGCACGCGATGAACGGCCGAGCTGTCAGGCATCCCGTTGATCCTCCATCATCGTCCGTCAGCCTCGCCTTCACCCCTCAGGGCATGCGGTGAGAATCCTGAGGGTTTCCTGAGAGGCGGGCGGCTGTCGGGGCTGGGCTCGCAGCACGCCGGCGAGCACGTAGTCTGGGTGACTGCACTGCCCGCGTACGACAGGAAGGACTCCACCGATGAGCTGGGACTTCTCCACCGACCCCGACTTCCAGGAGCAGCTCGACTGGATGGACGAGTTGGTCCGCCGGGAGATCTGGCCGCTCGAGACGATCTGGCACGAGCTCGGCCTCCACGGGCTGCGCGAAGCCATCGCGCCGCTGCAGGAGGAGGTCAAGGCGCGCGGGCTCTGGGCAGCACACCTGCCGCCGGAGCTCGGCGGGCAGGGCATGGGGCAGGTGCGACTCGGGCTCATGCACGAGATCCTCGGCACCTCGCCGATCGCGCCGCTTGCCTTCGGCAACGCCGCGCCGGACTCCGGAAACTCGGAGATCCTTGCGATGGCGGGCACGGCCGAGCAAAAGGATCGCTGGCTCCATCCCCTGCTCGCGGGCGACCTGCGAAGCGCGTTCAGCATGACCGAGCCGCACACGCCCGGATCCGATCCCACGCAGCTGCGCACGCGGGCGGTTCGCGACGGGGACGACTGGGTGATCGACGGGCACAAGTGGTTCTCCTCCAACGGGTCGATCGCCGACTTCCTGATCGTCATGGCCGTCACCGACCCCGACGCACGGCCCTCGCAGCGGGCGTCGATGTTCATCGTCCCGCGCGAGACCCAGGGGGTCGAGATCCTGCGGGACGTCCCCACGATGGAGCATCCGTGGGAGGAGTTCGGCGCGTACGGCGGTCACGCGGAGATTCTCTACAATGACGTGCGGGTCCCAGGCGACGCCATGCTCGGCCGCCCCGGAGAAGGCTTCGTGCTCGCCCAGCAGCGACTCGGTCCCGGCCGTATCCACCACTGCATGCGCTGGCTGGGCGTCGCGCGTCGAGCCTTCGACATGATGTGCGAGCGGGCCACCTACCGCCACGCCCACGGCTCGGTGCTGGCCGAGAAGCAGACCGTGCAGAACTGGATCGCCGACAGCGCGGCCGAGATGCAGGCGGCACGCCTGATGACCCTGCACGCCGCGTGGGCGATGGACACGCAGGGCGCCCGTGCTGCGATCGTCGACGTCGCCCTGATCAAGTTCTACGGGGCGAAGGTGCTCCACGACGTCGTGGACCGAGCACTCCAGCTGCATGGATCGCTCGGATACTCGACCGACCTGCCGCTCGAGCAGATGTACCGCTTCGCCCGAGCGGCCCGCATCTACGACGGCCCGGACGAGGTTCACCGCCAGACCGTGGCCCGCCGCATCCTGCACGGCTACAGCCCACCCGCGAACGAGATCCCGAGCGAGCACCTGCCGACGCGCCGCGAGCAGGCGCGCGAGCGCTTCGGGCATCTCCTGGATGCGGTCACCGCGAACGACTAGAACTAGGCCCGCAGCCCACCGGCGAGACCCAGATCGTGATGGGGTAGGTCGCCGTGCCTTCCCTGTAGGTGACCCGGGCGACCACCGAGGCACCCGGCGACGGACGTCTGTTTCCGTCGTTGACGTTGACGTACACGGCACAGTCGTAGCGGTGGTGGTCGAGCTCATACCAGGAGCCGAGTCGCGTGTCCGTACCGGGCGAGAGGGGGCGGATGCCTCGCCGCACCATCGCGTAGCGGGCGGCCATTTTGAATCGGAACGTCGCTTCGCCGAGCGCTGCCGTCAGCCGGACCGTGCGGCCCTTGGGAATGGCTCTGTTGAGGCCTGAGTACATCGCGTTAAGCGGCTGGAACTCGGTCAGGTGGTAGTCGGGGCCCTGCGTCGCGGCCACCGCCCCGCCGGCGAGCGCCGCCGCGACGACGCCCACCGCGGTCACCACCACGGGGACCCACGCGCGCCGAGGGCGGCGCTCCGCCACCTGCTCGGCCAGCAACGTGGCGATCGACCAGCCGAGGACCACCCACACGAACATCCCGGCGGGTGACCCCCACCACATCGTGTACCCCAGGGTGGCTGCGAGCAGGTTCGTGCTCGGGGTGGTGGCGGCCACGACCGCCAACGCTGCGCACAGCCCCAGCGCGATGACGGCCCCGGCGCAGATCGCGGCGCGGCGACGGAGCAGCCCGATGGCGGCGAGCGCCACCAGGGCGCAGAGCATCAGCAGGCAGGACACGCTCGCCAGCGTGTCCGGCCGGGCCCGCACTTCGAACTTCCTTTCCCACGGCGATCGGGGCTTCTGAAGCCACCAGGGCGGGATGCCGACGGCACGGACGACCGCCCGCCATCCGACGGTGGCCCCGAGCGTGGACTTCCGCACCGTGGCGGTCTTGATGACGCGCGTCAGATTGCCCGGGTGCCCGGTGACCTGATCGATGACGGGGGCCGTCCAGCACAGCGCGCCGACGAGCAGCGCGGCAAGGATCCAGCGCCACATGTGCGACGTCCTGCCGGGCTGCGGTCGCGGCTGCTCGGGGGGCGCCCCTCGTGCGCTGACGCGCGAGATCGCCAGACCCACGAGGCCGACGGCGAGGAGGGCGAGCGACGGCGGCACGAACGCGAGCTGGCACTGCACCACGAAGCTCGCCACGAGCACGGTGAGGGGGAGCAGCCGGTATTCGCCGCAGGCCAGCGACCAGCAGAGGAAGATCAGCAGCGTGAACGGGAACAGGCCGGCCGAAGGGTTCCAGACGTCGTGGAACACCTCGGGGGTGAGCGATCGGCACATGACCGCCACCGCGATCGCCACGGCGAACATGAGTGCTCGCCCGCCGCGGCGCCGGGCGAGCACCACGACGCCGACGATCGCCAGGGTGTTGGTGACACCCATCGTGAGCAGCAGCGTCTCGGGGCTCCCGAAGCGCGCGGGCAGAGCCAGCAGCCAGAAGAGCAGCGGGCCGAGGCTGTAGACCGCCTGGTGAAGGACCGCGCTGGCGTCCGAGTGCAGCCCCACGAGGGGAGTGTGGGAGCTGAACACGTCGTGGGCGCGCGTGGCGATGTTCGCCTGGTCTCCGGCGGGCAGCCAGCGGTCGCTGAGCGCGCGCAGCGTTGAGGCTATGACCGGCCCGGCGGCGCACAGGCCGACCAGCACCGTCAGCGAGCGGTCCGCCATGCGGTGTCCGGCGGCCGGAGGTGCGCCCGGCGCCGGCGCCGCCGGCTGGGGAGCTCTCCGTCCGCCCGCTCTCGCGCGTGTGACGCTCGTCCGGATCAGTGATGGGACCGTCTCGCCTGGCACAGTGGTTGAAGGTACAGGCTCGCCACGCGCTCGCCCTGTTCAGCGAGCAGCGACGCGCGACCGTCGTCTGATCCGCTTGGCGACGTGCCGCGCACTCACGGCGCGCGCAGGTGCTCGATCTCGGGGGAGCGCAGCGCGATGCCGAGACCGCGCAGCGCGACCCGCCCGGACTCGGGGTAGAAGCACATGTCGCTCGTGTCGCGGGTGCCGTAGGCCAGGTAGGTGAGTCCCTGCTCTCCGGCCCGCAGCGCGTGGGCGACACCGGTTCCGGCGGGCCGCGAGATCACGTCGCCGCGCCGCAGCGGATGCTTGTCGGGACCCTCGGCCCCTCGCGCCCACAGCTCGAGGATTCCAGAGCCGTCGAGGACGACGAGGATCTCCTCCTCCAGCGAGTGGCAATGGGCCGGGGCGCCTTGCTCGCCGCCCGCCAGCACGACGTGGTTGAGGCCCGTCGCCTGCGCCCCCGCGGTCCTTCCCAGGCGACGCATCCGTCCCTGCATCGTGGTGGGCACGTCGGCCGTAGCGACCACGCCGCGCGGGCGCTCCGCCTCGGGTGGCGGGCAGTCCGGCGGACCGGCCGCGGCCTCACGGGCGAACGGCGAATCGCCGGCGCCCAGCTCCACCCAGCGCGGAAACGTCCAGGCCACGCCGACGCGCGGCAGTGCCGTGAGCGCCGGGTCGCGGCGCTCGCCGAAGACGATCACGTCGAGGCCCGTCGGGCCTGCGCGCAGCGTGTGCACGCCGCGCTTGGGCCGATGCACCATGCAGTCGCCCGCCCCGACCTCGTAGGTCTTGCCGTCCAGCCATAGAAGGCCCTGCCCGTCGAGCACGAAGAAGATCTCCTCGTCGCCGCCGTGCTCGTGTGCGGGCGTGGAGAAGTGTCCGTCGGCGATCTCGAGCCGCCGCATGCCGACGGTCTGCGATTTGGCTTCCCGTCCGGGGTCGCGCCAGACGGCCTTGATGTGGCCGACGGCGAACTCGCTCGCGCGACTCTCGTAGAGGTTGGGGATCGGGATCGCCCGACGCTATCACGCAGGTTGCGAGCGAGGAGCGCAGCCGCGAGCAGCTCAGCGCGGGCCCGAGCGCTCGTCCGGATTGCCCGCTGGAGGGAGCGTGCGCGTGAGCCAGTCGACCGCGCGCGCGGCGCTGACGGCGTCGATCTGGTGGGCGGCCTCGGACTCGTGGTAGTCGACCTCGAGCCCGCCGTCCTGTAGCAGCCCGCGCGCGCTCCGCGCGAACTCGATCCCAATCACCGGGTCGCGACGGCCGTGCGCGATGAACGCGCGCACCCCCCGGCGGTCCGACAGCGCGGGCTGCCAGCCCTCGACCGTCGGCACGAACCCTGAGAACGCGAGGATCCCGCCCGGCGACGGACGGTCGGCCCCGAGGCCCAGCGCGTAGCTCATCACCGCGCCCATCGAGAAGCCCCCGAGCACCGTGCGCTCGGGTGCGATCCCGGTGCGCGTCCACAGCTCGCTGTGCAGGGTGGCGAGCTCGCGGTAGGCGGCATGGAAGGTGTCGGGGTCCGGATAGCCGACGCGCGGCACCACGTACCAGTGATGGCCGGGCCAGCCGGTTATCGTCAGTGGCGCGCGCGGGGTCGCCATGTGCAGCCTGCCCTGCGGGTCGAGCGCATCGCCGAGTCCGATCAGGTCGTGCTCGTCGGCGCCGCGCCCGTGGTGCAGGATGAGCAAGCCCTCGGCCTCGCCCGAGGCGGGCCGCTCGCGAAAGGTCAGCTGGCTCACTTCCCGAAGCCTACGCGGGCGTGGCATGCTGCACCGCATGCACGGCACGGATCACGAGAGCGCGCAGCCGTCCGGCCCCACGATCGACGAGCTCGTGGTGGCCGATCAGCCCGAGCGCTGGGCGGAGCTCGGCTTCACGGTGACCGACGGGTGCTGCCAGCTCGGCCTGGTCCGGGTGCGCCTCGCCGGGTCTGCGGCCGGACAGGGAATCGTCGGCTGGTCCCTGCGCGGGATCGCGGGAACCGAGCTCGACGGGCTCCCGACGAACCGCTCGCAGGCGTCGGCTCCCGAGAGCGTGTCCACCCACCCCAACGGGGTGCTCGCGATCGACCACGTGGTCGTGATGTCCCACACCCTCGAGCGCACGGTGAAGGCGCTGCAAGGAGCGGGGCTCCCGTTGCGCAGGATCCGCGATGAGCCGACGCCTGCCGGGGCCCCGCGCCAGGCGTTCTTCCGGCTGGGAGCTGAGATCCTCGAGGTGGTGCAGGTGCCCGACGACGTCGTGGCGCGGGCCGGCGGCCCGGATCTGCCCGCCCGGTTCTGGGGCCTTGCCGTGAACGTCGAGGACCTCGATCGCACGGCGGGCGGGCTCGGTGCGCGTGTCGGCTCGATCCGGCCCGCGGTCCAGTCGGGCCGGCGGATCGCCACTCTGCGCCGCTCGGCCGGGCTCGCGATCCCCCTCGCGCTGATGAGCCGCCGCGAGGGCGCCCGCCCGGCCGCCGACTCCGCGGAAGGGCCGACCGCTATCTGACTCGGCCGCCTGCGGCGTTCACCGCGTACCACGTGCCGCCGAACTGGATGGCCCCGATGTAGACGGTTTCTCCGCGTTCGGTGGCGGGGGCGTACGTGTAGAGCGGGTGGCCGGCGTAGGTCACCTGTCGCGTGCCTCCGGACAGCCTGATGGTGGACAGCAGCGAGGCCTTGACCCCCGTCCCGGCGACCGGGCTTCCGCTCGTGGTCAGTGGCGGCCAGGTGCTCGAGCATTCGGAGACCTTCGCGCAGGTGTCCCTGTTGCGGGGGTCCTTCGAGAACTCATACAGCGTGAAGCCCGCGGCGGTGGCGAGGATCCTTCCATGGCTCGTGCGCGCGAGCCCCACCCTTACGGTTCGGGCCGCTCGCCCCGCCGGCGCGCCCGTGTGGGCGCTCGCGGCCGCCGAGATGCTCACCGCGCCGAGAAGGATGCCTGCCAGCAACATGGGAGTTCGCTTCACGATCCGCCTCCTTGATCTTCGGGGTCTGGCGTCCTCGCCGGCGGGGACGCCTCGACAGGTCAAGACGCCGCCTGCCCGTAAACCTTCCCGGACCGCTCGCGCAAGCGGGGCGGGCGGCCGGTGAGCATGTGCCCGGAGCTTGGATATCCGGTAGAACCTATGGATGGTCGCACGCGCAGCCTCACGGTTGTCGCACACCGCGCCGGCGGTGCTCGTTGCCGATCGCCGCGGGCCGCTTCTCGAAGATCGGACGCGATGAGGCCCGGGCTGTACTTCAGCGATCCCGCTTGCCTGGAACACGATCCCCGGGCGTACATGCCCACGCATCCGGACATCCCCGAGCGCCTGCTGGCGATCGAGCGGGTTCTGTCAGAGGCCGGGTGGCTCGGGTGGCAGCGGCGCCCGGCGCCGTCGGCCGAGCCGGAGCAGCTCGAGCTCGTTCACAGCGCGCGGCACGTCGAGGCCATCAGGGAGCTATGTCTGTCCGGCGGCGGGCCGATAGACCCCGACACCTTCGTGGGCGAGGCCTCCTACCAGGCGGCGCTGCACGCGGCGGGAGGCGCCTGTGAGATGGCCCGGGCGCTGATCGCCGGCGAGGCCGCGCTCGGGTTCTGCGGCGTGCGCCCGTCCGGGCACCATGCGGAAGGCGACCGCGCGATGGGGTTCTGCCTGTTCAACAACGTGGCCGTCGCCGCGGAGCTCGCGATTCGGGATCTCGGCGCCCGGCGGGTGTTCATCCTCGACTGGGACGTGCACCATGGCAACGGGACCGCCGAGGCGTTCCGCCGTCGCTCGGACGTGCTGTTCGCGAGCATCCACCAGGCGGGGCTGTTTCCCGGGACCGGCTCGTTGAGCGACGTGGGCTCGGGCCCGGGCGAGGGCTACACGATCAACCTGCCGGTGCCCGCGGGGACCGACGAGGACGTGTGGCTGTCGCTGCTGGAGTACATCGTGCTGCCCGCCGCGGCCGCCTTCGAGCCGGACCTCGTCCTGATCTCCGCCGGCTTCGACGCCCATCTGGAGGATCCGCTCGGAGGCTGCCGCCTGCAGACGGACTCCTTCGCGGAGATGGCCCGCCACACGCACGACATGGCGCGCAGGGCAGGGGCTCCACTCGGAGCGGTCCTGGAGGGCGGCTATGCGCCGAGCGCACTGGCGCTCTGCGTGCGCGAGACGCTCGATGCCCTGAGCGGCGAGACGCCGGCGCGATCCAGGGCGCCCGAGCCGGTGCTCACCTCACGCGCGGCCGCGCAGATCAGCCAGTATTGGACGCTGTGAGGCCTCAGATCGATCAGCCGGGCAGACGGTGGACGGGCGAGATGCGCCGTGCACGCGGCTGCAGGCCGCCGGGGTCCGGTTGAGCGACACGCCTGAGAGCAGGGCGCACTGATCGTGGACGCCCGCGTGCGGATCGAGCTCGCGCCGCTGCAGCTCCCGGCTCCGTCCCTGAGGGGAACCGTTGCGCCGACGCCGCCCTCGAGCGGCAGATAGCGAATGGAACGGCGCGGTGTCTCAGCGCACGCGTAAGAAGATCCCGCGCGATCGCGCCGATGACTACACGCCCGGGGCGGCCGCCGCGCGCCGGGCCTTCCTCTCCGAGCAGACGGGCGTGGCCTTGGAGCACCTCTCCAGCTACTCGTTGGACCCGTCGGCACTCCCGGGGAACGTCGAGCACTTCACGGGCGTCGCGCAGGTGCCGATCGGCATCGCCGGGCCGCTGCTCGTCGACGGGGAGCACGCGCAGGGGGAGTTCTACGTGCCGCTGGCGACGACCGAGGGAACTCTGGTCGCGAGCTACAACCGCGGGATGAAGATGCTGCACGAGGCCGGCGGCGTGACGACCACGATCCTCGACGACGCGATGCAGCGCGCTCCCGCGTTCGTGTTCGAGAACGCACGCCATGCGCGCGCGTTCGGAGAATGGCTCACCGAGCACTTCGCCGAGATCAAGCGGGTGGCCGAGAGCACCACGCACAGCGGCCGGTTGCGCGGCATCGAGCAGTATTCCGCCAGCCGGATCCTGTTCACTCGCTTCGACTACACGACCGGTGACGCCGCCGGCCAGAACCTCACGAGCAAGGCGACCGCGGCGGCCTGCGCGTGGATCACCGCCAACTACGGTGGCATCACGAACTTCCTGCTCGAGTCCAACTTCGCAACCGACAAGAAGAGCTCGCAGGTCAACATCCTGCGCACTCGGGGCAAGCGGGTCGTCGCCGAGGCGACGATCCCCGCCGCGCTGATCGAAGAGCACATGCACACGACCGGCGAGAAGCTGTTCGCGGCGCGGCAGGTGTCGAACCTCGGGGGCTTCATGTCCGGCGTCAACAACAACGGCGCCCACTCGGCGAATGGGATCGCTGCCCTATTCATCGCCACCGGGCAGGACGCCGCCAACGTCGCCGAGTCCTCCGCGGCCCTCGGCTTCAGCGAGCTGCTCCCCAATGGCGACTACTACGGCTCGATCACGCTCCCGTCGCTGATCGTCGCAACCTATGGCGGCGGCACAGGGCTCGCGACCCAGCGCGAGTGCCTCGAGCTGCTCGGTTGCTATGGGACCGGGAAGGTTCGAAAGCTCGCCGAGATCGTCGCGGCGACGGTGCTCTGCGGCGAGCTCTCGCTGGGTTGGGCGATCGTCGTCGGGGAGTGGGTGCAGGCGCACGACCGGTTCGGCCGCAACCGGCCGTAGCTGCCCTGCCGCGGCTCTGCCGGCCAGTCCATGCCGCGGCTGGCCGGCCAGTGTCGCGCGCCGACCTACCTCCGCAGCGACTTGCCGGCGCTGTCCACGACCTTGCGGAGGAAGTCATATTGCGTGCGGACCAGGCGGTCGGCCATCTCCAGGGCGGAGTCCACGATCTCCTGCCGTTTGGACGGGCCCTCGCCGTGCGGCAGCGCTGGCAACGCCCGGTCGACGGTGTCCACGAACTTGCGCACCGCCTCGATCGCCGCCCGCTGGCCGTCCTCGATTGACTGGGCCACCTCATCGGACAGCTGTGTGGTCCTCTCGACCGCTGTCTTGGAACTGCTCGCCGCCGCGCCGCTTCGCCGCGTCGCCGTCGCCTTTGACGCCGGGCTGCGCCGCTGCGCCGTCGCTTTGGCCGCCGTGGTGCGCCGCCGGGTCGCGGTCGCTTTCCCCGCCGTTTTGCGCTGAGTCTTGGTCTCGGGCATCGTGTCGGTCACTCCCTCGGGATTCGGGTTTCGCTCGTAAGCTCGGACACTACGCCGATTCGAGGTGGCTTCCAGGGGCGTAAAGCCACAGACCGACTGTGGAGAACCCGCACGCCCCGAGGTGGGCACGACCGAGTCCGGTCGTGCGTCGGTGCCTGGATTTCAGCGTCTGTGCCCATCTCTCGGCGGGGTCGCGGAGGTGTAGGCTCCTGTGTGGTCGGTCGGGTGGGCTTGCAAATGGCGAGCGCCGTGCATCGACCTTGATTGCGCAGCGAGAGCGCGGATGACCGGCACGGACAAGACCAGCAGCGACGCGGGCAGCGACGCCGGAGCGACGGGATGCCGGCCCAACGAGCTACGGGCGCTCAGCGCGCTTGGCTTTGAGGAGCTGAAGGGCTTTCCTGGCGCAATCCGCGACATGCACCTCGGCATCGCCGAGCGCGCGTTCCGGGGGGTGGGGCCGCCGGGCCGTCCGGTCAAGGTCATCCACGACGCGCTCTCGCGCCGCGCCTACGACGCGATCGCCTCCGGCGCGGCGCGGTTGGGGCGAATCGCAGACGCAACCATCGAGCGGCAGGGGATCGGGCAGGACGTCCAGCTCTCGACCACGCGCCAGGGCAGCGCGATGATCGCAGCGCTGAACGGGCTGATCGGCGACCGGCTCGAGCGCTCGAGAAGCGATCTTCACGAGCCGGCGTCGGTGCGTCTGGGCGGCGAGGTCGTGGCGCTCGGCGCCGGCTCGCTCGGCGCGGCATTCCCCGACGCGAGCGCGCGGATCGTCGTGTTCCTGCACGGCCTCATGGGGACCGAGTTCTATTGGGATTGGGGTGGCACCGAGCAGGGCGAGACCTACGGCTCGCGCCTGGCATCCGATCTCGGCTACACGCCCATCTACCTGCGCTACAACACCGGTCTGCACATCTCGGAAAACGGCCGGTCCGTCGCGGCGCTGCTCGAGGAGCTGGTGGCGGAGTGGCCGGTGGAGGTGAAGGACGTCGCGCTCGTGGGCCACTCGATGGGCGGCCTGATAGCGCGGAGCGCCTGCCACCAGGGGTCAACAGGCGGCCAACGCTGGCCCGAGCGCGTGCGGCACGTGGTCTCGCTGGGCACGCCGCACCTCGGGGCGCCGCTCGAGCGCGGGGCCCACGTGGCTGCCGAGGCGCTCCACGCGCTGCCCGAGACGCGGATGCTCGGTGCCTTCCTGCGCCGGCGCTCCGCCGGCATCCGCGATCTGCGCCACGGCTCGCTCGTCGACGAGGACTGGCGCGGCCGGGACCCCAATGCCCTGCGCGCCGCGGCGTGCAAGGAGGTGCCGCTGCTGCAGGGAGCGACGCACTGCTTCGTGTCTGCCACCATCACCCGCAGTCCGCGCCATCCCGTGGGGCGTCTGCTGGGCGACATCCTCGTGCTGACCCCCAGCGCCACGGGCCAGGGCCGCAGCCGTAGGCTCCCGTTCAGGGCCGAGCACGGCCACCATGTCAGCCCTGCCCATCACCTGGCGCTGCTCAAGCACTCCGAGGTCTACGAGCGCCTGCGCACGTGGCTGGGGCCGGCGGGCGGGCGATCCCGGCCGGATTCGGGGCGCGAGCTCGAGCTCGCGTGACCCGTCCTCCCAGGCGCAGGCTCTCGCTGCTTCGATGCGCGCAGCCCGCCCCGTCAGCGTGCTGCCCGAGAACGGGCTCCCGTGGTCCTCGAGCGCCTCGACGCCGGGACTCGTGAAGGCCGGCGCAAGGCATCGAGGGCGCGTGTGGCCCGCTCGTAGCCATCTCTGATGAGTGCCGGCCAGCGGCTGCGGTCGATGAACAGGTCGTAGAAGGCGGGTCCCCGCAGGAGGCGGTGGTCGGCCGCGTCGATGATCGTGAGCGAGTCGCCGAGGGCCGCGCGGAGCCGGTGGGCGAACTCGAGCTGGACGCCCTGCTCGGCCTGGCGGCTGGCCGTGAGAATGCCCATGCGGGTGTCCTGCCATCCGGTGATGTCCTGCGGCTCGAGTTGGGGTGGAAGCATGAAGTTGATGGCGAAGACGTGGTCGAACCCGCCGTCGCTGAGGATCGGCTCGGCCGGCAAGAGCTCGATGATCCCGCCGTCCACATACAGATGCCCGTCGACCGCGACGGACTCGATGAGCACGGGCAGCGCGATCGCAATGCGCACGAGCCGCCCGACCGTCAGGTCCGGCTTGGAGGCGCTGCCGAAGTAGTCGACGGCTCCCCGGTCCATGTCGTAGACGATCGAGGAGAGGGGAATGCCGAGGTCGCCCACCTTCAGCGATCCGAAGCGCTCGTTGAAGGTGCGTTCGATCGCCTCGCCCTTGGCGAGGCCCGTGAAGCCTTTCAACGCCGCGGCGGCGTATCGAGGAGCCTTCGCCCACTGGATGTCGAGGTAGTCCTCCAGGTGCCAGGAGAGCGAGAACTCGGCCATCTCCTCGGCGCTCATCCCCGCGGCCCACATCGATCCCCAGATCGTCCCGCCCGAGCAGGCAGTGATCAGGGCCGGCTCGACCCCGGCCTCCTCGAACGCCCGCCGCACGCCGATCAGCGACACGCAGGCGCCCGCCCCGCCGCCGGCTATCAGCGCCACGCGCCGGCCCTCGAACGCGCCCAGCGCACGCTTGCGGAACGGCGGGAAGATGTCGTCGCTCGCCACGGCCTTCGGCCGGTCGACGATCGGCAGGGGAAACAGCGCGCGCCGAGCGCGCAGCAGGAACGCGGGGTCGATCGTCGCCTTGATCAGCTCGCCCCGTTCGCGTGCCCAACCGAAGCCCAGCAGGACGTTGTACAGATCGAGGTCGAGGCGGCCTTGAGCCATGTCCTCATGCTCCTCGTGGGTGCCGGCGGGCGTCAGCGCAGAACGCCGCAGAGGCGGTACGGGAAACCACTGGGGTGCGCTCCCTGTCGGTCAGCGCTGCCGACCTCTTCGAGACGCCGCCGGGGCGAGCGCGTCGGGAGCCTCCGAGAGGAACGCGGCTAGCGCCGCGTGGGTCTGCTCTGGCCGCTCGACCTGGGGCACGTGTCCGCAGTCGAGCTCGAGGTGGCGTGCAGCCGGAAGAGCGTCGGCGACGTGGCGCGCGAAGGCGATCGGCACGAGGTGGTCGCGGAGCCCCCAGACGAACAGCGCATCGGCCTGCAGTGTCCTCAGGCGCGGCCAGAAGCCCTCCGGCCCGTGCGGCTCGTCGAGATAGATCCGACGGGCGGCAGCGTAGAAAGCGGATCGGCCGGCCGGCGTGAGGTACGCGCGCAGGAACTCGTCGACACCGGCAGCGGTCCAGCCTTCGTCCGCGCCGGGGATGAGGCCATGAACGATCGCCTGGACGACCGGTCGCGGGGCGAGCTGGACCAGCCCGAGCTCGGGGCGCGTGAGCCGCAGCAGCGGGAGCCACGGCCGCGCGCGCCGCCACGCCAGCGCCGGGGCCAGCAGGCCAAGGCGCCCCACGCGCCCGGGATGAAGCAGTGCGGTCTCGAGGGCCACACGTCCACCCAGGCTGTTGCCGATCAGATGCACGCGGTGCAGCTCGAGCGCGTCGAGGAGGTCGATGACGGCGTTCGCGAAGAACCGGGCGTCGTAGGCGGCGCCGATCGGCTTCTCGGAGTCGCCGAATCCCGGCAGGTCGAGCGCGATCACGCGGAAGCGATCGGACAGCGCTGCAAGCGTCGGCAGGAACGAGCCCTTCGTGCCGCCGAGGCCGTGCACGGCGAGAGCGGGCGGCCCGGTGCCCGCTTCCATGATCGACAGGCGCACGCCGGACGTGCCGATGGTGCGGAACCGCAGCCGCCCGGGCTCGGTCGCCCCACTGGTGGCGGCCAGGAACCCCACGCCGGCGTGCAGGTTCCGGCGCACCGACAGTCGCCCCGAGCGGAAGTCCTCCATCCCGCCCTGCAGGCCTGCGGCGATGCGGCGCCATGTCGCAGCGGAGGCGCTGAGCACCGCGTCGGGTTGTGCGCCGCTAGAAGGCGCGATCCTGGCTGTGCCGTCCGCGATCACGACATCCCAGGCGTCCCGGTCGCGGATGTCGAGCCGGATGCGGATCCGGCGTTGCCGGTCGTCAAAGACGCTCGGGTCGTAGCGATCGACGAGCGTGCGTAGGGAGGCGGGCACCATGGGGTCGCAGCCTAGATCGGTTGGTCCGGTGATCGGCTAGATCCGGCGGTCTTCAGCGTGGCAGAGTAGATGGGGATCTCCGACCGGCGCAGAGCCGCCGGGCTAGAACGCTACCTTTCTTGATGGTGTGAGCGCAACAGCCAACCGGCCTGTCCACGGGCTCGTCGACGTCCACTGCCATATCCTGCCGGAGCTCGACGACGGGGCTCTCAGCCTCCGCGACAGCGTGGCGATGGCGCGTCAGGCCCATGCGGACGGGATCGCGGTGGTGTGCGCGACACCGCACATCCGCGACGACCACGACGTGCGCGTCTCCGAGCTGCCCGCGCGCCTGGGCGCGCTGGAGCGGGAGCTCGAGCGCCAGGGGGTGGGCGTGGGGGTCGTCCTCGGGGGCGAGGTGGGGCAGCACGCCGCGGAGGAGCTCTCCGTGGCACAGCTGCGTGCGCTCTCGCTCGCCGGCAACGGCTGGGTTCTGCTGGAGCCCGCCCCGGGGCCGCTCTCCGCCGAGCTCGACCGGCTCGTCGATCGACTCGCCGCGGAAGGCATGAGGATCATCGTCGCGCACCCGGAGCGCCACGCGGGCGCTGACCTGGAGGAGCGCCTGTTGGAGCTGGTCGCGCGCGGATGCCTGATCCAGTGGACCGCCGACTTCATCGCGCAGGGCTCCGGCGGGGACTTCGTGCTGGGTCTCGCGCGTGACGGGCTGGTGCACCTGCTCGGCTCGGACGCACATTCCTCGTTGGGGGGCCGTCCGGTTCGGCTGAGCGGAGGTCTCGCCCGTCTGGGCGAGGAGCTGCCGGCGGATCATGTGAGGTGGATCGCTGAAGAGGCGCCGTGGGCGGTGTTGCGCGGGGAGCCCGTCGTCCCGCCGTGGGACGCCCGCGCGGCCGCGCGCCGTCGCGCCTGACCTGTACAGGGCCGAGCAGCCGAGACGCGAGCCTGCGCGGCCGGCTTAGGCCGTCGCGGGTGCGGGCCAGGCCTCCAGTGAAACCTGCTCGGCCAGCTGCTCCACCACCTCGCGCGAGGCATCCCCCAGGCCGCGGCGCAGGAAGTTGGCGGCGCCCGCTGCGGCGCTCAGCTTCAGTGCGCGCTCGAAGCTCTCGCCGCGCGCCCAGACCGCCGCCAGGGCGCCCATCATCGAGTCGCCGCAACCCTCGCGGAAGCCGTGCTCGAAGCGCGGCGGTGTCAACTGCGTGAAGCGGCCATCATGCAACACTCGCGCGGGCTGCTCGCCGCGCGTGACGATCACGCTGCGCGCTCCCCCGTCGTGCAGGCGCTGCATTGCGGCCTGCATCAGCTCGGGCGTGGAGACAGGGCCCCGCACGTACTCCGCGAGCTCCCAGTCGTTGATCTTGACCACGTCAGGCTCCCCCTGGAGGGCGCTGTCCAGACGCGGGGAGGACAGGTCCACGAGCGTCCTGCACCCGCCCGCACGGGCGTCGGCCACGAGGTCCTCATAGATCTCCAGGGGCAGCAGCTCGCCGGGCATCGGGTTGGTCACCACCAACCAGCCGCACGCGATCGCCTGCGCACAGGTCTGCGAGAAGAGCTCGTCCAGCTCATGCCTGGAGGGAGGGTCGCTGAGCCGCATCGCGAGCAGCTCCCGGCTGCCGGTGCGGCGGTCGGTCACGTAGCAGCCGCTGGCGCTCGCGGTCCTCACCAGGCGGAGCTCCCCGCTGCCGACGACGCGCTCCAGCAACGCCAGCAGAAGGTCTCCGCTCTCGCCACCCAAGAAGCCGCACAGCACCGGTGTCGCGCCCATGCAGGCGGCCATGCGGGTCACCCACACCGCTTGCCCGCCGGCGTGAAAGTGGATGCTCTGGCGGTCCGTTCCCTCCACCTCGAGCGTCACGGTCAGCAGCGGGTGCGGCCCGAAGATCGCCACGCGCGCGCCTGCGCCCCCGTCGGCACCCCGGTCGGCGGCGTCCGTGGAACGTCGTGTCCTAGGCGCGCCCGCCACGATCACCCTATGCGTGCTGGCCGAGCACGCTCTCGAGCAGCTCGACGTACTGGCC
>Ga0209048_10002229_pt1 | contig 19423 bp, 18 predicted proteins | sample FrelakmetCRP12CR_FD_187146 | JGI IMG/M metagenome (GOLD analysis project Ga0209048, IMG submission 187146) | Freshwater lake sediment microbial communities from the University of Notre Dame, USA, for methane emissions studies - CRP12 CR (SPAdes)... | ecosystem: Environmental > Aquatic >... | reverse complement strand
TACACGGCCAACAGTGGCGGCGAGGTGCGACGCCTAGCGGTTGTCAGCACGGTCACCCCGCCGCCAACCTCCACCCCCACCAACACCGCCACGAGTACGCCGACACCGACCAACACGCCGACGACCACGGGGACGCCGGGTGGTACGTCGACAGTGACGCCGACGGCAAGCCCAACCGCGTCGCTGATACCTACGAACGCACTGTTGCTCGGTTCGGTGACCTTGCAGGGGCGCCCAGCGGCGCCCGACCCGCGCTGGAGCGTACCGCTGCGGGTCAGCCTGACACCGCAGGGGGGCGGGGCCGCTGTGACTTGCATGCCGACGACCGATCAGAGCGGAGACTTTACTTGTCAGGGCTTCTCGCCGGGGTTCTATGTGGGCTGTGTGAAGCACGGCCATACCCTGCAGAACTGCCAGAATGTGACCTTGGTGGCCGGCAACAATCCAATGAACTTCGGGACGTTGCGCGAAGGAGATGCCAACGACGACAACTGCGTGCAGCTCGTGGACTTCTCGATTCTGGCAACCAGCTTCAGCAAGTGCACCGGCGATCCCGGGTTTGATACCCGGGCGGATTTCGATTTGAGCGGCTGCGTGGTCCTGGTCGACTTCTCGCTGCTGTCGGCAAACTTTGGCCAGTGCGGCGCCACGCCGTAGGCTTGTGCCTCGCCAATATGTGAATCGGCGTCGAACCGTGACCCCCGTCCACAGCAGCGGAAGCCCTTGTGTTCAAATCGCTTTTCGCAGTTCGTAGGGGGTCAAAGTTGGACGCCGATCGAGGCCCGTTAACGGGCAAATTCTTCATTGGTTGCATTTACTTGAGCGTCGAGTCGTGGGGGGCAAAATTCGACGCCGATTCACACGCAGATGGAACCACCAAAACCGCGACCAGAGAATTCCCTGCGCCTTTTGCGCCGTGGCGTCGGCCGTTGGCGTTCTCTGGTGCCGCGACCCGTGCGGAAGCGCCGCACACGCGCGGATTTTGACCGATTCTCCGAGAGATCCAAAGAATCGCAGACTGGGAAACGGAGAGGGAGGGATTTGAACCCTCGGTGGAGTGTTAACCCCACACACGCTTAGCAGGCGTGCGCCTTAGACCACTCGGCCACCTCTCCCTGCGCAAACGGCTTGATTTCCCTACATCTGGCGACTGCTGAATGCAATGACCCGCGTCCAAAGTCCTCGCGTGACGCCGCGCCCGCACCGCAGCGCGTCCGGTGTGCGCGCCTGTGTCGCGACGATCTGCCGCGCACACCAGTCGCGCATCTGCTCTTTCTTCCACTCGCGGAACGGCCCCGTCCGGTGATGGCGGGCGACGTGGTGCCCGGTGCACAGTGGGATCGTCTCGGTATCGTCACCCTTGTGGCCCAGGCCTCTACCCTTCGCCTTCACCGGACAGCTGACGAGCGGCCGCTACGACCTGGACTGAGCGCGCCCGGCGATCTGTTCCGCCCGCGCCTTCAGGGCGTCGTTGATCGCATTGCAGAACGTCATCAGCTCCGCGCGCAGCACGGGCCAGAGCAGCGCTACCAGCACGCCGCGGAAGCGCTCGCCCTGGGTGACGCGCGTCGAGGCGAGCCCCCGCGACTGCACCTCGAAGTGATGCGTCCCGACCATCAGCCAGCGCGGACCACCACGCCAGCGCAGCTCGCGGCCTTCCACAATGGCCTCGAAGACGACCGGTGCCGTGAGCGAGCGGCCGAAGAGATTTACCGTCATCGGCACCGAGCAGCCCCGCAATCACACGCGCATCGCTCTCGCTCACCAGCACGGTCGTGCTCAATGCGGCACGGGACGTGGTTGCCCGATGAGATAGTTCCTCACCCAGGGGTCCCGAAGCGTTTCCGCCGTGAGCATGGCGGTAGCGGCGTTGCATGCCGTGGCCAAGCTCCAACTCCACTCGCGGGCCTGCAGTCCCCGCAGCGCACCATCGCCGGTCTGCACGCGGTAGTCGATGACGCAGCCGAACGAGCCGGCACTGCGGATGCTGTCCACGTACATGACCGTCAGCTCTATGCGGCGCGCGGCAACTGGAAGCACAACGATCCCCTGCCGGGCCAGCTCCTGCTGGAGCTGGCGCACGCCCTCGTCGGTGAAGTCCTGGTAGCTCACGGTGAAATCGAACGGACTGATGTGTATCGATCTTCCTGGCGAATCGACTTTGCCGGCGCGTACGCTGTCGACACGGGCCGCACAAGCAATCAGCGGCACTGGCTCACCGAGGCGTCGTGGCAGTCGGCAACCACCTTATCCGCTGTGCCGTCCGCGTCGTAGTCGAACGCGACGCCGCCTTCCGCCGTGAAGTCGATGCGGCCTGTCCCGCCGGCAACCGTCACCAACAAGCGCCCGTCCGACGCACAACCGCCACCGGGCAAACTCAGCGGGATCTCGGTCTGGAAAACGACGCTGCCGACACAGCTCAGGCTCATGCTGCCGTCCAGCGTTGCCAGCACGCTGTCTTCTGACCCTTGCGCGAAGGTCACGCGGTTGCCCGCGAACGACGCGGTGAAATGACGATCGTTGCTGTGGTCGCTGACTTCGAGGTTCCCGTTCGCTGTCAACTCCAGGACGCACGGCGCGCCGCTCGACGTGACCTGCAGACTGAGGTTGCTTGCCACACACGACAGATCGATGCCCGCATGCGGCATGGTGACCGTGAACGAACCGCTCAAAGAGAACTTGCCATTCGGCCCGCCGCAGCCCTGGCCATGCGGATCGAGGACCTCGGTGAAATCGGGCAGGGATACGTCGGCAAACAGCGCACCTCCGGCATCGGTAAATCTACTGGTGAAGTTCTTGAACTGCGTGGTGTAGCGGACATTGTCCGGGAAGACGCCGGTCGAGCATACGCCGCGACTGCCCACGGTTATTACGAACGTGCCGGAGGAGGTGAGCAGCAGACCGGTGTCCTCATCGGGGATGCCACAGTTGGCCATTACTCCAGTGAGCGCGCTATTCGCACCGCTCTCGCGACACGACACGTCCAGCGTCCCGCCCGCCGGACACGCGTCAGGCGCCGCGGCACCTCCATCTGAGCGGCGTGCGGAGCCGCGGGCGCTGCTTCCCAACTTCCAGGCCGGGCCGTCGGTCAGGCCACGAATCAGCGCCGCGGTGGGGAGCGCCGCCGCACTCTCGTCGGGTCCGAACACCGGCAGATCGGTCAGCGCAACCCACAGCGCGACCGACGTGGAAGTCGCCGCACCCGCCACCTTCTCGAGATCCGGAGATACCGGTACTGGACAGCCGTGCATGGCGTGATTCACTCCCATGATAATCTCGTCGATCGTGATCGCACCGTCCTCGTTCGCATCGCCGGCATCACACATGCTCATTGGTGCATTGTCCAAGGCAACATTCACCATCATCACGAGTTCGTCGATGCTTACCGCGTTGTCGTTGTGGCAGTCGCCGACGCACTGAGCCGGGACTCGGCACGGGGCCAGAGCGACCGCGAGGGCGACGGCTGATAGAAGCAGACGAATGTCCATGTACTCACCTCCGTCACACGTCCCTCTAGGGCTGCAAGCGTGATGCCGGCCGGTTCAGCAAGCCGACCAGCACCATCGTAGTACTCGCGCACCGTCATCCCTTCAGGCGGGCTCGATCACGTGGCCCTTGGGGATCACCACCACGCCGTGGTCCGTTACCGTGAAGCGCTGGCGGTCGTGGTCGAGGTCGAAGCCGATGCATTCGCCAGCGGGAATGCTGACATCCTTGTCGATGATGGCGCGGCGGATCTTCGCATGGCGTCCCACCTCGACGTTTTCGAACGCCACACAGGCCTCGAGGTGGGCCCAGCTGTGCACGAAGACGCCCGGGCCGAGCACGGACTGCTCGACGCGGGCGCCACTGATGATGCACCCGCTGCTCACCAGCGAGTCCAGCACCTCACCCTTGCGGTCCTCATCGCGAAAGACGGTCTTCGCCGGCGGCCGCTGGTGCTGATACGTGCGGATCGGCCACGCCGTGTCGTAGAGATTGAAGATCGGGCTGACCGCGACGAGGTCCATGTGGGCGTCGAAGTAGCTGTCGAGCGTGCCGATGTCCCGCCAGTACTTGACCGCGCCGCTGTTGCGGTCGCGAAACGGGAAGGCCATGACCGTGCAGCCTCGGCGGACCATGCCGGGCAGGATGTCCCTGCCGAAATCGAGATTGCTGACGTTGCCGGTGGCGCCGGTGACTTCGCGGATCAGCGTGGCGGTCGGGAACACGTAGATGCCCATCGAGACCAGTGCCGCGTCCGGAGTGCCTGCCATCGGTTCCGGGTGCGCCGGCTTCTCGTCGAAGCGGCCAACGCGCCCCCGCGCATCGACGGTCAGCACCCCCATGCGCGTGGCGTCGACGAGCGGCACCTCGGTGCAGGCGACGGTGACGTCGGCCCCGCTGCGGAGATGGGCAGCGATCATCTCACTATAGTCCATCTTGTAGACGTGGTCGCCGCCGAGGATGAGGACGAGTTCTGGCCGCTCCATCTGCAGCGTGTAAATGTTCTGGAACAACGCGTCGGCCGTGCCTTCGTACCAGCGCGCCACCGAGCGCTGCTGGGGCGGGATCACATCGACGTATTCGCCCATTTCGGTCGACAAGATACTCCACGCCTGCTTGATGTGACGCTCGAGCGAATACGACTTGTACTGCGTCAGCACGTGGACGCGGCGGATGCCGGAATTGACGCAGTTCGACAGCGTGAAGTCGATGATACGGTAGATGCCGCCGAAGGGCACCGCCGGCTTAGCCCGGTCGCGCGTGAGCGGATACAGGCGCTCCCCTTGACCGCCGGCCAACACGACCGCGACGGTTCGTCGCACCTGCAGGCAGGGGTGAAGTAGGAGGTCGCCTGGAGGGATGATCATTTGCTCACCGGTGCCGGCTGGCTGGATCGGGGCGCTTCTCTTCTAGACAGTTCAAGACGGCACCGCCCTGCGGGGACGGGTTTCACCACACGCCGACCATTATCCAGTCCCAGCGGCTCGGGAACCGCGCACCGCAGTCTCTGCGCTGGCTCAGTGGTCCTCGCGCGTCTCATCGGAGAGTCCCGACCCCCGGTAGCTCGTCGCAGTCGGGAGCCGAATCGCCAAACGGCATCGCGACCGCCGCCCATACGGCTTCCACGTTCCAGACCCCGTTCTTCTCTTGCATGGAGATGCGCATTGGTTGCAGCCGGTGCCAGGGTCCCCAGCCCGCGTCGTGATACATGCGATACGCCGACGCGGAAATCTCCAGGTTTCCCTTCCACGCGACACCGCTCAGCACATCGTGGTAGGCCAATGGTGCACGTTTCACGGACCAGTGGAAACCCTCGTACTGCCAATAGCGATTCCCGGACTGGCTGAAGGCGTCGCCGTCGCCACCGCATTGCGAGGCGAAATGGGAGCGGATGGTGCTCTGCGCGACCTGTCGGGCCTCTTGATCCAGCGCCGCCGACAAGGAGGTGCCGTCAGAGGCCGGCGCGAGAGCCGCAAGCGCTACCGACACCACTGTAGCCAGCAGGGCGAAGGTTCGGGTGTCCATGAAACGCTACCGCCTTTGGCGGACTGAAGCACCACCAATCCATCACGGTGGGCAGCAAGCTACGTACCGATCGTGCCGGCGCGCCTCGCACGCCGGAACTCTCCGTGATGGATGGCATCGCGAGCCGCAGGATCAGAGAGACTTCTCGTCCCTGCGAAATGTGGGACGGCGCTCACGGCGCAGCGGTCACGTCGCGTGGCGGCCTGGCCTACGCCACACGCAACTCGCTTTCAGCACGCAGCCAGTCTTCGCCATCCCGCCCGTCGGTGGCGCCGTGGGCAAGGAGATTTCGTATGCGCGCTGCGCGATCTGGTCGTGCATCGGCTCGCTGCCGGTTGGCTGTTTGTTCGCAACCGGTGTGTTCTCCTTCATTGAGCTCTCTCCTCTACCTGGACCCTGCCCGGGCGCTGCTGGTCGTCGTGCCACCCCTCCAACCCTGTTCACCTCACGACGCGGAGAATCCAGTAAACTGCCCCCCGTCAACCAACCTTGGGGCGTCTCGATCAGTGATATCACGGTGCGGGCATCGGGCGAGGAGTTCGTCCTCTGATACGCGGGGGCGGTGTTTCATCAAGGCCGGCACGCTCGACGATACGAGCTGGCGCAAGCCAACCATGCAGCTGTGGTGCACGAGCGCCCAGCCTTGGGTCTCCTTCGGGGGCGACACACAGGAATTCGCGCAGTTGACAGGACCCAGCGGCCCGGCATAGTGACGTCGACGTGGGGGGCAAGCGCACAAGCGACCCGCTGGGAACGTTCCGCGGTGCGTCGGATACGGGGCGTTCCGTCAACCACTCCAGCTTGTCCGGGCTATCCGCCTGATGGCTGAACTCAAATCTCAACTGGCGACCTACCTCGCTCACCGGCTGCCGCACGCTGAGGAGCTTGAGGTCACCGCGATCGATCGCATCTTCGGCGGCGCCTCGCGCGAGACCTATCGCTTCGCCCTCTCGTATCGCACCGGCGGCGAGACGGTGTCCCGCCGGCTCATCCTGCGGCGTGATCCGCCCGGCAGTCTCATCGAGACCGAGCGCGCCGTCGAGTTCGAGGCCTACCGGGCGTTCTTCGGGACCGCCGTCCCCGTCCCGGAACCCTTGTGGCTGGAAGAGGAGACGCACTGGCTCGACTACCCCTTCTTCATCATGCAAGAGCTGCACGGTTTCGAGTCGAGCCCGCAGCTCATCATCGCGCCCCCGTATGCCGAGCACGCGAACAAGCTGGCGCAACAGAAATGGACAATCCTCGGCGAGATCTCCAAGGCCGACCCCGCGGCTCTCGGACTCGACCGGGTCATGCAGCCGGTTGCCCCAGAGCGGTGCTGGCAACGCGAGCTGGCGCACTGGGAGAAGAGCCTCAACGAAGACGAACTCTGTCCGCAGCCGGTGCTGCGCGCCGCCATCCGCTGGCTGCGGCGGCATCCACCCCCGCCGGCGCAGAAGATCAGCGTGGTCCACGCCGATTACCGCACCGGCAACTTCCTCTACGACACTGCGGGGCACATCCACGCCATCCTCGATTGGGAGATGGCACATCTCGGCGATCCCCTCGAAGACTTGGCATGGGGCCTCAATCCGGTCTGGTGCTGGGCACATGACGGGCGCGTCGGCGGCCTCGTGGGGCGGGATGAAGCAATCCGCATCTGGGAGCGGGCCAGCGGCCTGCACGCCGACCCCGCCGCACTCCGCTGGTGGGAGGTCTTCTCGAGCGTGAAGGGGCAAGCCATCTGGGTGTCGAGCGCCAAAGAGTTCACCGCAGGCAAGAATCAGGACATCATCCTCGCACTCTCCGCCTGGCTGATGCACAATAGTCAGGACCGCGCCATGCTCGCCGAGCTGGGACACCTTTCATGAAGCCGGACATCGATCGCTTCCTCGAAGTCGCCACCGTTCACCTGATGACGCAGATCGCGCCCGCCCTGGGAACGGGCTATGAGCAATCGAACGTCAACATCATGGCGATGATGCTGATGGCGGTGCGCGAGGAATTCGACCGTGCCGCCGCCCGCCGCGTCGAGGAGAACCGCGCGCTGCGTCACCTCTTTGGGGATGCCGCGCCGGCCGTGCGCGACACCGAGCTGCGGCAGCGCCTCGAAACGGCGGCGCAGGACGAGGACACCAGCTTCACGGTCTCGGACCTGGAACGGAGCAACGGCGTACTGCGCGGACTCCTGATCGAGCTGCACGCCCACGTCGAGGAACTCGACTCGCCAGCGGCGCGCCGCATCGAAGCCGACATTTGGCGCGAGCTCGTCGCTTCGACGGAACGGCGCCGGCTGATGATGGGACCGTTCTAACCGCGGAGGTGGACACCCGTGCCTCGCTTGACCGCAGCCGACGAGCTGTTTCTTCACCAGATACCCGAACCGCTGCCCAACGTCGTGACGCATCACGACCACTGGCGGGAGAGCTACTTCTACGTGCTCCATCCCCGCACTGGCCCGGGCGATGTGCTCATGCTGACCATGGCGCACTACCCGCGGCGCGAGGAGATGGACTCGTTGCAGCTCGGCCGCATCGGTGGCCAGCGGATCTTCACGCGGCACGTGCGCCCGTATGACGGTGATCCCCACACCACCGTGGTTGGGCCCGTGGCCATCGAGGTCGTCGAACCTTACAAGACGGTGAAGCTGCGCGTCGACGGTGCGGCGGCGCCGGTCGGACTCGACCTCACCTTCAGCGCGCGGAGCCAAGCGTACGGCCTGCGGCGCGGCACCATGAAGGCCGGCCACGAGATCATCTGGGACCAGAGCCACATGTTTCAGCCCGGCGTCTACTCGGGCAGCTACACCTACGAAGGCCAGACGTATGCGGTCAACGACTGGTGGGGGCAGCGTGACCATTCGTGGGGCATCCGCGATCACGGCCGCTGCCCACTGTGGATGTGGCTCGCCATTCAACTCCCCGACGGCGCACTTGGAGTGTGGCACTGGGAATACGCCAACGGCGCCCGCGTCTACACCGACGGCTGCTTTGCGCCGGCGAACGGTGCACCGCCGATTCCGGTCATCGACTTCCGCCACGATTTGCACTGGATCGGCGATGACGGCCAGCCGGCCGAGTACGGCACCGACGGCACCCGCACCCGCGGCCTCGCCGGCCGCGTCGAGTTCACACTCGAAGGAGGCAAAACCATCGCCGTCGCTGGGCGCGGTCGCTGGGCCGCGTCCTACGAGCCCTTTCATCGCGGCGGCTTCAACGAGATGGTGGTGTCGACCGACGACGGCCGCCACGGAACGGCCGCCTACGAAGTGACCGGGGCCCACCATCACCGCTTCTTCCCGGCGACCCAGGTGGCGGGTCTCCCGGCGTGACGGCGGGCGCGTCGACGCCGAGTACTGCCGGGCGCAGGCAATCGGAAAGATCGAGACGTTCGCGGTCGATGTGCCCGGTGCCGGGCTCCTCTGCGCTCTGTAGTTCGTCGCTGGCGCACGCCCGTCACCGGCCGGCATCGATGTCTTGAGAAGCTACGGACCGGAGGGTGCACTGCTGCGTGGGGCAGGCCAAACGCGACCGGCGGCTGTTTGCGCGGAGGTGGTTTGTCGCCTTCAGGAAGTCTATCCGACATGAAGACCTCGGTCGCCCACAAGTGTACCCCAGCGAGAAACATGACGCACGGCGAGGCACAGTCCAACATCCACCGCTTTGCGCACCGACAGACCGCATCGGACGCGCCGTGGCAGGCAGGATGCTGCCGAGCGCGCCGCCAGTCGAACTGCGGCAAGCTTTCATGTAAAAGGGTTGAGGCTGTGGGCCGGGCGCAGAGGAACATTGCGCCGGCCACAACCTGCTGCTCCAGGGAGGCTGTGTAATGCGTGTGTCCCCTCGCGTTTGCGTTCTTTCGACGGTCGGTGTCTTGGTCGCGCAGTTTATCACTGCGGGTTGCGACAGCGGGACTGTCACGAGGATAACTGTCCTGACCACTCCAACCTCGGTTCCGACTTCAACGCCTACCGGGACACCGAGGTCAACGGCCACGCTGCCTCCCGTGCTCACGCCAACGAGCAGGCCAACCAACAGCCCATCACCGACCCGCACGCCACGTCCGACAGTAACCTCAACCAAGGTCCCGACGAGCATTCCGACCGACACGCGTTCTCCCACGGCGACCGCTACCAAAGTGAAGACGCCCACACCAACGGAGACACCCGCGTTGACACCCACCGAGACATCGTCCCCCACGGTAACCGCCACCAAGACAGGGACCCTAACATCAACCGAGACGCCGGTTGTCGCGCCAAGCCAGACTCCATCCCCAACGCCAACCAGGACGGAAGCGACACCGACGCAAACGACCACGCGGACGGAGTCGCCTACAGATACGCCTTCCCCAGCGGCGACACTTGCGGAGACCCAGACGGCGACTCAAACACCGACCGACACAGCTACGCCGACGCCGACCGAGACGCCCGCGGTGACACGTACCGAGACATCGTCTCCTACGGTATCCCCCACGGAAACAATAACCGCGACAACAACGGAGACACCAGTTGTGGTGCCGACCCAGACGCCATCCTCGACACCAACCGGGATGGAAGGAGCGACACAGACGCAAACGACCACGCAGACCGTGGCGCCCACAGCGACGCCTTCCCCAACGGCGACGCCTGCGGAGACCCAGACGGCGACTCAGACGCCGACCGACACAGCTACCCCGACGCCGACAGCAACAAACGGTCAGCTCGAGACGCCCACCGCAACTTCTACCGGGAGCCCTGGTTCGCCAACGCCTACCCCCCTCTAGGATCTGCGGCCGGCGTCATTATCTATGGCCCGCTACCCGTTGGGTCGCTGCAGGCTTCCAAGTGCGAAGAGGCTGCTAGGGCTTGAGGTTTGGACGTTAGTGCTCGTGCGAAGTTCGTGATCTCAAGCGGAGGCGAGTGGCGTAGACGAGGGCACGGCGCAGCTCAGGTGCTGAGGGGCGTGATGTACCGCCGCACGCGCAGCCCGAGCAACCCGTTGGCGTTACGGTTGTCGCCCAAGAAGGTAACGACGCGAGGCAGATCCATCGGGTCAAAGATATTGGTGCAGTGTGCCAGAAGATCGTTGTAGATCCCGTCCGGCATGTCGGCGATACTCACGGCGGGATCGTCAGCGTCGTCGAACGCGGTCAGCAGCTCATCAGGATCGATCTGACTGATCACTTCGTCTAATGCCGAGAAAAAACGGTCGATCTGCATGGGGCGCAGCGCAGGCGGGGAGGACAGCCCACGCCGCAAGTCGCGCGGAGCGATTTGGACCTCGGAGTTCCCCCGCTTGTCGAGCACGCCCAGGGCGAACCGATAGACGCGATCGTCCTCGATCGACCGGCGGGTGGCACTGACGACATACAATCGCTCGCCGTCGGTGACCTCAAACGTCAACGTGGCCATCGGGTCCCAAAGTGGGCGGTCGGCGTGACACTCCGACCCACTGCGCCGGAAGCCGGCGATGTGATGCGTGCGGTGCCTGGCGAGGAACTCTTCGTAGGGGTCAACGCCGTCCGCGTCATCGAGAAGGGCGGCGCCGGTGTCCGGGACGGGGTACAGCTCGCCGCAGTCGCGGCACGCAGTGAAGTTGAGAACGGTGTCCAAGCCCATCAGTGCAACTGTGAGTTCTGCACGGCTGGGCGTGCCGGAATGGTGACGATGAACTGTGTCCCTTGAGCGGCCTCGCTGCGCACGCGCAGGTCGCCGCCGAGGAGTTCGATGAGGCGCGTGGCGATCCGCAACCCGAGACCCAAGCCACGGAAGCGGCGCCGGGCGGAGGCGTCGGCTTGTGAGAGTCCTTCGAGCGCGCGAACAATCTCCTCGCGTTGCATGCCGATACCGGTGTCGCTCACCTCGATTTCGACCGCGCCGGGCTGCGGTGCACGCCGCACGGTGACGCACACTGATCCAGCAGCGGTGAACTTCACTGCGTTGTCGAGAAGCCCCCACAGGACGCGTTCGACCTTCTCTTCGTCGCTGATAACCGACAGCGCGCCAATTGCCACCTCGGTACGCAGCAGCAAACCTTTCTCGTTGGCCTGCGTCTGAAACTTCTCCACCACCCGTGCGACGGTGTCTCCGAGGTTGAATGGGCGGATACTGAGCGCAATCTCGCCGGCGTCGAGCGCATTGAGCAGCAGGACACCTTCCACCAGATTCAACAACTCCATCGAATTGACCTGAATGCGTTCGAGCGCGCCGCGCTGGTCCTCATCGGCGACCCGCTGCAACTCTTCGGCGAGGATGGCACTGTAGCCGATGATCGCGCTCAGGGGGGTGCGCAATTCGTGGGAGAGGTTGGCGAGAAAATCTTCCTTCATGCGATGGGCGCGCAGATTGGCGCGGCGGCGCGTGACGGCGCGGCGCACGAGGTCGCAGATCTGCGGTACATCGAACGGTTTGGAGATGTAGTCGAACACACCGTGGCGCAGGCCTTTGATGGCGGAATCGAGTGAGCTGTAACCGGTGACGATGATCACCTCGATGTCGGCGTCGAACGCCTTAATGTGTTCCATCACCTCCACCCCGGACATGGTCGGCATGCGCAAATCGAGCGTGACCACATCGATCGGCGTCGACTGCAGGATCTCCATCGCCTGCTGCCCGCCGCTGGCGGTATACACGTGGTACGACGGCTTGAAGATCATCCGCAATGATTCGGCCGGGCCAAATTCATCGTCGACGATCAGTAGCGATGCTCGCTCTTCCATATAACCCTTCCCCCCTCAGACTCCCACCTCAGACTCCCACCTCGGGTTCGCAAGTACCACCAGAAAGACACCAGATACAAACGCCCAATGTTCTATTGGACCTGTATATCTGCCGTTGTATGTTTTGTCGAGCCGAAACAGAAGCTGCCAACCTGCAATCGAGAGAAGTCGGTGCGAACCGGCGGCGCGGCGCTCACTGCCGTGACGAGATGGTCCACCGTGACTCTTCCAGCACCGCTAGCAGTCCGAGGCCGGGCAACACCCAAGCAGCAGGTTGCCCAGTCCAATGTTCACTCCGTGAGCGCACTTTACGCAGTCATTTCGGCAGGCGGTCCGGCGGCGGCACCGGCGCTGCTGCCGGACCGGCGCTGGTTACGCCGGACCGCAGCAAGCGTCGCCGTAGCTGGCGCATCACCATGCGCACCTCGTCTCCGCCGAGAATGAACGATGCGAGCAGATAGATAAGCACACCCACACCGACTGCTGCCAGCAACATCGCCATGTGCACCAGCAACTGGCCGCGCTCCGACCACTCCGTCAGCCCGGCGACGTACCGCACCGCGGGAATCATCGCCAGCGCCGCCACTAGGCTGCGGGCAAATGAACCCGCCAGTTCGGCGACATCCAATTTCCCCAGACGCCGTCGTAGCGCCGCAGCCAGGAGCACCAGGTTGACTGTGGCAGCAATCGAAGTGGCCAGCGCCAGTCCGGCGTGCTGCAAACTGAGCACTGCGATGTGTTGCGTCACCACCGCGATGGCGTCGGCGATGCGCGATTCGCCGGTCGGCGCGACCGCGCCCATCAGCATCAGGCTGGAGCAGCAGTTGGCGACGAAGGCCACCGCCGCCGTGAGCACCGGCGTCCGCGTGTCCTCCATGGCGTAGAATGCCGGGACAATCAGGCGCACCATCGCGACCGACCACAAGCCGACGGCAAACGCCGACAACGCTTGCGCTGTCAGCACCGCCTGGTCGAAGCCGAACGCCCCGCGCCTAAACAGCACGGCGGTGATCGGTATCGCCAGCGTCATGATCCCCACCGCCGCCGGCATAGCGATGAAGTTGGTCAGCCGCATCGAGAACGTCAGGCTGTGGCGCAGCTCGGCGTACGCGCCGCGCGCTGCCTGCGCCGAGAAGCTTGGCAGGGCGGCGGTGCCCAGTGCCATCGCAAAGACACCGAGAGGAAACTCAAAGACGCGGGCCGCGTACCACAGGTACGACACGCTGCCGCTCGGCAGCACCGACGCGAAAACGCTGTCAACCATGACGTTGATCTGGTACACCGCCGCGCCGAACACCGTCGGCGCCATCAAGCGGAGCACGCGCCGCACCGCCGCATGATTCGGCTGCCAGCGCGGCAGCAGACGCACGCCGAGGCGCAGCAGCGGTGGAATCTGTAACCCGAGCTGCACGACGCCGCCAATGACCACGCCCCACGCCAGACCGGTCACCGGCTCGGCCAAGTGCGGGCACAGAAAGACCGCCGCGGCAATGATCGCCAGGTTCAGATAGATCGGTGACACGGCCGGCGTCGCAAAGTGGCGCAGTGAGTTCAACATCCCCGAGGTCAGCGCCACCAAGCTGATGAGGAAGATGTACGGAAAGACTAGCCGCGTCAGCGTCACCGTCAGCGCGAACTTCCCCGGCTCCTCCACGAACCCGGGCGCGAACAGACTCGTCCAGAACGGCGCGAACACGACGCCGACGGCGGTGAGCAGTGCCAGCAGCACCGCCATGACCGTGGCCAGCGCGGACGCCGCCTCGACGGCCTCGTCGCGTGAACGGTTCATCAGGTAGTCGGTGAACACCGGGATGAACGCCGTGCTCATCGCCCCCTCGGCGACGAAGCGGCGCAGCAAGTTGGGAATGCGAAAGGCAACGAAGAAGGCGTCCGCCGCCATGCCGGTGCCGAAGTAGTAGCCGACCACGGCATCACGCACCAACCCGGCCATGCGGCTGAGCAGCGTGTAGAAGCCCACTAGCCCGGCGGCACGGGCAATTTGACGATTTTCACTCATGCGAGATTCCGTCTCGCGTCGGCAGTCGACAGTCAGCAGTCGAGAGCTTCGGAACGCACCTCGGCGCGGTCCTCTCGCCTCTCGCCGCTCGACTGCCGACTGGCCTCTGACCGGCAGATTGACCCTCCAGACCCCGTATGCTAGCCCTCCCTGACCATCCCAAGGAGGAATTCCATTGGCACAGCGACACCCATCCGCCGTCAAGCGGCATCGTCAGAACGTCAAGCGCCAGGCGCGTAACCAAGTGGTACGCACACGCGTCCGCCACGCCGTACGTGAGCTGCGCGAAATCATCGCCAAGAAAGACACCGCCACGGCGGAAACCATGCTGCGCGACACCATGAAGACCCTCGACAAGGCGGTCACCAAGGGCGTGCTGCACCGCAACAACGCCGCTCGGCGCATCTCCCGCCTGAGCCAGCAGGTCGCCGCGCTGAAGAGCGCGTAACGTCACCGGCCGCACGTTTCGGAGCGGCCTCAAAAGTTCTCCACCATCTGATTGTAGATATCGCGCACCGCCTGGCGGAGCAGCCGCGCAATCGCAGTGCGCCGCTCGGTTTCGGCCAGCTGGATGTTGGTCAGCTGCGGGTTCTGGACGTTGGTAGCGTCCAGCGTGCCCTGCTGAAACTGCGACGACCTGGTCACGACGACGGTCGAGCTGGCGCTGTACTCGTCGATCTCGCGTAATCCTCTCACCTCCCACAACACCTTGCCGTCGCGCTGCCGCGTCAGCACCAAGTCGACCGTCATGGCTATCTCGTACTGTACCGCTTGGTCGTTGGCATCGAAGGCGACTGGCCGCGCGTGCACGTCGCGAATCGTGCCACTGATGACCGCGTCGCCGCCCGCCGCATCCTCCTCCATGCGGAAATGGCCGCGTTCGTGGATCTCTCGTTCCATGGCGAACGCCAGCGTCTTCTCCAGGCCGTGCTCGCGCGAGCGGTTGGTCAGGGTGCCGACGCTGAGGGAATGCACGTCGTCGGGCAGACCCACGCTCTCGCCCACCAGGTGATACCCACACCCTGCGAGCGCCAAGACCAGCAGCGTTGTTAGCCAGCGCACAGTTCGACGCTACCGGTCAGATGACGAGACTTACCAACCGGCCCGGCACAACAACTTGCCGGCGGATGGGCTTGCCGTCGATGTATGCTTTGACGGCCTCGTCCGCGAGCGCCGCCGCAATGACATCCGTTTCCGGCGTATCGCGCGCCACTTCGATGCGGCCGCGCACCTTGCCGTTCACCTGCACAGCCATCACCACCGTGTCCTCGACGAGCAACGCCGGATCGAAGCTCGGCCAGCGGGCCGCGCAGATGGTCGTCGTGTGACCGAGGGTTTCCCACAGTTCCTCACAGATGTGCGGTGCCAGCGGAGTCAGCAGGACCAGCAGCGTCTCGATAGTCGAGCGGTCCGGCGGACCGAGCCGGCGGATGTCGTTGAGCAGCGTCATCAGCGCGGCGATGGCGGTGTTGTAGCGCAGGTGCTCGAGATCCTCGCCGACCTTCTTGATGGCGCGGTGCGTGGCGCGCCGCAACGCCTGCGGCGCCGGCGCGGCGGCGTCGAGCTCGCGCACCAGGCGCCAGACGCCATCGAGGAAGCGGCGGATGCCGGAGATACCCTCATCGCGGAAGTCGCCGCCCTCTTCGTAGGGGCCGAGGAACATCATGTACATGCGGAAGACGTCGGCGCCGTGCTGATCGAGGTACTGGTCGGGATTGACGACGTTGCCGCGCGATTTCGACATCTTCGCGCCGTCTTTGATGATCAGGCCGTGGGCGCGGAACTTCTTGAAGGGCTCCTCGAATAGGATCAGGCCGATGTCATGCAGCGCCATGGTGATGAAGCGCGTGTACATCAGATGCAGCACGGCGTGCTCGTTGCCACCGATGTAGGTGTCCACCGGCAGCCACTTGCGGGTGAGCTCCGGATCCATCACGACATCGTGCCGATCTGTGGAGGGGTAGCGCAGGAAGTACCAGGCCGAGTCGAGGAAGGTGTCGGACACGTCGGTCTCGCGGCGCGCCATACGCCCGCATTGCGGGCAGCGAACCTCGTAGAAGGAGCGCACCCGCGCCAACGGCGCGACACCGCTGGCGTCGGGACGAAAGTCGTCGATGTCGGGCAGCACAACCGGCAAGTCGGACTCCGGGACCGGAACGATGCCGCAGCCGTCACAGTGGATGATGGGAATCGGCGGACCCCAGTAGCGTTGCCGCGAGATGCACCAGTCGTGCAGGCGGTACTCGACGCGTGCCGCCCCTGCGCCGCGGGTCGCCAGCCATGCGGTGACGGCGTGCTTCGCAGCCCCCGCGTCCAAGCCGTCGAACTGTCCGCTGTTCACCAGACGGCCCGGGCCGTCGTACGCCGCTGGCAATGGCGTGTCGGCGGTCTCGCCCTCGGCGGCAATGACGCGCACGATGGGCAGTTGGAACACCTGCGCAAACTCGAAATCGCGTTGGTCGTGGGCCGGTACGGCCATGATCGCGCCGGTGCCGTACTCGGCCAGCACGTAATCGGCGATCCAGATGGGAATGGGCGCACCGGTCGCGGGGTTGACGGCATAGGCCCCGGTGAAGACGCCGGTCTTCTCTTTCACTGCGCGGCGCGACACCAGATCCATCGCGGCGACGCGGTCGCGATACGCGGCCACTACCGGGCGCTGCTCCGCCGTGGCCAACTCTTCGACCCACTCGTGCTCGGGCGCCAAGACCATGTACGTGGCGCCGAAGAGCGTGTCCGGCCGCGTGGTGAACACGCACAGCTTGCGGCCCGGGATTGCGGCCAGCGGAAACTCGATCGACGCACCGTCCGAACGCCCGATCCAGTTGCGCTGCGCCATTTTCGTGGTCTCGGACCAGTCGATCCAGTCGAGATTCTGCAGCAGCCGTTCGGCGTACTTGGTGATGGTGAAGAACCACTGCTCGGCCAGACGCTGCTCGACCCGCACGTCCGGATGGCGCTCGCAGTAGCCATCGATGACTTGCTCGTTAGCGAGGACCGTCTGACACTGGGGGCACCAGTTCACCGCTGCCTTCTTGCGCACCGCGAGGCCGTGCTTGTGGAGCTGCAGGAAAATCCACTGCGTCCAGCGGTAGTAATCCGGCGACGTCGTATCGACGACGTGCTCCCAATCGACCATCAACCCCAGCCGACTCAGCTGGCGGCGGAAGTTCTCGATGGTCCGCGGAATCAGTTGCTTGGGGTTCGTTCCGACCTTGAGGGCATAGTTCTCCGAGTGGATGCCGAAGGCGTCGAAGCCGATCGGTTCGAAGACGTCGTAGCCCTGCAGCCGGCGGAAGCGCCCGTGGATGTCGACGCCCGGGAAGGCGAACGCGTGCCCGACGTGCAGCCCTTCGGCCGACGGATACGGGAACATCATGAGCGTGTAGTACGGACGTGCGGCGCCGCGCAGATCGACGCTGTTGGTGCGGCGCTCGCGCCACAGCCGCTGCCACTTGGCCTCGACCGTCGCCGGGTCGTACCGTTCACTCATCTCCATCATCGTCACTGACGCCGCGCTCCTGAGCGGCGGCCTTCACACCGAGTTGGCCGGCGATCTGGTCGAGGATGCCGTTCACGAACGTCGCCGACTCCTGGGTGCCGAAGCGGCGCGCGATCTCGATGGCCTCGTCGAGGACAACGCTGGTCGGCGCGTTACCCGACAGCAGCTCGTAGCCGGCAATGCGCAGGACACCGAGATCGACACGCGACAGGCGCTCGAAGCGCCAGTGCTCGCTGGCAGCGGCAATCAGCTGGTCGATCTGTTCCATGCGCTCGCGTACACCCGACACCAGGGCGGCCGCAAACGCCTTGGCCCGGTCACCCGCGTCCGCCTGTTTGAAGAAGGCATCCAGCGCTCCCGCCGACTCACCACTGACCTCCAGCTGATAGAGAGCCTGCAGCGCCAACTCCCGTCCCCGTCGTCGCGCACCCATGGCTAAAGGCGCTCGGCGCTCGGCGCTCGTCGCCCGTGGTTGGAGAAGAAACCGGGCACGACGTGCGACGTGCCACGTGCCATATGCGATCTGCTGCGATTCATCCGACTTGCCGCAGCAGGTTGGCCATTTCAATGGCCGTGATTGCCGCCTCGTAGCCTTTGTTGCCGGGGTCGTCGGCGGCGCGCCGTAACGCTTGCTCCATGTTCTCGGTGGTGAGCACGCCGAGCGCCACCGGGATGTGGTGCGTCACTTGCAATTGTTGCATGGCGTCGAACACTGAGCGCGCTAGATAGTCGTGGTGCTGGGTTTCGCCACGCACGATCGCTCCCAGGCAGATCACCGCATCGAACTTACCGGTCTTGGCGAACGACTCGGCGAACAGTGGAATCTCGAACGCACCGGGCACCTCGGCCACTTCGATACGGTCGTCGGCTGCACCGCACTCGCGCAGCGCCTTGAGCGCGCCGTGCAGCAGGCGCTCGGTGACGACGCCGTTGAAGCGCGACACCACGATGCCGAAACGCAGCGGCGCCGCGTCGCGCTGCCCCTTGTGGATCGTTGCCATGCCGTCGCTCAGGTCAGTGGCTTGAGCCCAGTGAACAGATGGCCGAGCTTCTGTTGCTTGGTGCGCAGGTAGTGGATGTTACCCTGGTGTGGTGGCACCTCGATCGGCAAGCGTTCGACCACTTCGATGCCGTAGCGCGCCAGGCCTTCGATCTTCTTCGGGTTGTTGGTTATCAAGCGCACCCGCGTCACGCCCAGGTCACGCAGGATCTGGGCGCTCATGCCGTAGTCGCGCCCGTCATCCTTGAAGCCCAGCTCGAGGTTCGCTTCGACCGTATCGCGGCCTTGGTCCTGCAAAGCATACGCGCGGATCTTGTTCGCCAGGCCGATGCCGCGTCCTTCCTGGTTCATGTAGACCAGCACGCCCTTGCGGGCGGTATTGATCATGTGGATGGCGCGCGCCAGTTGGTCGCCGCAGTCGCAGCGTTCGGAGCCAAAGACGTCGCCGGTGAGGCACTCCGAGTGGATGCGCACCAACGGCGCGTCGGTGGGCTGGATGCGGCCTTTCATCAACGCGATGTGCTCGTGCTGATCAACATCGTTGCGATAGGCCACCATGCGGAACTTGCCGCCGAAGCCGGTAGTGATGGGCGCGTCGGCGACGCGGTGCACCAGCGATTCCTTGCGCAGGCGGTAGGCAACAACCTCAGATACCTCGATGATCGTGAGTTCGAATAGCTCGGCCAGGGCCTCCAGGTCGGCGCGCCCCGCCACAGCG
>Ga0209048_10002228_pt1 | contig 19430 bp, 18 predicted proteins | sample FrelakmetCRP12CR_FD_187146 | JGI IMG/M metagenome (GOLD analysis project Ga0209048, IMG submission 187146) | Freshwater lake sediment microbial communities from the University of Notre Dame, USA, for methane emissions studies - CRP12 CR (SPAdes)... | ecosystem: Environmental > Aquatic >... | reverse complement strand
GATAGTCGGCCCACGGGTGTGTCCCGGTCGCACCCAGCGCCACCCCACGGCTCGCGGCAAGGGCGAACAGGCGCCGCCGGCGCTCGCGCTGGCGCGCAAGCGAGTCGTGCAGGTTGGCTCCGATCCCGGAGATGATCTCGATCTCCGAGGAGATCAGCTCCCCGGTGATCCCCCCGTGCAGCAGCGGATCGCTCTCGGCGGCCGCCGAGAGCTCCTCGAAGCGCGGAAGGAGTTCGAGGGTGTCCGGGTCGAGGATCGAGAACTCCTCCTCCACGCCCACCGTGAGGTCGGCCGCCTCGGCAAACGCCTCGGCCGTTCGGTCTAGATCCAGGCTGGTCATGGCTTGCGGGGTGTGGCTGCCGTTTACCGTCGCAGTCAGCGCGTTGCCGGGGTCCAGTGTGACGCAACCGGAGAGGCGATGGCGATTCAGGTCAGGTAGAAGTACAGCGCGTAGAGCAGGTCGACCGCGGGGCTCGAGGTGTGAACCGTGACCTCCGGCGGCACGGCCAGCAGGGATTCGGAGTAGTTGAAGATGATCTTCACGCCGGCCTCCACGAGCTCGTCGGCGAGCGGCTGGGCGGCCTGCGTGGGGACGGCGAGCACGCCCACCACGATGTCCTCCCCCTCCACCACCTGACGCATCTCGCTGGCGTGGCGCACGAGCTGGTTGCCGACTTTCGTGCCGACCTTGACGGGGTCCACATCGAAGATCGCCACCACGCGAAAGCCGTGGTCGGCGAAGATGTCGGAGGAGGCGATCGCCTTGCCCAGATGCCCGGCCCCGAACAGGGCGATGTTGTGCTGACCCGCCGTGCGGAGGATCCTGCGGATCTGCGAGACGAGCGCCTCGACGTTGTAGCCGACCCCTCGCTTTCCGAACTTGCCGAAACCCGACAGGTCGCGACGGATCTGGGTCGAGTTCACGTGGGTGTAGTCGGAAAGCTCCTGGGAGGAGATCGTCTCCTTGCCCATCTTCTTGGCCTGTGTCAGCACCTGCAGGTAGCGCGAGAGCCGCGCAGCCACCCCGAGCGAGAGCCGCTCGCCGGAGGCGATCCTGCCGTCCCGCGGGGTGCCTGCGGGGCTGATGGTGGGTTCTCCGATGCTCATGGCCGGGGACTCTAGAGGATGCTTCGCACAGCGCTCGGCCGGACCGCCGTGTCCAACCGCTCGCGCAGGACCGCCTCGTCGACGAAATAGTCGAACAGCTCCTCCCCGTCCAGGGCGATCACGGGGATGCGCTCGAAGTAGGCGCGGTGGAGCCCCTCATCGGCAGTGATGTCGAGCTCCCGCAGGGCGAACGCGAGTTCCGCCTGCAGCCCCCGGAGAGTGGTCATGGCCTCGACGCACAGATGGCAGTCGGGCTTGGAGTAGACGGTGATCACGCTCATCGCGGCCACTCCCCGCTCGCGTAGGCGTCGAGCGCGAGATAGTCCGGATAGGGCACCGGCTCCACGAAGCGGGCCGCGCTCGCGATCATCGCCGCGTTGTCGGTGCATAGGACTGGCGCCGGCAGATGAAGCTCGACCCCCAGCCGGCCCAATCCCCTGCGCAGCTCCGAGTTGGCCGCCACGCCGCCCCCGACCGCCAGGCGGTCGAGCCCGGTCCTCTCGAGCGCCTGCTCGGCGCGTGCCAGCAGGCTGTCCACGATCGCCGCCTGGTAGGAGGCCGCCAGGTCGGCGGCTCGCTCGGAGGCCTCGAGCTCTGAGAGCTCGCGCAGCCTGTAGAGCAACGCCGTCTTGACCCCGGCGAACGAGAAGTCGAGACTCCGCGCGAAGGCCTGGCGGCTCGTCCCCCGTCCGCCGCGCGAGCGCTCGCCGTCGGAGCCGGGAAAGGGGTACGCCTCGCGATCGCCCGTCGAGGCGAGCCGCTCGAGCGCCGCCCCGCCCGGGTAGCCCAGGCCGAGCATCCGCGCTCCCTTGTCGAACGCCTCACCGGCGGCGTCGTCGAGGGTGCGTCCGAGCACCTCGAAGCCGTGGTGCTCTTCCACGCGCGCCAGCAGCGTGTGCCCGCCGCTCGCGATCAGGCACAGGAACGGCGGCTCGAAGGCCCCCCCACCATCCCCTGATCCGCCGTCCGGCCGGGACCCGGCCAGGAAGTTCGCCGCGACGTGTCCCTGCAGATGATCGACCGGCGCAAACGGCAGCTCCCGTGCGGCGGCGATCGCCTTCGCGGTCGAGAGGCCCACGAGCAGCGCTCCCACCAGGCCGGGCCCCTGCGTCGCAGCGACGAGCCCGACATCCTCGAGCGTGACACCCGCCTCGGCCAGCGCCTGCTCGACGATGAGGTTCACGATCTCGAGGTGGTGGCGGGAGGCGATCTCGGGAACCACCCCGCCGAACCGCTCGTGCATCCCCTGCGAGGAGATCACGTTCGAGCGCGCGCGCCCGTCGGCGCCGAGCACGGCCGCGCACGTGTCGTCGCAGCTCGTCTCCAGCGCGAGAATGCTCATGGCGGCCCGGGATTGGGAACGTCGGTGAGCAATCCCATGAGCGTGGCCGGGGTGCGCCACATGACCAGGGCGTCCTCGCCGTTGTCCTGGTAGTAGCGCCGGCGCATCCCGGCGGCGCGGAAGCCCTCGCGTTCATACAGGCGGATCGCATGGTGGTTGGAGCGGCGCACCTCGAGCGTGAAGCGCGCCTGCGAGTCATCGACCCGCGCGTAGAGCTCGCCGAGGAGCGCCGTGGCCAGGCCCTTGCGCTGGCGGTCGAGGTCCACCGCCACGTTCATCACATGCCAGACCGTGTCGTAGCGCGAGCAGATCAGATAGCCGATCAACCGCTGCCCGGACACGGCGGCGAGGCATATCCCCGAAGGCTTGGACAGCTCGAGCACGAACATCGCCAACGACCAGGGGGTCGGGAACACGCGACGCTCGATCTCGATCACCTGGGGCAGATCGGGGTAGGCCAGGCGCCGGATCTCCGCAGGCCGGCGGCGGTCGGCCCTGAGCTTGGTGGCGGATGGTTCTGTCACGGTTCTGAGCCCTCCAGGACTGCCATGCCCTCCAACGCGATCTCCGCGTCAGGCCGGCGCCGGTAGTTCGGCACGACCTCCTCGTAGGACGAGGCCGGCTGGGCGCGTGCTCCAAGGTCGCAGATCGCTCCCGCGCCCACCCGGTTCAGAACCGAGTGATCCGCTGGAACCGCCACACCGGCCGCCTCCAGAGGGCCACGAAAGCGTACCGCCCCGTCGCCCACCGCCAGCCACCGACGCACCGGTTCGGCGTCGGGGGGTGCCCGCCCGTCCCGCTCCGCCGCCACGCCGGCCACGGTCTCCCCGAGATCCTCCGGGGCCACCGCTCGAGGTGACAGAAGCTCTTCGCCCAATCCGCTCGCTGCGGCGCTGTACGCGGCGACGAACGCCTCTCCGCGGCGCGCGTCGATCACCGCCAGCACGCCGGCAAGGGCACCCGGCGTGACCGCCCCGTCGCCCGGCTCCCCCGCGGGACCGTGACCGTCGCGCCCGCCGCCGGCACCCGCTGCAGCGGCCTCGGCGAGCGCCCGCAGGCTCGACACGCCGGCCAGCTCCAAGGACAGCGACTGGGCGAGCCCTCGCGCCGTGGCGACCCCCACGCGCAGGCCCGTGAACGTTCCCGGCCCGACACCCACCGCGATCCGCTCGAGCGCCCTCCAGCCGACACCCGCCTCGGCGAGCAGTCCTCCCGCCATCGGCAGAAGCCGAGTTGCATGGCCGGGGTGCTGGCCGGGCGCCGGGTCGTCGCGCCGCTGAAGCGTGCTCCCGTCCGCCAGACGCAGACCCACGGCGGTGGAGGGCGTGGCGGTGTCGAAGCCGAGCAGGATCATCGCCCCTCCCCCTGTCCGCCGCGCTCCGGCTCGCCCAGCCCGTCGCGCTCGGGCTCGCCGCCCACCTCGATCCGCCGGCGGTCGGCGCCGCGGTGGGCGAGCGTCACCCGCAGACGCGCCCGCGCAAGCTCGCCCGCGCCATCCTGCGGCCACTCCACGAAGGCGATCCGCCCGGGACCGAGGTAGTCGGCCAGCAGCGCGGGATCCTCGTGCTCCAGTCCCTCCAGCCTGTACAGATCGAGGTGCGACACCGTGACGTTGGCGGCCGGATAGCGGTGGCCGATGCTGAACGTCGGGCTGGTGACCGGCCCGGTCACCCCGAGAGCGCGAGCCGCCCCCCGTACGAGCGTGGTCTTCCCGGAGCCCAGCTCCCCCTGCACGAGCACCACATCGCCGTCGGTGAGGATCGCGGCAAGCTCGGCACCGAGCGCTTCTGTCTCAGCGGGATCTGAGGTTTCAATGATGCGCAGGGCCACTACGAGACTGTAGAGCCAAGCGGGGCCGCCCCACTAACGCGACCGGCCCGCGGGAGAAAGGATCGCGGGCCGGCCGGTACTTCTGGAGGGAGGGAGACAGGGCCTTTATCGGCAGCCATCGCGGCTGACTTTAGGCCTTGGTCGGGATATTTCGACATTCCGCGCGGATCTCCTCCCCCAGGAAAACCGGGCCAAAACGCCTAGAACAGCCCGAGCTGGTCCACCTTCGGAACATCGGCCGCCTCCTCGGCCGCCTCCTCGGCCGCCCGCGGGAGCCCGGCGGCCTCTTCGTCGAGTGCCGGGCGTGGCTCGGCGGCCTGGTGGGGCAGCCCCGAGTGCTCGGCGGCCTCTTCCGGGCGGGGCTGCTCGGGCGCCCCCAGCGCCAGCAGCTCAGGAAGCTGCGCGAAGTCCTCGCGAAGCGTCTCGAGCATCCGCGGCGTGTAGAGCGCCGCCGCCGGGTGGTAGATCGGGTAGAGCCGCACCGCGCGTGCGCCCACGGTGAGCACCTCGGGCCGCCCGTGCACGCGCGTTATCCCGGTGGGGTCGCCTCTGAGGAGCTTCGTCGAGAAGTTGCCGAGGGTGCAGATCACGTTGGGCTCGATCAGCTCGACCTGGCGCAGCAGATAGGCGTCGCAGTTCTCGATCTCCACCGGCAGCGGGTCGCGGTTGCCCGGCGGGCGGCACTTCAGGACGTTGGCGATGAACACGTCCGCCCGCGCGAGCCCGATCTCGGAGAGCAGGGTGTCGAGCAGCTTGCCGGCCCGGCCGACGAACGGCAGCCCCCGCTCGTCCTCGCTGGCCCCCGGCGCCTCCCCGACGAACATCAGCTCCGCATCGGCGTTCCCGGCACCGAACACCACCGTCTTGCGAGTCGCAGCGAGATCGGCGCAGCGCGTGCACCCCTGGGCCTGCGCGAACACCTCCTTCAGGAGCTCCCGCCGGTCTGAGGCCGCTAGCTCGTCCTGCTCGCCGGACACCGGCCGGATGGTATGCCTTCGCACGCACCCTGGCACCCCCTAGGCGAGAGAGGGCGGACCGGCCGCTCGGCCCGCGCGAGGACGATCCGGTCTCGGTGGCGCATGCCTGCCTATCGGCCGCCTGCGGCGCGGACTCGTGCGGGCGCATCCCTTCACACCGGTAGCGTGTAGCTCATGGTCATCGCAGCCGTCCTTGTCGTAGTCCTCGTGGCCCTCGTGCTCGGTGATCTGGCGCTGGTCCGCGCCTTGAATCGCAGGAAGCGCGATGGCTCCCGTTGATCGCATGAACGAGTGAAACGTGGAAATTCTCCCTGCGTTGCGGCGCCGCATGCCGGCAATCGCAATGGATCCACGGGCGCCCCCCTCGATCGCTGAGGATCGATCCGAGCAGGCGCCCTCCGGGTCCGCTCGAGAGAGTGTGACCTTGCGCACACATCGCCCAAACGGTGGCCGCGGCGGTATGCTTCAGTCATCGCGACCGGTATCCCCCGAGGGAACTGGACCGAGCCGACATGAGCCAATCCATCCCCCTTCCTCGCCCATGAGGACCCTTCATGCCGTGGGCGATCTGCGAGCCGCACTCGACCCCGACCGCAGGACTGGGCTCACGATCGGGCTGGTCCCCACGATGGGTGCGCTCCACCAGGGCCACCTCTCCCTGATCGGCCGGGCCCGCGAGCAGTGCGATCGCGTGGTCGTCTCGCTGTTCGTGAACCCCACCCAGTTCAACGAGCCCTCCGACCTCGATCGCTACCCCCGCCAGGAGGATCGCGACGCCGTGCTGGCCGCCGGTTCCGGCGCCGACCTCCTGTTCGCACCGTCGATCGAGGAGGTCTACCCGCCGGACTTCGCCACGACCGTCGAGGTGCTCGGCCCCGGAGAGCGGATGGAGGGCGCCGCCCGCGGCGCGGAGCACTTCCGGGGCGTGGCCACGGTGGTGACCAAGCTGCTCTGCATGGCACTGCCCGACGTCGCCTACTTCGGCCAGAAGGACGCCGAGCAGCTGGTGGTCCTTCGCAGGCTGGTGCGCGACCTCAACCTGCCCGTGCGCATCGAGGCCTGCCCGACCGTGCGCGAGCCCGACGGGCTTGCGATGTCCAGCCGCAACGCGCTGCTCGACACGCGGCAGAGAGAGCGCGCCCTAGCGCTGCCGGCCGCGCTGGGCGCGGCCCGCGACTGCGCGCTCGCGGGCGAGCGCGATGCCGACGCCCTGCTTGCAGCTGCGCGAGAGGCGATGAGGCCGTTCGGGGTCGATCCCGAGTATGTGGCGCTCATGGACCCCGAGACGCTCGTTCGCCTCGACACGCTCGACCGCGAGGCGCTGCTGGCGATTGCCGCCCGCGTCGGGGACGTTCGCCTGATCGACAACACGCTGCTCGATCCAGCCCCCCTCGCAACCGGACCCGCCGCTTCACCCGCGACGCTGCGCGGGCTCGCCCCGCCAGGAGATCCGGAACCCTCCGGCGACGAGCGCCGCGACCGACGCGCCCCGCTGGCGACGAGCAAAGCCGTGGCCTGATGCAGCGCGTGATGCTCAAGTCGAAGATCCACCGGGCGACGGTCACCGCTTGCGATCTGCACTACGTCGGCTCGATCACGATCGACCCCGACCTGCTCGAGGCCGCCGACGTCCTCGAGCACGAGCAGGTCCACGTCGTCGATATCGACAACGGCGCCCGCTTCGAGACCTACACGATCGCCGGGGAGCGAGGGTCGGGCGCCATGAGGGTCAACGGCGCCGCCGCCCGTCTGGTTCATCGGGGCGACACGATCATCGTCATCTCCTACGCCCACTACGACCGGGCCGAGTTGCAGCAGTACGAGCCTCGAGTGGTTCACGTCGAGGCCGGCACGAACCGCATTGTCACCGTCGACGACGAGGTGGCGACCCTGCTCGCGTAGAGGGCGTCAACCCGCGTCAGAGAGGAACCGCCATGTCAACCCCGCCCGACGTCCACGCCCCGTCCGATCCCGGCCGCCTGCCGATGACCCTCCCGCTGCTGATGGAAAAGAGGCGACTCGGCGACCCGATCGTGATGGTCACCGCCTATGACTACCCGAGCGCCCGCGCCGCCGAGGCGGCCGGGGTCGATCTCGTGCTCGTCGGCGACTCCGCCGCCACGACCGTACTCGGCCACAACGCCACGACGCCCGTGGAGCTCACCGACATGCTCGTGCTCGCCCGCGCCGTGCGCCGGGGGCTCCACACGCCGCTGCTCATCGGCGACCTGCCGTTCGGCTCCTACGAGGTGAGCGACGAGCAGGCGATCACGACCGCCATGCGGATGGTCAAGGAGGCCGGATGCGAATGCGTGAAGCTCGAGGGCGGTGGGGAGGCCTCCGTGCGCCGCGCACGCGCGATCGTGGGCGCGGGCATCCCGGTGATGGGACATGTCGGCCTCACACCCCAGACCTCGACGGCCCTCGGCGGCTGGAAGGCGCAGGGGCGCACCGCGGGCGCGGCTGCCCGCATCGCTTCCGAGGCGCTCGCCCTGCAGCAGGCAGGCTGCTTCGCGATCGTGTTCGAGGCCATACCGAGTGCGGTCACCGAGGAGCTCATGCCGGGCATGGAGATCCCGGTCATCGGCATCGGCGCGGGCCCGGCCACCGACGGGCAGGTCCTCGTCTTCCACGATCTCCTGGGCATCCGCGACGGGTTGGGGCCACGCTTCGTCAAGCGCTACGCCAACCTGCAGCTCGAGATGAACGCTGGCGTGGCCGCCTACGCCGCCGACGTGCGTTCCCGGCGCTACCCGGGCCCCGAGCACACCTACTCGATCGAGCCCGACGAGCTGTCCGAGCTGCACGCGCTACTGGGCTGAGGCGAATGCATCGCGCGGCCCTACCGGGCTCAGGCGAGCGCTTCGCCGTAGCGCTCTGAGAACGCGAACTCCTCCACCGGACGGCGCGCGAGCTTGGGCCATGCGTCGAGCCGCTTGCCGACCCCGATATGGGCGGCGAGAGCAACGTCATCGGGGATCTCGAGCAGGCGCTTGACCTCGGCCTCGGCGGGCACGAGCAGGGTCGTCATCGCGGCGCCGAGCTCCTCACCGCGCAGCGCGAGCAGGAGGTTCTGCACGAACGGGTAGATCGACGCCCCACCGACGATGCTCTGGCGCGGGAGCTCCGCATCGGTGACGGCGAGGTCCTCGAGGCGCACGCCGACGAGCAGATGGACCGGGATCTGCTCGAGGTTCTCCGCATATTCGTCGGCCCTCCGCAGCATGCGCATGCGCGCCGCATCGACTCCGCCCGGCTCGGCCAGCGCTCGTGCGCCGCCCGTGAGCTCCATGTAGGCGCGCCATTGGGGCAGATAGAGGTCACGAAGTGCCCGACGAGTCTCGGGATCCCGCACGACGACCACCCGCCACCCCTGGCGGTTGCCGCCGCTGGGCGCGAACCGGGCATTGTCGAGGGCGCGCCGCAGGACCTCCGGCGATACCGGGTCCGGCCCGAAACGCCGGGTGGTCGGAGCGCAGCGCATTGCCTCGTAGAGGTCCACCGCGGCCACCTTACCGGTACTCGGGTCGTGGTTGCCGGGGCCCTGCCGGACGCCCGCGGGCGCTCGACGCGCCCCTACCGGTACTCGACCCGCCTGATCACGCGCGCGGGCACGCCGGCGGCTACCGAGAACGGCTCGAGATCGCTCGTCACCACGCTGTTCGCACCGACCACGCAGCGCTCGCCGATCGTCACCCCGCTTGTGACCACCACGTTGGCTCCGAGCCAGCAGTTCCCACCGATCCGCGTGGGGCCCTTGCTCTCGAAGCCCTGCCAGGTGATCGGCTTCTCCGGGTCCCCGTAACGGTGGCTCGAATCCGTCACGAAGCAGCCGTTGGCGAGCATGCAGTGGTCGCCGATCTCGACCAGCTCCTGCGAGGCGACCATCACCCCCAGGTTAAGGAACGTGCCCGCGCCTATGCTCACCCGCGCCTTCCCGGGTGCGGTGATCCACACGCCGGGCTCGAGCAGGGCTCCCGCCCCCACCTGAAGGCGCCCGTCGAGCAGCGCCTCGAGCACGTTTCCGTGGACCGGCCAGCGCACGAACGCTTCGCGGCGCAGGAACTCCCAGTGGATCCGCGCGCGATTCCACGGCAGTGAGTTGCGCTCATACCACCGCCACTTCTGCGCCCATAGCCGAACCTCGCGCGCCGCGTCGTTCAAGCGGAGACTCCCGCGCGCGCCGTCGTTCAAGCGGCGACCTTCGCCCGTCGCTTGCGCTGGGTGCCTTTGCCCGCCTTCGCGGGCCGAGAGCTCGCAGGCGCCGGGAGGATCTCCGAAAGGAAGCGCCCGGTGTGCGAGGCGGGCTCGGCCGCGACCTCCTCGGGGGTTCCCACGGCGATCGCCATCCCCCCCTCCTCGCCGCCCTCCGGCCCCATGTCGATCAGCCGGTCGGCGCACTTGATCACGTCGAGGTTGTGCTCGATCACGACCACGCTGTTGCCCGCGTCCACCAGGCGCTCGAGCACCTCGAGCAGGCGCTGCACGTCGGCGAAGTGCAGTCCGGTGGTTGGCTCGTCGAGTATGTAGAGGGTGCGTCCGGTCGCGACCTTCGAGAGCTCCGTCGCGAGCTTCACCCGCTGGGCCTCCCCGCCCGAAAGCGTGGTCGCCGGCTGGCCGAGCCGAACGTAGCCCAGCCCGACCGCGTTCAGCGTCTCCAGGCGCCGGCGCACCTTGGGGATGTGCTCGAAGAAGCCGAGCGCCTCCTCGACGGACATGTCGAGCACGTCGGCAATGCTCCTGCCCTTGAACCGCACCTCGAGCGTCTCGCGGTTGTAGCGCTTGCCGTGGCACTGCTCGCATGGCACGTACACGTCTGGAAGGAAGTGCATCTCGATCTTGATCTGCCCGTCCCCGCGGCAGACCTCGCAGCGGCCCCCCTTGACGTTGAAGCTGAACCGGCCAGGCTTGTAGCCCCGCGCGCGCGCCTCCTGGGTCTTGGAGAACAGGTCGCGGATGACGTCGAACAGGCCCGTGTACGTGGCGGGGTTCGAGCGCGGCGTGCGCCCGATCGGCGACTGGTCCACCGCGATTATCTTGTCGAGCTGCTCGAGCCCTCTGAGCGCTCGATGCGCGCCGGGGCGCTGGCGGGCGCGGTGCAGGCGGTTCGCGACCGCCTTGAACAGCACGTCGTTGACGAGCGTCGACTTGCCCGACCCTGAGACGCCGGTCACGCACGTCAGCACTCCGAGCGGGACGTGCACGTCGATGTCCCGCAGGTTGTGCTGGCTGGCCCCCAGGATCTCCACGTAGCCATCGGGCGTGCGCCGGGGCCGCGGAACCTCGATCGTGCGCGCGCCCGAGAGGAACTGCCCCGTGAGCGAATCCTCCACCAGCTGGACCTCCGCGGCGGTGCCCTGGGCGACGATTCGCCCGCCGTGCTCGCCTGGTCCCGGCCCGAGGTCCACCAGATGGTCGGCCGCGCGCATCGTCTGCTCGTCGTGCTCGACCACGATCACCGTGTTGCCGAGGTCGCGCAGCCGCTCGAGCGTGCCGATCAGCTTCGAGTTGTCGCGCTGGTGCAGGCCGATCGAGGGCTCGTCGAGTATGTAGAGGACCCCCACCAGCGAGGAGCCGATCTGGGTGGCCAGGCGAATCCGCTGAGCCTCTCCCCCGCTCAGCGTTGCAGCCGCCCGGTTCATCGACAGGTAGCCGATGCCCACGTTCTCGAGGAAGCGCAGCCGCTCTGAGATCTCGCGCAGGATCAGCCGCGCGACGTGGCGATCGGTCTCCGAGAGCTCCACGCTCTCGAGCCACTCGAGCGCCCGCTGCGCCGAGAGCGCGCAGAAGTCCTCGATACGCGTCCCCCCCACGAGCACTGCGCGCGACTCCGCGCGCAGCCGCGCGCCGCCGCACGCCGGGCACGCTCGCAACGACATGAACTCCTCGATCTTCTCCCGCGTCCACTCGGAATCGGTCTCGCGATAGCGGCGCTGGAGGTTCTTCACGATCCCCTCGAAGCGCGTCGCATAGGTGCGCCGGCGCCCATAGCGATTGCGGTAGGTCACCTCGATCGGCTCTCCATTCGTCCCCTGCAGGAACAGGTCGCGATGCTCCTGCGCCAGCTCCTCCCACGGCGCCTCCAGGTCGACCCCGTAGCGTTCGGCGATCGCCTCGGTGACCTGCTCGTAGTAGCTCGAGCTGCTGTTCGCCCAGGGCGCGAGCGCGCCTTCGGCGATCGACAGGGCGGGATCGGGCACCACGAGCTCGGGGTCGATCTCCATCTGCGAGCCCAGCCCCGTGCAGCGATCGCACGCGCCGTGGGGGGAGTTGAACGAGAAGATCCTCGGCTCGAGCTCCACCAGCGACGGCCCGTGCTCCGGGCAGGCGAACCGCTCCGAGAACGTAAACACGCTCCCCGGCTCCGGTGTCGCGCCCGTGACTATCTGGGTGGCGGCGGCGCGCGCCCCCTTCGCGCCCGTCGCATGTGTGTGCTCGGGCGCATCCTTGGCCCGCCCGCGCGAGCGCCCCGCGCCCGTGGCGCGCTCCGCCTCGCCCTGACTCTCAGTGGCCGCCGCGCCCGCGGAGCCCGGCAGGGCGGAGCCGATGATCTCGATCTCAACGAGCCCGTCGGCCAGGCCGACGGCGGTCTCGATGGAGTCCGCGAGGCGCTTGCGCACGTCGTGGCGCATGATCAGCCGGTCGACCACCACCGAGATGTCGTGCTTGTAGCGCTTGTCGAGCACGATCGACTCCTCGAGCATGCGCACCCGATCGTCGATCTTCACCCGTGCGAAGCCGTCCGCCCTCAGCTCCTGCAGGAGCTTTCCGTACTCGCCCTTGCGCCCACGCACCACCGGGGCGAGCACCATGAAGCGCGTCCCCTCCCGGAGCTCCATCGCCTGGTCGATGATCTGCTCGGCCGACTGGCCGACGATCGGGCGGCCGCAGATCGGGCAGTGGGGCTTGCCAACGCGCGACCACAAGAGCCGCAGATAGTCGTAGATCTCCGTCACCGTCCCCACGGTCGATCGCGGGTTGCGCGAGGTGGTCTTCTGGTCGATCGAGATCGCGGGCGAGAGGCCCTCGATCGAGTCGACGTCGGGCTTGTCCATCTGCCCGAGGAACTGCCTCGCGTATGCCGACAGCGACTCGACGTAGCGCCGCTGCCCCTCCGCGTAGATCGTGTCGAACGCCAGGCTGCTCTTGCCCGATCCCGACAGCCCCGTGATCACCACGAGCGCGTCCCGCGGCAGCGAGACGGAGATGTCCTTGAGGTTGTGCTCTCGCGCCCCGGAGACGACTATCTGGTTGCCGGCGGGCATGTCCGGCCCATTCTATGACGGCGAACAGATGTTCGGGTGCCCCCATCGGCGTGGGCGCGCCCCGTGCGCCCGCGCGCTACCCCTCGATCGCCGCGTACACCTCGTCCACGAGCTTCTGCCGGTCGATCAGCGCGAAGTGTTCGGCGAGATAGCGCTCGGCCTCCTTGCGCGACTCCCCGTTGAGCGCCATGTTCAGGGCGACGAGCCGCGCGCTGTCGAGCTCCCCGGCCGCAACCGCGCCCGGCTGCGCCCGCTCGGCAGCCGGCGCCGGGGCACGGGGACCATCCATCGGCGGGGAGGGGACCGCGGCTGACTCGGAGGGATCCGCGATGACCTCGGCGCGCGCGGCGTCCCCCTCCGCCGCGGAGCCCGCGCGGCCGGACGCGGCGTCATAGAGCTCGCCCATGTTCGTCTGGACAGCCGCCAGGTCGGCGGACAGCCGGCTCGCGCCCCCATGCAGGCTCTCTGAGAGCGCGCTGACCTCGCCGTCCATCGACGCCACGCGCTCGAGCAGGGTCGACGTCGCCTGCGCCACCGCGGCGACGTGCGCGCGGGCCTGTTCGATCGCGTCCTGGCGGGTCCGGGCCGCATCCTGGTCGGCGTCCTGCCGGGCGTTCGCCGCGCTCTGGCGCGCCTGGCTCTCGATGTCGGCGGCCGCCGTCTCGGCCGCCTGCAGGATGCTCTGCACCTGCGTGCCCGCCGTCGAGGCCAGGGAGGAGTCCGCCCCGCGGCCGCTCATCTCCCGCTGGAGCTCCTCGATCTCGGCCGCCAGCGCGCGCAGGTGGGCGTCCACTGCGGCGGGATCGTAGCCCCGCCGGACGATCGGGAAGTCCCGCTTCTCGATGGCCTGGCGGTCGAAGTCCACGGCGGCCATCCTAGGCGATGTCGCCGGTCGGAGCCTCGCTTGCGGGACCGCCGCCGGCCGCCGTCCCATCCCCCACGGCGTCACCGGCGGGAGCCTCGCTCGCCTGGATCTCGCGCAGGTCGCGGCGGATCTCGCGCAGCTCGTCGCGCAGCTGCGCGGCGTACTCGAACCGCAGGTCCTCGGCGGCCGCCAGCATCTCCTCCTCGAGCTCGACCGCCATCCGCTCGAGCTCGTGCTGGGGCATCTCCTTGGCCGTCGCGCCGCTCGACCTGCGCCGCGTCCGCCCGCGCGGGACCTTTGACTCCGCCTGCAGGAACTCCGCGATGTCGGAGATGCCCTTCACGATCGTCGCGGCCGTGATCCCGTGCTCCTCGTTGTAGGCGAGCTGGATCTCGCGGCGGCGATCGGTCTCGGAGATCGCCGCGCGCATCGCCTGGGTCTCCTTGTCCGCATACATGAGCACCGTCCCCCCCACGTTGCGCGCGGCCCGGCCGATCGTCTGGATCAGCGAGGTCTCCCCGCGCAGGAATCCCTCCTTGTCCGCATCGAGGATCGCCACCAGCGAGACCTCCGGGAGGTCGAGGCCCTCCCGCAGCAGGTTTACCCCCACCAGCACGTCGTACTCCCCGAGCCGAAGGTCCCGGATGATCTGGATGCGCTCCAGCGTGTCTATCTCCGAGTGCAGATAGCGCGTCTTGAAGCCCATCTCGAGCAGATACTGCGAGAGGTCCTCACTCATCTTCTTCGTCAGCGTGGTGACCAGCACCCGCTCGTCGCGCTGCACCCGCTGGCGCACCTCGTTCATCAGGTCGTCGATCTGGTTGCGCGTCTCGCGCACGTCCACCACAGGGTCGACGATCCCGGTGGGCCGGACGATCTGCTCGACGATCCGCGTCGACCGGGTCCGCTCGTACTCCCCCGGCGTAGCCGAGACGAACATCAGCTGGGGGGTTATCGAGAGGAACTCGTCGAACGTCTGCGGGCGGTTGTCCAGCGCGCTCGGGAGCCGGAAGCCGTACTCCACGAGCGTCTGCTTGCGCGATCGGTCGCCCACGTGCATGCCCCCGATCTGCGGAACCGTCTGGTGGGACTCGTCGATGAAGCACACGAAGTCCTTCGGGAAGTAGTCGATCAGGCAGTACGGCCGCTCGCCCGGCGCGCGCCCGTCGAGGATGCGGGAGTAGTTCTCGATGCCCGAGCAGAACCCCATCTCGCGGAGCATCTCCATGTCGTATTGCGTGCGCTGGCGCAGCCGGTGGGACTCGAGCTGCTTGCCCTCGGACTCGAGCTGCTCGCAGCGCTCGTTCAGCTCGCGGCCGATCTCCGCCACGGCCGCCTCGATCGTTCCCTCCCTGACGTTGTAGTGGGTCGCGGGCCAGATCGCCACGTGCTCGAGGTCGTCGGCGATCAGCTCGCCGGTGAGCGGGTCGAAATGGGCGAGCCGCTCCACTTCGTCGCCGAACATCGTCGCCCGGAAGGCGGTCTCCGCGTACGCGGGGAACACCTCGAGCGTCTCGCCCCGCACGCGGAAGGTGCCGCGCGCGAGCGCCGTGTCGTTGCGCGTGTACTGGATCGAGACGAGCTTGCGCAGCAGCTTGTCGCGGTCGATCTCCTCCCCCCGGCGGAGGATCTGCATGTTCATCTCGTAGGTCTCCGGAGAGCCCAGCCCGTAGATGCACGACACCGACGCGACGACGATCACGTCGCGGCGGGCGAAGACCGCGGCCGTGGCCGCGTGGCGCAGGCGATCCACCTCCTGGTTGATCGCCGAGTCCTTCTCGATGTACAGGTCCCTGCTCGGGACATACGCCTCGGGCTGGTAGTAGTCGTAGTAGGACACGAAGTACTCGACCGCATTGTTCGGGAAGAAGGTCCGGAACTCGTTGCACAGCTGGGCCGCGAGCGTCTTGTTGTGGGCGATCACCAGAGCCGGCCGCTGCACCGCCTCGATCACGCCCGCCATCGTCATCGTCTTGCCCGTTCCCGTCGCGCCGAGCAGCGTCTGGAAGCGCTCGCCCGAGCGCACGCCGTCGGCCAGCGCGGCGATCGCCTTGGGCTGGTCGGCGGTCGGCGTGAAGACGGAGTCGAGCTTGAAGTCGGGCATCGCCCCCTACCGTAGCGAGCGCCTACTGCAGCCCGAGCTCGCGGGGGTACGTCACGCGGTAGGCGCGCTGCGCGCTCAGCACACGCTGCACGTACGCGCGGGTTTCGTCGAACGGGATCGCTCCCACCGTGAGCCGCCGGCCTTCGGCGTTCGCCCGGGCCACCCAGCTGTCCACGTTCGCCACCCCTCCGTTGTAGGCCGCCACGGCCAGCGTCTCGTTGCCGTTGTAGTGATCCAGCAGGTACCTCAGGTAGTAGCTGCCGTACGCCACGTTGATGCTCGGGGTCGCCAGGTCGCCGGCGGTGAAGCGACTGCCCCCGGACAGGTGCGCGATGAAGTAGGCGGTGGTCGGGAGGATCTGCATCAACCCCTGGGCGCCCGCCGAGGAGGGGCGCGGGTTGAACTTCGTCTCGGCGTAGATCACCGCCGCGATCAGCGCCGGATCGAGGTGCTTCTCGCCGGCCTGCTGGCGGATCACGCTCGCATCGCTCAGCGGCAGGCCGAGATCGCGGACGGCATGACCGATCTCCAAGGCCATCAGCCCCACCAGAGCGACCGTGAGTGCGACGGCCACGATCGTCCCAAGCGGCCTGCGGTTCATGCGTCTAGCTTGTCAAGCACCACCGACAGCTCGTGCTCGAGCTCCTGCACGTTGCCGTCGTTGTGCACGACGTAGGTTGCCCGCTGCGCCTTCTCCTGCTGGGAGAGCTGGCGCGCCGCGCGCTCCTCGGGGAGGACATGCCCGCGCTCGGCGGCCCGTCCGCGGCGCACCTGCTCGCCGGAGATCACGACGATGGTGGCGTCGTAGAGCTCCTCCATGCCCGCCTCGAACAGCAGCGGAACCTCCACCACGGCGGCCCGCGGGCCCTCACCGGCAGCCCGCGAGGCCCGCACGTCCTGTAGCCATGCGGCCACGCGTGCGCCGACCAGCGGCCACAGCAGCTGCTCGAGCCATTCCCGATCCTCCTTGCGCGCGAACGCCCGTTCCCCGAGCGCCGACCGGTCGACCCTTCCGGCGGGCGCGACCTCCGGACCCCAGCGTCCGAGGACCGCATCCCGGACCCGCTCGTCCTCATAGAGCTCGTGCACCACCTCGTCGGTCGAGAGCACAGCCGCGCCAAGTCGCTCCAGCGCGGCCAGCGCCGTCGACTTGCCGGACCCCATCCCTCCGGTCAGCCCGACGAACGGCACGGCCGCCTGCCTCTGCACGACGCTGCTCAGGCCGGGTCAGTCCTGCGAAGGCTCGGCCGCGCCGGCGGGCTTGCTCGCCCCATCCTGCGGCCCGGCGAGCTCGTCGCCGTCCGCGCTGGGCGCGGCCTCCTGCACAGCTACGGGTTCGGCGGCCTCGACGGCCGGCGCTGCCTCGGCGGCGGGAGCAGTCTCGGGCGTCTGCGCGGCCTCGACGGCCGGTGCTGCCTCGGCGGCAGGAGCAGTCTCGGGCGTCTGCGCGGCCACGACGGCCGGCGGCTCCTCCGCTGCGCCTGGCGCGAGCGCCTCGGGCGGCTGTGGAGCAGCGGCGTCCCCCGCCTCGTCGAGGGGCGGGGCGGCCCCGGAAGCCTGCTGCGCCTCACCGTCGGGCGCGCCCGCGTCCTGCTCCGCCTCGGGCTCGCCCGTACGGGCCACGGGCAGGATCTGGTCCTCCACGCGCTTGGCCGACAGTGAGAGCCGCCTGCGCTCGGAGTCGATCTCGAGTATCCGCACGCGGATCTCGTCGCCCGGGTGGACGATCTCGCGCGGGCTCTCCACGTGGTGGGCCACCAGCTCGGATATGTGCACGAGCCCCTCGACCCCGTCGAGGATCTCGACGAACGCGCCGAAGGTGACGACCTTCGTGACCTTGCCCTCGAGCTCGTCGTTGACGCTGTAGGTGTCCACGATGCGCTGCCAGGGATCCTCCTGGGTCTGCTTGAGGCCCAGCGAGATGCGCTGGCGCTCGCGGTCGATGTCGAGCACCTTGACCTTCACCGTGTCTCCGATCGCGAGGATCTCGCTCGGATGGTTGACGTGCGACCAGGAGAGCTCGGAGATGTGGATCAGGCCGTCGATCCCGTCGAGGTCCACGAACGCGCCGAAGTCGACGATGTTGGAGATCTGCCCCTCCACCACGAGACCTGGCTGCAGGCGGTCGAGAATCTGCTGGCGCACCTCCTTGCGCTCCTCCTCGAGCACCGCACGGCGCGAGAGCACGACGTTGTTGCGCGAGCGGTTGAGCTCGATCACCTTCGTCTCGATCTTCGTGCCGATGTAGTCGTCGAGCTTGGGCACGCGCCGGATGTCGACGAGCGACGCGGGCAGGAAGCCGCGCACGCCGAGGTCGATGATCAGTCCGCCCTTGACGACCTCGATGACCGTTCCCTCGACCGGCTCGCCCGACTCGGCCGCGGTTTCGATCCGGCGCCATGCTTTCTCGAAGCGCGCGCGCTTCTTGGACATGATCAGCCGGCCGTCCTGGTCCTCCTTGGTGAGGACGATCGCGTCGACCTCCTCGCCGACGTGCACCTCGTCGCTGGGGTCGACCGACTTGCGGATCGACAGCTCGTTCGCGGGGATGACGCCCTCGGACTTGTAGCCGATGTCCACGAGGACCTCGTCCTTGTCGACCCGCACGACGTGGCCCGTCACCACCTCGCCCTCCTCGATGGGCCGGAAGGTCGCGTCGTAGTTGGGGACGATCTCGCCGTCGATCTCCAGCAGGAGCCCGTTCGACCCCTCGACCACGTGGCCCTGGGGATTCTCCGTCAGTGTCTGCACCGCTCGAAGCCTACCGCAGCCGTATCATTGCCGGGCAGATGCCTGCGCGAGCGACGAAGCGGGGAGTTCGACGCACCCGCTTTCAAGACGCCGACTGCGACGTCCTGGTGTGCGGCGCGAGCTTTGCCGGGCTGGCCGTCGCGCGCGAGCTCGCGGGCTCGGGTGCGAGGGTGCTCGTGATCGACCGCTACGAGCTCGGGGAGCGCCAGACCTCGGCCTGTGCGATCCCCACGCCCTGGCTCGGGGCGCTCGAGGCGATGAGCTCGGTGCGCCAGAGCTTCGACGAGCTTCTCATCCACACGCCGTTCCGCAGCTCGCGCTGGACGCTCCCATGGTCCTTCTCGACGTTCGACTATCGCGAGCTGTGCGCGCTGCTGTGGAGCCAGGCGGACTCGCGCTACGCCGAGCTCGACAGCGCGACCGTGACCGGTCGCGATGGCTTCACGGTCCACACCGACCGCGGCGAGCTGAAAGCCCGCCTGATCGTCGACGCGCTCGGCTGGCGCCGCGTGCTGTCGAACGGGCCCACCATCCAGCCGCCCGCCGCGCGCCTGTCGCGGGGCCTCGAGGTGCACCCGGCGGGCCGCAGCGAGAGCATGGAGCTGTGGATCGACCCTCGCTACATCCGGGCCGGCTACGCCTGGAGCTTTCCGGCCAAGGATGAGCTGCGCGTGGGCGTGGGCTCCTTCTGGCCCACCCACCACGTCAAGGAGCCGACGGTCAGGCTCGCGGGCGACGTCGGCCTGCCGGCCGAGGGCTACCAGGGCAACTGGATCCCCCATCAGCTGCGCGCGGCGGTGGAGGACGGTGTGTTCTTCGCCGGCGACTCGGCCGGCCACTGCCTCCCCCTGACGGCCGAGGGCATCCGCACCGCGCTCTACTTCGGGATCGCCTGCGGGCGCGAGCTGCGCGCCGTGATCGACAACGCGCGCGCGCGCGATGAGGCGCTGCGCCGCTACGGCGCGTTCTCCGCCTCCCACGGCCGGAAATACCGCTGGCTGCTCGGAGCCCAGCGTGTGGTTGGCCGGATGACGCCGAGCCGCTCGCTGAGCGCGGTCGTCGGCGCCCTGGAGAGCCGCCGCATCGTCGAGTGGATCTTCACCCACTACCTGGCGATCGCGCCGCCGTCGTTCGTGGGCGGCGCGGGGAGCGGCGCTTCGGCGAGCGCTCGCGCGAGCCGGCGGATGCC
>Ga0209048_10002227_pt1 | contig 19444 bp, 19 predicted proteins | sample FrelakmetCRP12CR_FD_187146 | JGI IMG/M metagenome (GOLD analysis project Ga0209048, IMG submission 187146) | Freshwater lake sediment microbial communities from the University of Notre Dame, USA, for methane emissions studies - CRP12 CR (SPAdes)... | ecosystem: Environmental > Aquatic >... | reverse complement strand
GTGGGCAAGCAGTCTTCGATCTGCTCGAATTGGGCTGCGGTGATCTCCATGCATGAATTGTCTCGCGTCACGCATGGTCAACTCAACTAGTGTTAACACGCCCTAGCGATGCGGTGGGGTTATGCCTGGCGGGCTTCATTCGCGCTCAAGCCCGAATCGAAACGACTTTGCCGCCGATGCGCAGCGAATCCAGATGGTCCGCCCAGGCCTGCATCATCTTGCGTCGCGCGGGCAGATGCTCGGCATGGTTGTAGGCGGCCTTCACTGCATTGCGCTCCGCGTGCGAAAGCTGCCGCTCGATGACATCCGAGGGCCTCCCGCATTCATGTAGCAACGTCGACGCCATGCCGCGAAAGCCATGTGCCGTGATCATGCTCCGGTCATAGCCGAGCCGGCGCAGCGCTGCATTGACGGTGTTCTCGCTCATCGGTTCGCCGTTGGTTCGAACGCCGGGAAAGACCCAGCGGCCCGATCCGGTCAACGGCTGAAGATCGCGCAGGATGTGCACGGCCTGCTTGGCCAGCGGCACGATGTGCATGACGCGCCCCTTCATCTTGGCAGCGGGAATGCGCCACTCGGCTGCGTCCAGATTGATTTCAGCCCATTCGGCGCGTCGCAGCTCTCCTGGCCTGACGAATAGCAGGGGCGAAAGTTTCATCGCGCACTTCGTGATGAAACCGCCTTCATAGGCTTCGATGTCGCACAACAGGCGGCCGACCTCGCGCGCTTCCGTCAGTGTCGGATGGTGTTCCGGCTTCCAGGGGGTCAGTGCCCCGCGCAAGTCCCGGCTCGGGTCGCTCTCCGCGCGGCCGGTGGCGACGGCATAACGGAAAACCTGCCCGCAGTTCTGTTGCACCCGATGCGTCGTCTCGATTGCGCCACGGTCTTCCACGCGTTTGAGCAGATCCAGCAGCTCCGTCGGACGAATATCGCCCGACGGCTTCCAGCCGATCCGTGGAAACACAACGCGCTCGAGGCGACGGATGATCTTGTCGGAGTGCGATGGTGCCCAGGTCGGTGTGTTCTTGTCATGCCACTCGCGAGCAACTGCCTCGAAGGAGTCGATGGGAGGCAGGCCTTTCTCCTCCCGCCGAACCGCTTCCCGATGCTGCGCCAACGCGCTGCGCCTGTGCTTGCGCACATCGCTTGGATCCTTGCCCTCGCGCACCAGCTTGCGGGCTTCCTCTGCCTTCTTGCGCGCCAAGCTTAGGCCCGTTAGCGGGTACGTGCCGAGGCTCAGCGTGTTGCGCCTACCGTTCAGGCTGTAGTCGAATCGCCAGCCGTACGCCCCGCCGTTGAAGAACAGGCGAAAGTACAGTCCGGCGCCATCGCTCAGACGATTGCGCGAGTCGCCCGCCTTGATGGATTTGATCGTCGCATTCGACGCAACGAGGTACTGTGCCATGCAGGAACTTTCATCCTGCCACGACTCAGATTCCGCAGTTCCTGCACAAGTTCCTGCAATGGGAACTAAGTGCGCCTGGGACATTGCGAGATCGTCCGAGACAAGAAAAAAGCCCTAGAGCGTTGATTCTCCAGGGCTTTCTTTAGGCGAGGTGAACGTCTTGGGACTTTGTGGGACGTTCTGAAACCTGTGGATGGTGGAGAGGAGGAGGATCGAACTCCCGACCTCTGCATTGCGAACGCAGCGCTCTCCCAGCTGAGCTACCCCCCCACTACAGCGCGCAGTCTACCAAATCGCGTGCGCATGGCTGGACTCATCGGCGGCGACACGGCGCGCCTGGCGCACGACCTCCGTCGCGCACCGCTGGCGGCCGCTCGCCTTGCGACCGTGGGACCGTCGTCGCCATGCTCAAAGCCGTTCGATCGAAGAACCCGGTGCTCGATTGAACCTGCCTATGCCACGGATTGATACTTCGCATTGATTAGCCTGTCCGAGTGCGGTAATGTCGCCTTCGAGCCCGCCGAATCGCGGCAGGCCCGCTGTTTCATCACCTGACTTGAAGGAGAACGACATGGGATTGAAGGGATCGAAGACCGAGAAGAACCTGAAGGATGCGTTCGCCGGCGAATCGCAGGCGAACCGGCGCTATCTATACTTCGCGAACAAGGCCGACATCGAAGGCCAGAATGACGTGGCCGCGCTGTTCCGCTCTACCGCCGAAGGCGAGACCGGGCATGCGCACGGTCACCTCGAATTCCTCGAGGCCGTCGGCGATCCTGCCACCGGATTGCCGATCGGATCGAGCCGGCAGAACCTGGCTGCCGCGGTTGCCGGCGAGACGCACGAGTACACCGACATGTACCCGGGCATGGCCAAGACGGCCCGCGACGAAGGCTTCGACGAGATCGCCGACTGGTTCGAAACGCTGGCCAAGGCCGAGCGTTCGCACGCTAATCGCTACGTGAAGGCGCTCGAAGCCCTGGTCGATTGAGCATGTCTCCGCGCTCGGCGCCAGGGCCGGGTGCGGGATTCGCGGCGCCCACGGCGCGAAGCTTGGTCGCATTGGCAATGCCATTCAAGCGGGGTGCAGTGCGCGCGGCCACTGAACCGAGACACCGATCATGAGTACACGCGAAGGCAACCTCGAGGCGCCGACCCGGCATCCGCTGGCGTGGCAGGAGGCGACGTTCTACGACGAGGAAGACTGCACGCGTGAACTTGAACGTGTGTTCGAGATCTGTCATGGCTGCCGTCGCTGCGTCAGTCTTTGCAATTCGTTCCCGACCCTGTTCGATCTGATCGACGCAAGCGCCACCGGCGACGTCGATGCCGTCGCCAAGACAGACTACGCCAAGGTCGTCGAGCACTGCTATCTGTGCGACCTGTGCTACATGACCAAGTGTCCCTACGTGCCACCGCACCCCTGGAACCTTGACTTCCCGCACACGATGCTGCGCGCTAAGGCCGTCAAGTTCAAGAAGGGTGGTGTCGGCGCAGCCGAGAGGTTCCTCGCCTCGACCGACGTACACGGCCAGTTCGCCGGCATCCCGGTCGTCGTGCAGGCGGTCAACGCTGTCAACCGCACCAAGACCGCGCGCAAGCTGCTGGACAGCGCGCTCGGTGTCCATCCCGAGGCGTGGATGCCCGAGCTTGCAACCCGGCGCTTCCGCTGGAGCGCCAACAAGCGCGGCAACGCAACCGTGGTGACAAACGGCGAGCGCACTCCGGGCAAGGTGGCAGTCTTCGCCACCTGCCTGATCAACTACAACGAGCCCGGCATCGGTCACGACCTGCTCAAACTTCTGGAACACAACGAGATTCCGTACGTGATCGTCGAGAAGGAGTCGTGCTGCGGCATGCCCAAGCTCGAGCTCGGTGACCTCGAAGGCGTGGCGCGACACAAGGAGGCCAACATGCCGATGCTGGCCAGGTACGCGGCCGAGGGCTACGCGATCATGTCAGCGGTCCCGAGTTGCACGCTGATGTTCAAGCAGGAGCTGCCGCTGATGTTCCCGGATGACCCCGAAGCGCGGGCGGTGCAGGGCGCGATGTTCGACCCCTTCGAGTACCTCGTCGCACGCCACAAGGACGGCCTGCTCAAGCTCGACTTCAAGACCGCGCTCGGAAGGGTCAGCTACCATGTCCCCTGCCACGGACGGGTACAGAAGATCGGCAAGAAGACTGAAGAGATGTTCAAGCTGATCGGCGAGCGCGTCGCGGTGCAACTCAATACCGTCGAGCGCTGCTCCGGTCACGCCGGCATGTACGGCGTGAAGACCGCTTTCCACGCCACGGCGATGAAGATCGGCAAGCCCGTGTTCAAGGCAATGGCCAAGGACGCCCCCGATGTCATCTGCAGCGACTGCCCGATGGCAGGTCATCACATCGCGCAGGGCATGCTGCTCGCCGGTACGCCGGCCAAGGCGCTGCAACACCCGCTGAGCCTGGTGCGCCTTGCCTACGGGCTGTGACCGCGCGCAGTCAACCAACGCCAGCACCTGCCATGACCATCACCCGCGACAGTCTGATGACGCTGGAAGCCTACGCACGGCAGCGCAAGAGCACCAAGCCGCAGATCATTGCCCACCGCAGGCTGCGCACGGTTCACCTCGGCGAGCACATGAGCCTGCAGTTCGAGGACGAGCAGACCATCCGGCGCCAGATCCAGGAGATGCTGCACATCGAGAAGATCTTCGATGAGGACGGCATCCAGGGCGAGATCGACGCCTACGCCGCTCTGGTGCCCAACCGCAGCAACTGGAAGGCGACACTTCTGATCGAATACCCCGACCCGCACGAGCGCAAGCGCGAACTGGCGCGCCTGATCGGCGTCGAGGACCGCATGTTCGTCGAGGTCGAGGGCCACCCGCGCATCTACGCGATCGCCGATGAAGACCTGGCCCGCGAGAACGACGAGAAGACGTCCGCCGTGCACTTCGTCCGCTTCGAGTTTCCGCAGGCTGCGCGCGAGGCTGTACGCGCTGGTGCGCAGGTCAAGCTCGGTTGCGACCACGCGAACTACCCGGCTCATGCGTTGATCGCACCCGAGACGCTTGCCAGCCTGGCCGGCGATCTGAAGTAGCGCTACTGCCTCAACGCCACGCCCGCGCGTGCCTCCAGCTCTCGAGGCTGTAGAGAGCGAGCGCGATCCAGATCAGCACGAAGCCCACCAGGCGATTGCCCGCCAGCGGTTCGCCGAACATCCATACGCCGAGCAGCAACTGCAACGTGGGTGACACGTACTGCAGCAGCCCGAGCGTGGCGAGCGGAATTCTCCGCGCGCCAGCGGCGAACGCCAGCAACGGCACGGCCGTCAAGGGTCCGACGCCGATCAGCCAGGCGAGCGTCGTACCGCCGTGGCTGGCCAGGCCACCGCTGCCTTGCCATGTCCACCACCCGAGCACGACCAGGGCCACCGGTGCGAGCAGCAGGGTTTCGAGCGTCAACCCTTCGATGGCGCCGAGCGCTGCCGTCTTGCGCATCAGGCCATAGAGGCCAAATGAGATGGCGATGACAAGCCCGACCCAGGGCAATTGCGGGCCGAGCACGGCGAGCCACAGCACCCCGCAGGCGGCGAGTGCAACGGCGATCCACTGACCTGCGCGAGGCCGCTCGTGGAGCACGAAGAAGCCGAGCAGCACGTTGACGAGCGGATTGATGAAGTAGCCGAGGCTCGCGTCGAGCACGCGCCCGTTCATCACCGCCCACACGTAGAGGAGCCAGTTGGCCGACAGCAGCAGCGCGCTGACGGCCGATGCGCCGAGCACCGCTGGCCGATGGCGCAGGGGCCAGAGCCAGCCCCAGCGGCGCAGCCACAGCAGAAGTGCGACCAGGAACGCAAGCGACCAGACCACCCGGTGCAATACGATCTCGAACGCGCCGACCCCGGCGAGATGGCGGAAATAGAGCGGGAACAGGCCCCATGCCACATACGCCAGCGCGGCGTAGACGATGCCGCGCTTCATTGCTTTGGCGTGACTGCGCGATGCCGACCTGAAAGCACCGGTCGCAGATGAATCAGATCCATCCGCCTGCCTTCGCGCGATGCTGCTTCGACGTTGCGTTCCGATCGGGGCATGAGGAGCAGGGGTGGGCGGTCATTGCGGATTTCGGCTACAAGACTGCACGCATCGGGCGGCACCTCGAACAGACCGCGTGGCGCGCTCGGCAGCGCGGCAACGAGATGACGGCCTATGCCTGCACTTCGGTCCGCGGCCGCGTGCCAGCGAGCAAAGGCGCCAACCGTGACACGGTTCACATCCATGTGGCGAGTCACGATCAACCCCCTTGAATGAGTGTGGTGCAGAGTTCACAACTCCCCCAGATCGTGGGGTTGCGCCGCCGTGCCGGCAATGACACGGTCACATCCATTGTCAACAATCCGAGGGATGCACCGCGGCGCTCAGTGCGCAACGTCCACGCGGTGTGCCGGCACAGGAGTGTTTCATCATGCCGCAGACCTTCAACGTCGGTGCCCGTTCCCTGTTCGTGACGATCACGGCCTGGGTCGCGATCGTGCTGGGCGCGCTTGCGAGCATCTCGGCGCTGGTTCAGAACGCGCTCGTGGCGTCGGTGGTCCCGCTGCCCGCGGGGTCGGCCAATCTGCCGGCGCTGCCGCTGTTGACCCATCTGCTGCTCGGCTACATGCCGTGGGTGGTCGGCACTGGTCTGCTGATGTCGCTGGTCTTGCTCGCGTCGGCTATTGGCCTGCTGTTGCGTCTCGACCGGGCGCGCAGGGTATTCATCGGCGTGCTGCTGGTGGCGATCCTCGCAAACCTGCTCGGCCTGTGGCTGCAGCACGAGTTGGTGCAGTCGGTGGTATCGAGCACACTCAGCGCAACGCCGCTGCCTCCGAAGGCTGCCGGCGTGTTCGGCGGCTTCGTCACCGCGGCGCGCGTGATGGGCGTGCTCGTGACGCTCGGGACCTGCGCGGCCTTCGGGTGGATCATCCGCCGCCTGATGTCGGCCGTGGTACGACAGGAGTTCGTCTGACGCGACATACCAGCTGCGCATCCGGGGCGGGACCTCCCGTTTCCTGCAGAGCAGGCTAGCGCAGGCGGCTACCGCAGGTCGCCATTGACGTAGAACCAGCGCCCGCCCTCAAGCACAAAGCGACCGACCTCGTGCAGGCAATGGGCGCGGCCGCCGAGTTTGCTGCGGGTGACGAACTCGATCGTAGTGTGTGTCGTGTGTGGCGTTGCGTGACGGCGCATCTCGAGGCCGAGCCACTTCAGCCCCGGTGGGTCTGGCTCGAGCGGGGCCTGACGCGTGCCCGGGTGCCAGGTGGCCAGCACGTAGCTCGGGAGACCCAGCACATAGGCACTGTAGCGAGAGCGCATCAGCGCCTCGGCGCTCGGTGCCTGCCGATGCAGCGCACCGGCATGGTAGTGGCCGCAACACGCCGCGTGGGCCGCGGGCAGCCCGCAAGGGCAGGCCGCTCCACCGTGCTTCATGATCCGCCCAACTGTGCCATACCGACCCCGCCGGGCATCAGCAACAACGCCAGCCGCGGCCAAGGGCGCCCGGCGGGCTGCAGTCATCCCAGACGCAGCTCCCAGGTTTCGCCGACGAGGTCGTGCCCGAAGCTAGTGTGCGGCTCGCTGGCGATGATCTCGTAGCCCGCCTTCTGGTAGATGCCGCGCGCTGCAACGAGGATGCTGTTGGTCCACAGCCGGATCGTCCGGTAGCCGCTGCGGCGGGCGAAGCGTTCGCACTCGGCGACCAGTGCGGCGCCGAGCCCGAGGCCGCGCGCCGACGGCTCGACCAGCAGCATCCGCAACTGGGCAACGCCGGGGGCGGGCGCGTTCGTCGCCTCGTCGCAGGCCTGCACCAGGAACACGCAGCCCGCATTCGCGCCATCGCGCTCGGCGATCCAGCAGGCCTCGCGCACGGCGTCGAACTGCTCGATGAAGCGGCTCGCGATATGTCCGACCAGTGCCTCGAAGCGCATGTCCCAGCCATATTCCTGTGCATACAGCGCGCCGTGGCGCGAGATCACCCAACCGATGTCGCCGGGACGGTGCGCCCGCAAGACGAACGCCGGCGCCGGTCCTGCCCGCGGTTCATCGCCGAGCAGGCGTTCGATGGTGGCGAAGGCGTGCAGCAGTTGCCGCTGCTGCAACTCCGGCAGCGCGGAGAGAAGCGCGCCTACCTCGCTACGCGAGCGTTCGTCGAGCGGCGCGAAGGCCTTGCGGCCGGCGGCCGTGAGCGTGAGCTGCAGGTGGCGGCCGTCGTTCTTCGAGCGCAGCGTCTTCAGCAGGCCGCGCTGCTTGAAGCCGCCCAGCAGCCGGCTCAGGTAGCCGGCGTCAAGCTCGAGCTCGCGTGCGAGTTCGGCCGCGGTGGTGCCGCCGCGGTGCGCGAGTTCCCACAACAAGTGCGATTCGGTGAGTAAGAACTTCGTGTCCAGCAGCCCTTCGTGCAGGACGCCGATGCGGCGCGTGTAGAAGCGGTTGAATTCGCGCAGCGCGTCGATGCGCGGGGCGAGCCAAGGGTCGGACGGAAGGGTCATCGCTGGGCTTTCGGCGATTGGCGACGATCTTCACAGCAATGGTTGCCAAAAGCAATGGAATGATTGCCTTTGATTGACGGCAAGCGTCCGGCCGAGGGCATTGGCGGGACCGGGCAGGGCTTGCAGAAAAAAGAGCTTGCGTTAAATACTGTATAAAAATACAGTCATCACACGATGGCCTGCATGCCCCTTGTCACTTCACCGCCGCATTTTCCAGTCACGGCACCGCGTCCGGCTGCCGGCGTTCTCCTTCCCGGGCGTCTCGACGCCGAAGCCCTGCATCCGGCGCTGTGGCGAGGCCACCAGTTCGGGCGCTGTGCAGAGCCGGCGTTGGCGAGCGGTTTTCCGGTACTCGACGCGCAACTGCCCGGCGGCGGTTGGCCACACCGTGTGTTGACCGAGCTGCTGCTGCCCCATCCCGGCGTCGGCGAGATGCGCCTGCTCGCACCCAGCCTCGCCGCCACGTTGCGCTCCGGCCGGCTGGTGATGCTGTTCGATCCCCCGGCCACGCTGTCGGCCTGGGCGCTGGCGCAACTCGGCCTGGACGCCGAGCAGATGCTGGTCGTCGATGGCCGCAGCAAGGTCCTGCCCGAGGCGAGCAGCCTGTGGGCTCTCGAGCAGGCCCTGAGAAGCGGGCATGTCGGCGCGGTGCTCGCCTGGCTGCCGCCACGCCTGAGGGCCGAACGTTTGCGCCGGCTGCAACTGGCGGCGCAGGCACACGACGGGCCGGCCTTCATGCTGCGCGAGATGGCAGCCCGCCAACTCCCCACCGCAGCGCCGCTGCGCCTCGAGTTGCAGCCTGCCGGGGCCGACCGGCTCGCGCTGCACCTGCTCAAGCGCCGTGGCCCGCCGCTGGCGGCACCGCTGCGGCTGGCGCTGCCGCCGGTGCTGTCGGCCGCGGCGCGCGCAAAGGTGGCGCAGCTGGCCAGCGTGCCGACGGCGCAACCCCTGTGTGCGGCAGCGTTCGTCGACCTGAGCTGACGAAGCCCTGAGCCCGCGCCATGCTCTGGATCGCCCTGCACCTGCCACTGCTGTCGCTGGAATCGTTCGCCGCGACGCTGCCGCCCGAGCTGCGGCAGATGCCGCTGGCGCTGGTCGAGGCGCGCCAGATCGCGCAGGCCAACGCCAGCGCGCAGGCGCTCGGCGTGAAGCCGGGCTGCAAGCGCGCCACCGCGCTCGGCCTGGCGCCGCGGCTCGTCACCGCGCCGGCCGACCCGCTGCGCGATGCGCAGGCGCTGCAGGCCGTGCTGCATGCCTGTCTCGCGTTCACGCCGGCGGTGACGGTGCTGCCGCCGAGCCAGGCTCTGCTCGAGGTGCAGGCCAGCCTGCGCTACTTCGGCAGCCTCGAGCCGCTGCTGCAGCGCCTCGGCTCAGCGCTGGCACCGCTCGGCCACGCCATGCAGTTCGCAAGCGCGCCCACCGCCCAGGGTGCGGCCCTGCTTTCGCGCATGGCCAACGTGCCGGCCGGCCTGCATTGCCCTGACCTGCGTTCGCTGCAGACAGTGCTCGCCGCGGCGCCGGTGGAACTGCTCGGCGCTGGGCGCGAACACTGGGAGGACTTGCAGGGGATGGGACTGCGCACGATCGCCGACCTGCGCCGCCTGCCGCGCGCCGGCCTGGCGCGGCGCTTCGGTGAAGCGCTGCAGGGCGAGATCGATCGCGCGTTCGGCGAGCGGCCCGACCCGCGCACCTGGGTCAGCCTCACGCCCACGTTCGAGGACCGGCTCGAACTCTTCGCCAGCGCCGACACCAGCGAGCAGGTGTTGCATGGCGCCGCCGTGCTGCTGGCGCGGCTCGTGGCCTGGTTGTCGGCGCAGCACGCCTTCGTGCGCCGCTTCACGCTGCAGTTGCAGCACGAGGCGCGCTGGCGGCGCAGCGACACGCCGCCCGACACCGCGATCGAGATCGTGCTCGCCGCGCCGTCGCGCGACGCTGCACACCTCGCGCTGCTGCTGCGCGAGCGCCTCGGCCGCACGCAACTCGTCGCCCCCGCACTCGAACTGCGCCTGCGCGCCGACGACATCGCGCGCGCGCCGCCGCCCAACGGCGAACTCTTTCCCTCCGCTCTGGGCGAACGCGAAGGCCTGACGCGTCTCGTCGAGCGGCTGCAGGCGCGCCTGGGACGGTGCCAAGTGCAGCGCCTGCTGCGCGTGCACGACCACCGGCCCGAGCGCAGCAGTGCGCTGCACGAGGTCGATGCAGGCGCGTCGCCTCTGCTGTTCGGCCGGCCAGAGGCGAAGCGCCCAGGGATCGACCGGCATGCGCAGGGCACGCCGATCACTCGCCCGGTCTGGCTGATCGAGCCGCCGCAGCCGCTACCCGATCGGCGAGACCAGCCGCTGCTCGACGGCATGCCTCTGCAACTGCTCAGCGGCCCCGAGCGGATCGAGGCCGGCTGGTGGGACGAGGGCCTCGCCGGACGCGACTACTTCATCGCCAAGGCACCCGACGACTCTCTGGTGTGGGTGTACCGCCTGCGCCTGGCCGACCTGGCGCCGCAGGCACGCGGCTGGTATCTGCATGGGTGCTTCGCGTGACGGCAGGTTCCGCATCAACGCGACGAGCGAGCCGGGTTCAGGGTTTCCAAGTCCAGCCCTGGTACTCGCACTCGACACGCATCGTGATCGTGCGCTCGATCCGGCCCTTGTGGTCGTAGCAGCCGGGGCCGGTGTCGGGCGGTGCACTGTTGATCGCGTCGAGCGGCGCCCGCCCTTCCGCGCAGGCGCCAACGACCATCGTGCAGAGCAGGGCGAGCATCGCAGCAACGGTTCTCATGGCAAAGTCCTCAGCAGGAAGATAGCGCAGGCCGGCCTCAAACGACTATCAGCCGCGACGCGCCGCCCGTCACCTGACCGATCACCGCGGCAGCGTCGAAGCCGTGGCGGTGGAACAGCGCAAGCACGTCGGCAACGGCATGCGGCGCGCACGAAACCAGCAACCCGCCGCTGGTCTGCGGATCCGTCAGCAGCGCCTTGTCGGCGGCGGCGAAGCCCTCGGGCAGCGTCACGTCGGCGCCGTAGCCGCCCCAGTTGCGGCCCGAGGCGCCGGTCACCATGCCCAGCGCGGCAAGTTCGCGCACACCTGCGAGGAGCGGCACCGCGGACCAGTCGATGCGTACCCCCAGGCTCGCGCCGCGTGCCAGCTCCAGCGCATGGCCGGCGAGGCCGAAGCCGGTGACGTCGGTCAGCGCGTGAACATCGGCCATCGCCGCGAGTTCGATCCCAGGCCGGTTGAGCAGGGTCGTGCTGGCGATCATCTGCGCGTAGCCTTCGGCGCTGAGTGCGTCCCTCTTCAGCGCTGCCGACAGCACGCCCACGCCGATCGGCTTGCCCAATACGAGCACGTCACCGAGCTTCGCGTCTGCATTGCGCTTGACGTTCCTGGGATGCACCAGCCCCATCACCACCAGGCCGTAGATCGGCTCGACCGAGTCGATCGTGTGGCCGCCGGCGATAGGGATGCCGGCTTCGGCGCAGATGCTCTGGCCACCCTCGAGAATGCGGGCGATCGTCGCCAGCGGTAGCACGTTGATCGGCATGCCAACGAGGGCGAGCGCCATGATCGGCGTGCCGCCCATCGCATACACGTCACTGATCGCGTTGGTGGCCGCGATGCGCCCGAAGTCGTAGGGGTCGTCGACGATGGGCATGAAGAAATCGGTTGTCGCGACCAGTGCCTGCTCGTCATTGAGCTGATAGACCGCGGCGTCGTCGGCGGTCTCGATGCCTACCAGCAACTGCGGCGGGATCGCCATGCTGCTCGTGCCGCGAAGAATCTCGCTCAACACGCCCGGTGCGATCTTGCATCCGCAGCCGCCGCCGTGCGACAGCGAAGTGAGACGCGGCGGCTTGACGATAGCGGCTTCGGGAGCGTTCATGATGCAGGGTTTCGGTTGCGGAGTGTCGCCAGTGTAGAAGGCACCGGCGCTCCTTGGCCCGTGGGAACAGCGGTACACACATCACGGCCAACACCAGCAAATAGGCACAATGCGTCGACCGAGCACGCTGCGGCGGCGGCGCGTCCGTGAACGCAGTGATGGAGAAAGCCCTTGCCCGACACCGAAATTGGCGACGTCGATTCGCCGCGCATGCGCAGCGCCGGCAAAGGCCTGCTGTCGCTGGCGTTGATGGACGCGCGCAATCATACGTTGCGCTGGATGGCGGCCTACGCGAACGCGTTCGCCGAAACCGGCCTACGCATGCCGCAGCCGCCCGAACTGAACCCGCCGCTGTGGGAGTTCGGCCACGTCGGCTGGTTCCAGGAGTTCTGGATCGCGCGCAACCTGCAGCGGTCGCGCGGCGCGGCGTGCGATCCGAATCCGGCGCGATTGACGTCGATCGAACCCCGAACCGACCAGTGGTACGGCGCGTCCAATGTGGCGCGAGACGAACGTTGGTATCTCGATCTACCCGACCTTGCCGCAACGCGGCAATACCTGGTTGCAACGTTCGAAGCGACGCTCGAACTGCTCGACGCGAGCGACGAAACCGACGACGCGCTCTACATGTACCGGATGGCGCTGTGCCACGAGGACGCGCACTGCGAGGCACTCGCATGCATGTCGCAGACGCTGGGCTTCGACGCCGGTCTGCTTCCACTGGACACGACCCTGGTCGCACGAGCGCCGCTGCTGTTTCCGGCGACGCGGCATGCGTTCGGGGTGAGCCTCGGCGGATTCGTCTTCGACAACGAGCAATGGGCGGACGACGTGGCCGTTCCCGAGTTCGAGATCGACGCCCAGGCGGTGAGGTGGGGGCAATACATCGAGTTCGTAGAGGACGGCGGCTACGACAACGCGCGCTGGTGGTCGCCCGAAGGGTGGGCCTGGGTGCAGCGCGTGGGCAGGCGCTGCCCTCGTCACGTCGAGCAGATGCGCCACGGCGTGCTTGCGCAACGTGTTGGCAAGCTCACCCGCGTACCGCTGGCGCTGCCGGTGACCCACGTCAGTTGGTACGAGGCCGACGCCTGGTGCCGTTGGGCCGGCCGCCGCCTGCCGACCGAGGTCGAGTGGGAGCATGCGGCGACAGCCGGCGCTTCGCGCGGGCTGCGCTGGGGCCAGGTGTGGGAATGGACCGCGAGCACCTTCCGGCCCTACCCAGGGTTCACCGCCGGGCCCGATCGCGAGTATTCCGAACCTTCGTTCGGTACGCACAAGGTCCTGCGCGGCGCATCGATCGCTACCCGCGGCCGGCTGCGTGATGCGCGTTACCGCAACTTCCAGCTGCCAGAGCGCGACGACATCTTCAGCGGCTTTCGAAGCTGCGCGGCCTGAAACTGGCACGCATTCGGACCGCCGGTCCGCGCGCCGCACAGCGTCAGCAGCCGAGCAGATCAGCGAGGTCCCCGATGTCTCTCGCGTGGACGGTGTTCAGCGGCTTCGGCGAGACGTCCTTCTCGACCCTCGGCCCGAACTCAAGCGGGCGCTCAATATACGCCGTGCGAAGGCCGCAGGCGCGTCCGCCTTCGAGGTCGTCGTGGTGTGCGGCGACGAGCATCGCTTGGTCTGGCCGTACATCGAACACCCGCGCTAACCCGAGGTAGGCGGCGGGGTCGGGCTTGTAGGCGCGGAATACCTCGGCCGAAAGTATGCAGTCCCACGGCAGGCCGGCGCGCTTGGCCATGTCGGCCACGAGACAGATGTTGCCGTTCGACAGCGTGCAGATCGTGAAGCGCGCCTTCAGCCGCGTCAGACCGGGGACGGCGTCCGGCCAGGGATCGAGACGGTGCCAGACCTTGTTCAGATGTCTACGCTGGCCCGCATCCAGATGGGTGAGGCCGAAGTTGACCAGCAGTTCGTCGAGGATCGTGCGGTGCAGGTCGTCGATCAGCGTCCAGCCGAGCTGGCCTGACATCACGCGCCGCATCGCCGGCCGGTAGCCGGCGCGCCAGGCGAGTGCGAACGCACTCGCGTCGACCTGCGGATAGAGCGCCTGCGTTTCGCGCACGATGGTTCCGTGCCAATCGACGACGGTGCCGAAGATGTCGAAGGCGAGCACCTTGATCGCGTCACCCGCGGCTGGGTTTGCTGTGTCGTTCACGGCAGCCCCCATCAATCGACGCGCGCCCCAGATTCCTTGACCACTCGCTCGTACTTGCGCAGTTCTGCCTTGACGAAGGCCGCGAATTGCTCGGTCGTGGTCGTCGACGCCTTGGCCAACAGGGTTGCCAGTCGCGCCTTCGTCTCGGGCGCCGCGAGCGCGGTGACGAAGGCCCGGTTCAGCCGTTGCGTGGTTTCTGCGGCGAGACCCGCTGGGCCGAACAGGCCGAACCAGGTGTCGACATCAAAGCCCGCAAGGCCGTCGCCACTCGCGGCGATGGTCGGTACGTCGGGCAGCGCTGCAGAGCGCTGAGCCGTCGTGACGGCGAGTGCCCTCAGCTTGCCGGCCTTGATGTTGGCCGACGCGCCGGCCAGGTTGTCGAAGCTCAGGTCCACCTGGCCCGAGATCAGCGCCAGCTGCGCCGGGTTGGCGCCGGCGTAGGGGATGTGGACCATGAACACGCCGGCCTGGGCCTTGAACATCTCGCCCGCCAGGTGGCCAGCACTGCCGTTGCCACCGGAGCAATAGTTCAGCGTGCCGGGGTGCGTCTTCGCATATGCGACGAGGTCGGGCACGCTGACGATGCCCAGACGTGCCGCGGTCTCGGCGTTCATCACCAGCACGTTCGGCACGCGCGCGACGAGGGTAATCGGTGTGAAGTCGCGGATCATGTCGTAGGGCAGCCTCGCGTACAGCCAGGGGTTGATCGCGTGCGTCGCCACTGCGCCCATCAGCAGCGTGTGGCCGTCGGGCGCTGCTTTGGTGACAAGGTCAGCGCCGAGGTTGTCGCCGGCGCCGGGGCGGTTGTCGATGACGATCACGCACAGGCTGTCTTTCGCCCGATCGGCCAACGCGCGCGCCACGATGTCGAGCGGACCGCCTGGCGGGTAGGGTACGACAAGGCGGATCGGACGCACCTGCGCCAGCGCCGCAAGCGCGCACGGCAGCGCCATTGCGGCAAGGGTCTGGAGAGTCCGGCGGCGGTACATGGGCAGGTTTGCGGAACTGAATGAAGCCTGCAGTCTAGAGCCTTGTCGCCTGCTGTTCCGGTGACGCCACGGTGCCGTGCCGGCACCGGCCCAATGAGACACCCCGGAACTGCTCGAAGCAGAGAGCGGCGAACAATGGGACGAACAAGACTCAGGCCGCTGGCTCTCGATATGCTGCGGCCCATTACTTCGCCGCGAACATGAAGACGGACGCCGCGGCCCCAATTCCGCCGAGCACGCCGATCAGCATGAAGTCCGGGGGCGGCAGGTCCAGCAGGGCAGCACCGGCAGCCATCAACGTGCCGACAATCAAAGCCCAGGCACTGGCCACTATCCACTTCAGCCGGCTGGTATGCCTCGGAGGACCTGAAGCTGGGGTTGATTCGTCAGGCATCCTGGATCTCCTCTTCTTCGCTCCAACGCCCGCCGAGTACCTGCATTTCTCGGCAGGATGTGCGTCCAGAGGGTCAGCCCAGAAGCCCAGACCGCGTTAACTGCACCCGCTGCGGCCTCAGCAGCAGCGGGTGCAACTGGGGTGCGGTCTCAATCCTCGGCGTCAAACACTGTCGTCAGGTCCTCTACGGCAGCGTCCCGGCTGCCGAGTGCCGGAAGCTTGAAGCGGTGCTCGATGGTGGCCAGGATGGACGTCGTGTCATGCACCGCGCTATCCACCGCGAAATGGCTGCGCAGGTGCGGCGCAATGACCAGCGCCGGTATGCGCGTGCCGGGGCCCCACCGGTCGTAGGCGCCCTTGAGGTTGCCCACCGCAGGTGGTGCCACGTGATCGGCCTGACCGCCGAACTCGTCATAGGTCACGATGATCATCGTGTCCTTGGCACAGGCGCTGCCCTGGACCGCCTTGATCAGGCTGACCAGGTGGTCGCTGCCGGCGCTCTCGCTGGCGTACCCTGGGTGTTCGTTTTCGGCGCCGAGCGGCTTGATGAAGCTGACAGCCTTGAGGTCGCAGTCGTGGTGACTTGACTTCTGCGCCAACTGCAGGAACTCGGCTTCGTCGCGCAGATGGGCGCTGCGCGCACCGGTGCCCGGCGCATAGTTCGCAAAGTAGTTAAACGCCTGGTGATGGAACTGGAACAGCTTGTCCGGGCACTTGGGCCAGGTCGACCCAGCAATGGCGTTGGCGTCGGCACACGTCGTCGGGCCGCTGCCGTTGGTATAGCCCGGTTGCGTAGTGTCGCCTTCGGCGTTAGCCCAACCGCCCGAGTACCAGGCCCAATCGACGCTGGCCTTGGTCAGCCGGTCACCGATGGTCGGCGTCGTCAAGGGGGGCAGGCGCTTGGCGTTTGCCGTTCCCGGCGCGTAAGGCCAAGCCCAGGGCTGGATCGTGTTGACCGCGAAGTCGCCGCAGACCACGCCCGCCGGCGTCGGGCCGCGATTGGAGGCCGGACTGCACGAAGCGGTCAGCGCCTGATCCTTGACGGTGGTTCCAGCCGGCGAGGCGTAGAGCGCGTAGTTGTTCGGCATGCCGTTGGCATCAACGACCGAATGCAGGTCGTTGGACGACCCATCGTTCAGGGCACCCGTCCACTCGGGCGTCGCGGCCGCGACCAGCCACTGGTGATTGAGGAAGGAGCCGCCGAAGGCCGCCTGGAAGAAGTTGTCGGCGATTACGTAGTGCGGATGGCCGGGGCTGTGCAGATAAGCGTAGATTGGCAGCTTCTTCGTATCGTAAAAGCCCATCACGAGTCCGACGGCGTCGCTGCCGGTGACGTAGCGGTCCAGCTTGCCGCCGTCAATCTGGTACTGCTCCTGGTAGTAGCGATGCACGATGTCTCGTGTGCAACCGCCAGGCAGGCCCGCGCCCTTGAGGACACCGTTGGGCGCGAAAGCGCCCGGCGCTGGGCAGGTCGTGTCGGTCGCGGCGATGAAGCTGTCGATCTTGAACGGCGTGTTGCCGAAATCGCTCGTGATGCCGTTGGCAGTGTCGGCGCAAGTGACGGGTAGCGGTGGCGACGTCAGGTTCACGTCGTTCTGCTTCAGACAGCCAAAGGCCGCGCCAACCTGGTTGACCTGCGGAACGTGGGCGTGGCTAACCCCATTGACGCGTTCCCAGCCGCCGTAGAGATTGTCGAAGCTGTGGTTCTCCTGGTAGATCACGACGATGTGCTTGATGTGGTCCAGTGAGTGTCTGCCATCCTCAGCGTGTGCAACTACAGCTGAAGTCAACGCAACCGCGGCGGCGGCCGCGATCGGACTGAGGGTGAAATGTCTCATTGCTCTCTCCTGTTTCTTGCGTCTCGACATTGGGATGCGGCGCACCGGGTAGCTGTCTGACTGACAGAACCCATGGCCGAACCGCGGTGCGCGAGGCCCGAACCCAGCGTTCGGCTTCGAGCCGTTGGCGACTCTAGGTTGGCAATGTGTCAATCAAGCGACAGCTTCATGAAGGCTGGGGTCGTCTCTTGAACTTGGAGGTCGCCTCTGCCGCGGGCAAGCAGGGCTCGCTTTAGAACGCATAGTGCATTCCTGCGCATACACGCGAAGCACTGTCGCAACTCAGGGCGCGGATCGGGGATCGCAGTTCAACCGCCGCTCGAACAACGTGCACGAGATCATCGGCACACCCTCCACGGTGCGCGCAACGATCTGCCACTTTGTCCCGTCACGCTCCAGGGTCATGAAGCCGAAGCGGTTCGTTGCCACCAGGCTCGCGATGACCGCACCTGGCGCGGGCGTCGTTCCTTCTGGCAGTTGAACCGGCAACGCTGCGTCGAGCCAAACACCGGCGTGGCCGGAAATCAACTGCGCCGGCTGTGTTGTCGCAAATCCGACCGCCTCGAAGAGGTGAACATGGCCGGAGATGAGCGCCTGCACGTTAGGCGGGAACAGCGCCGTCGGCCACAACGTTTCGAGCACCGATTGAAGTGCGCGGTTCTGCGGGAACGGAGCAACGGGCTTCGCCGGATTCGGCGCAAGTCCGAGGACCGGGTTATGGCTCAGGAAGAAGGTGTCTTGCTGGCGCTCCGCTAGGGCAAACGCAGGCTCGAACTGCGCAAGATATGTGTCGTACATCGGGGTGCCTGCCGGGAGCCTGGCAACTCCGACGCGAGACGAATCGAAGACGATGAGCTGCGCTTCCGCGTCGGCGCGCGAGCCCAGAGGCACCGCGTAGGGCTCGCTGTAATCTCCGATCTCATCGTTCGCTGCCTCGTTGCAGTCTTGCGCCCGTACAAGTGAACGTGGATCGAGAAGGCGCCACCAGCCCTGTCCAGCGCGGTTGCACGACTCGTGGTTGCCGCGAACGACGATCCACGGCGCTGCGCTGAGCAGCGTTTGCGCCGGCGCGAAGAAGTCTGCTTGCCAAGCGTCCCAGCCGTAACCCCATGGACTTCCCGCGCAGCCGGCGTTGCCGGGCGGGCACACGGTCTCACGATAGTGATAGTCGCCGACGTGGATGACGAGATCTGGGTGCAGGTCTGCTGCCGCTGCAGCTACAGCAGCAAACGGCCACTGCACTACATGGTTGCATGCCTGGAATGCACGGGCTGAATTCTTGATCACGCACCCGCTGTCACCCAGCACGACGATTCGCCGCGGATGTGCCTTCGGCAGGGAAAGCACGCGTCCGGAAGCCACCGCGCTTCGCGTGGAGGGTGGAATCGCCTTCTCGCAGACGAGGACTGGGAACGCGGAAGGCTTGGACTCCGAGGGAGAATTCCCCGTCGGGCGCAACGCGAGTGTTGCGGGGCGCGCCCGCTCGTTCATTGGCACGCTGATGTCATCCAGTTGCAGTTCGGGACAGGCGGCTGAAGTGGTGATCACGCGCGCCACCGCGCGACCCTCCTCGCCGAGTACAACGAAAGCGTATTGCGTCGCACCGACAGGAAGGCCGGTCGGCGATGCCGCACAGCCACCCACAATTGCGCCAATGCTGAGTGACAGGGTGGTCCGCATCATTGTGAATTGCCCTGGTCGAGACTTGATTTGGAGGACACACGCCGCGCAGGCACAGGCACAGGCAGCCGGGGCAAATGGATCGCCCGTCCGCCTGATTCGATCAAGTTGTTCATCGGACGCGAGGATCGCACGCGCAATGAAGGTCTGCAGCGACAAATTGGCCCGGACCGGCGCGCGGGTAGGCCCGCAGAGAAGCCGGTCCCAGCCGAGCCTTCCTGAGTGGTCGCGACCCCGCAACGCATGCGGGCCGTGGCAGAAGGTTGGCGACAAGTCTGTCACGGGACGATCTGAATCTGAATCCGGATTCACTGGAGAGATTGACCCTCTACAACAATTCTATGCTTCTGCTATACTGGAAATATGTTACCTATCTTTGACTTCAGCCTGGTGTTGAAGCACACCCTGTCACGGCTAGGACCAACGGCGGCTCTGGGTATGCTTCTCTTCGGCTAGCTTCGTCGATGAACCCGAAACTGAAGTTACCGAGTCTCTGATCGGACGCTGCCATGAGCGCAATAACGAAGAAGCTCTCCTTCCTGGACCGATATCTGACGCTCTGGATCTTCGCAGCGATGGCGCTCGGTGTGGG
>Ga0209048_10002226_pt1 | contig 19446 bp, 16 predicted proteins | sample FrelakmetCRP12CR_FD_187146 | JGI IMG/M metagenome (GOLD analysis project Ga0209048, IMG submission 187146) | Freshwater lake sediment microbial communities from the University of Notre Dame, USA, for methane emissions studies - CRP12 CR (SPAdes)... | ecosystem: Environmental > Aquatic >... | reverse complement strand
GGGCGATACAGCGCCGCCTGCAAACCGCTGTACATCATCTTCACCGGCTTCTGGTTGCTCACCGACGCTCTTTACCCGCACCTCGCCAAGGCGGAAGGGAGCCCTCGCGCGCAGAAAATGCTACTGGGCGCGCTGGCCCTGGTGGCGGTGCTGGCCTCGGCAGCCGCGCTGCTGTTGGGGTTGCTGGCGCCGCAGATTCTGACCATCATCTACGGCTCAACCCTGGGCGCAGCGGGACTTTTCAGGATCCTCCTCATTGCCTTGCCCATCGACTTCTGTTTCTCGCTGCTGTGGACCGTACTGGTCAGCCGCGGTTACGAGCGCGCCGTACTGTATTCGCTGGGGGCCGCTGCCACGGTAAACATCGTTGCCAACCTGTGGTTCATCCCGCGCTTCCAGGCGAATGCCGCAGCCTGGGCCACGGTCGGATGCTACGCCCTGCTGTTCTGTTCGCTGCTGGTGTTTGTCCTGAGGAACAAGGTTTTCGCGCGAGCTCCGGAGGGCGAAGCCGTGACGGCTCCGGTGTGGGTGTAGGTCACCGAGTCGAAGGTGGCTGAAGGGACATCGACCCGGGAGGCGGCGGCAACGATTTCCAGTACGGACGTCGCACATTTCGCCGCACAACATGGAACACATACAGGAACGGCCGCTTGAGCTGCGAGCTGACCGACCCCTGACTCACCAGCCGGGCCGCCCCTTGCAACATCCTGCCCGGCCGCTGCATTTCCGCGATTGCGATGGCCGTCTGGTGCCGTTTGCGGCAGAGGGCGACCGTCCGTGCATCCAAATCGCCCGCCCAGTGTTCGATCAGCCACAGCGCTTCCTCATGCATCTCGACATCGTGCGTCTGCGACATGCTGCCAGCGTGCATGCGGTACCGGCAGACGGCTTCCTGCACCGCTCGCGCCCGGTAGCGCCGCGCCACCGCGGCATACAGATAGTAGTCGGGAATGATATTGACGTTCTCCGGAATGCCGCCAATTTCCTCAACCGCGGAACGCCGGAACACGGCGGAGCTCATCGCGATAAAACAGGAATCGGTGAAAAGCTGGCTGAAGATGTCGCCTTCCGGCAGCAGCTTGTATTCATGCGGCTGGTCGTAGTCCCGTTCCAGCCCGGAGGGATAGAACCGTATGGTTCGCCCGTAGATGATGCCGACGCCCGGCTCGGCCAGCGCCATCTGCTGTTCCAGCTTGCGCGGTAGCCAGACGTCGTCCTGATCCAGGAACGCCAGCCACTCCCCGGACGCCTGGCGGATCGCCAGCGCTCGGGCCTTCCCCAGCGAGGTGTCTTCCGGCGAAAGAAAGTAGCGGATCCGCGGATCGTGATACTCGGCGACAATCTGGGCGCTGCCGTCGGTCGAGCGGTCATCCCAGACGAACAGCTCCCAATCCGTGAAGGTCTGCGCCACAACGCTGTCCAGGGCTTCCCTCAAGGTGGAAGCTCCATTGCGGACGTTCATGATGACGCTGACCATTGGCATGGGGAAGAGCGGCGCTACGCGCGCCAAAGCAAGCGTACAGCTGATTTACGGGTCCGCTTCCACCGCGCAACCACGGCCGGCGGCCGGCAAGCTGGTCCGGGAGGGAGCCGCAGCGGTCGCGAGCAAACAATAGACAAGCAGCGCCCAGAAGGCCACCGCCAGCGACGTCACCGCGAAGCGCATCATGAAAAAGTCCCAACTCGGCCCGCTGGCGGACATCCCCGCGGCCACGGCGCGCGCCAGACCAGCGACTCCCGCTGCGCCAAAGATGAACATCGCGAGCGCAAATCTCGACTTTCCTCCCACCGGTTCGACGCTGGCTGAGACGCTGCTGTCGCGGTACCAGAGGACGACCCAGACAAAGAGCGCAGCAAATCCAACCAGGGTGCTGGCATACTGCAAGACCTCGAACATTGGTGTCCATCCCGCCACCGGCAGGTGCACCCGGGACTGAAGCCACGCCGAATGGCGCCACGGCCAGGTGTGCGAGTGCGTGAAGGCGTCCCAGATCAGGTGTACGGCAATTCCCAGCGACAGGGAAAAAATAATCGCCGCGAACCGGCGGAAGCCGCCAAATCTGAATCTTCCCATGGAGCCGCGCAGCCTCTGCTGAAATCCGAGGGGAAACAGTCCTACGGCAGGCTCTTTCAGCGCGGCGTGAAACAGCCACAGGGCGGCCAGCGAGGCCGGCAACGTAAACAGCAGCACCCCCGGCCAGCCGTGCCCGAGATCGCGGTACCTGGTGTTGCCGATGACGTAGGGAAAATCCGGCGCGAAGCTGCCCATCACGAAGGCCGACCAGATGAGGTTGAATCTGCGCAGGGGCAACGCAGCGGCTGCATGAGCTACGGTAAAGGGCATCGTTCAGGGGCAAATCGCCGGACGGGACTAATTCCGCACAAGCCAGACCACATCGGCAGTATAACCGACAGGGAACGGCCCTATGCGCTGACAGCCGGCCCCGGCCGCGTGCGGCGGCAGTGCGGGGGCTGTCCCGGCCTAGCCGAACCCCAGATGAACATGGGCGCGCTTCCAGATTGTGAAACGCCCTGTTCTAGTCAACTGAGAGCCAGATTTTGGATAGCGCCTAACGCGAACGAAATGCGACGGGCTTGCGGACACTGGGTCTAGACTCCGGCCAGCCTTTGAACGGCGGCCATATTCTGGATCACTAAAGTGGAGCCGTGAAGCTCCGCAATGCGCTGCATACGGAAATTGGCGAGGGTACGTGTAACTGTCTCGCGCGACATACCGATGATTTGCCCGATCTCGTCATGGGTCAAGGCCACCTTCATCCCGTGGGCCGTGGCCACGCCGGAATCCTCAAGCGACCAATCCAGGATCAGGCGGGCGATTCGCTGCGGTGCTGAGGTCATCACGAACGAACGCAAGTGATGGTAAGCCTGTTGGCACTCGTGGCTCAGGTCGATTGCCGCGTGCAGGCAAGCATCGCCATGCTCCGTCAAGAACTTGAGAAAATCGTCCCGTTTCACAAAGTTTAGTTGGCAGGTTTGGCCGGTTTCCGCGGTCGTCTCGTGCGCCGCCCCAGAGATGGTTGCGTTCAATCCCAGGACCTCTCCAGGCTGAGCGACCTTAATGATAAGAGTCCGGCCTCCACTCGAAGTGGTTGATAATTTCACCCGTCCTCTACAGAGTATGTAAATGCCCCGGCACGTTTGACCTTCCGCGAACAGGGTTGCGCCAGCAGGGTAGGCTGCCGTGAACTTCAGAGATTGGAAGGCTTCCATTACTGACTTTGGCAGATGGCAGAAAAACCCCTCAGAATGCAACTTGCAGGATAGACAGTCTTCGACCAGTTCCATCCCGTATGGTGAATGCATGTCACTCTCCTTGCCGAAGCCCCATGTAAGACAGAACCAGTGGCAGTGGATTTGGGAGTTAAGCTCGCTCTGATAGGCCGACTGCCACCGGCTTGCGTATTATCGCCACAGAATACTGAGAAGAGCGGATATGAGTCTGTTCAATATTGCTCACATCGCTCTGTCGGGAAGCGGCTCAATTAGTCCCATTACAACACCTTCCGGCCATTAGTCCGTCACGACAGCACGTGACCTGCGTCCTTGCGCGGCCATCGAGCAGCGGAGTATCACATACTCCAGAGGACGGGTAGTTGTGTCTTCGACGCCGCACCCAGCGTGCCGGCGTGAGAAGCTCTTTGGAAAAGACAGTGGCTAGTGGTCAGGGGTTAGTGTCGGGTGATCCACAGACGTCCGAGTCGGCAGGCTGTCACGACTGTTAACTACTCGGTCATTTTTCGCGCGAGTAATTGTAAAGCTGCGAGACGAACAGACGGCGAAATCATCGCTCCTAACTCGTTTGGTTGGAAGACTCTACCTGTAACTTGCCGCCGCCCAATATTTTACCGCGATTTTTTCAACCAGCCCTTTGTTTAGACGACTTTGCACTTTCAGAGGGGAGGGGGGAGGGGATGTACCAGTCAGTAACTACAATCGAATGGCGAATCTCGCAAAACCGTAAGCTTCTGCTGACGGAGAATTCTCCTCATCAGGTAAAATCAGCGCAACACTTGACTCTCCGGCAACTGAAAATATTGTGATGAAGCGCGCGCCGCTAACCGATTCTAAACCTGTGCTTCAAACCCACGAAATCCCGGCGATTGCCGGCGGCGAACCGGTCCGTGCTCGCGAGAACCGCTTGGTCTTCGGCGAGCCGGTCATTGGCGAGGCGGAAATCGCTTCGGTGACGGAATGTCTGCGCAGCAAGTGGATTGGTTCGGGTGCGCGGGTCGAGCGGTTCGAGCGCGAGTTTGCGCGCTACAAGGGCGCGCCTTACGCGGCCGCGGTCAGCAGCGGAACAGCCGCCATCCATCTTGCGCTGGTTGGTCTGGGCATCGGCGCGGGCGACGAAGTGATCGCGCCTGCCATGACCTTCTGTTCCACCGTGCATTCCATCGTGCACACCGGCGCGACGCCGGTCTTGGTGGATTGCCGCCGCGACACGCTCAACCTGGATGTAGAGCAGCTCGAAAGCCGGATTACGCCGCGCACCAAGGCGATCCTGCCCGTGCACATGTGCGGGCGCTGCTGCGAGATGGATGCCATCCTGGACATCGCGCGCCGCCACAAGTTGCTGGTGATTGAAGACTGCGCCCACGCCATCGAGTCCACCTATCATGGCCAGGCTGCGGGACTGATGGGCGACGCCGGCTGCTTCAGCTTTTACGCAACCAAGAACATCACGACCTCTGATGGCGGAATGGTCGTCACTCGCGACCCCGAACCTTTTCAGCGCGTGAAATCGCTTTCGCTGCATGGCATGACCGCCGATGCGTGGAGCCGCTTCGTGGGAGCGCCCGACGGATACGAGATCACGGACGCAGGCTTCAAGTACAACATGACCGACATGGCCGCTGCGCTGGGAATTCCGCAATTGGCCGCGATCGAGGAGCGCTGGCGCAAGCGGCAGGCAATCTGGAAGCAATACAGCGAGCAGCTCAAGGACCTTCCGCTGCAATTGCCCATGCGCGAGGAAGCGGAGTCGCGGCACGCCTATCATCTGTACACGCCTCTGATTGCTTTGGAGAGACTGGAAGCGACCCGGCAACAGATCATCGCCGCTCTCGATGCCGAAAACATCGGAGTCGGCATTCACTATGTTCCGGTCCACCAGCAGCCGTATTACCGCGAACGCTTTGGCTTCGCGGACTCTGATTTTCCCAACGCGCGATTTGTCGGGGAACGCACGGTCTCGTTGCCCCTCTCGCCTGCGATGTCCGGCAAAGACGTCTCCGATGTTGTCCGTGCACTGTCGCGCATTTTTCGCTACTATGCAGCTTCTGCCTGAACGCGGCGGAAAGCGCGCTTCTGCGAATGGTCCTAAACTTACGCATTCCATCGAGCATGTCCAAGGCCCGAGGCCAATCGTGAAGAAGCGGCTCCTGCGAACGCTGGTTTGCCTCGCTGTGCTTGGAGTTTGTGCGAACATCGCCGCAGCCGCACAGCAATCGCCTGCACAGAGCAGCGAGCCGGGCGCGCAATCCACCTCTTCAAACGATGCCGATGTTGTCACGCATCCCAACGAAACGCGCTTCCTGCAACATCTCGTCGAAGACCAGAAGAACATCTGGACCAGCCCGTTCCGCCTGAAACCGAACGATGCGAAGTGGCTGGTTCCGGTCGCCGGCATTACAACCGGCTTGCTGGTCACCGATCCGCAGAGCTCCTATGCCATGCGTCTTGGCAACCTCAGCGCCTGGAAGACCGCGTCCAATGCGGGTTTGGCGTCGGCGGTCGGCATGACTGGCGCGGCCTACATCTGGGGACACATTACCCACGACGAGCGCGCGCGCGAGACTGGCGTCCTCGCCACCGAAGCCATGATCAACGCTCTCGGTGTCGACTATGCGATCAAGTACACAACCGGACGTCAGCGCCCTTATCAATCCAACTACCAGAACGTGTTCTTCCATGGCGGAACGTCGTTTCCTTCCAGCCACGCCGCCGTCACGTGGGCCTTCGCGTCGGTCATTGCACACGAGTATCCCAACCTGTATGCCGAGTTCGGCGCTTATGGATTGGCCTTGGGAACCAGCCTGGCGCGTGCCGCGTCAGAGCAGCACTTCCTGTCCGACGCGTTCGTCGGCGCGGTGATGGGTTATCAGATTGGCCGCCAAGTCTACAAGCAGAGACACAACAAGAACATCGACGACGACCTGAAGATCGTGGCCGAGCAGACCTCGGCGGTCCGTCCCGGAACTCTGGGAAGCACGTATGTTCCGCTGAACAGCTGGGTCTATCCAGCAATGGGGCAACTGATCGCTCGCGGATACATCGACACGGCATTCCTGGGACTGCGGCCGTGGACACGAATGTCGTGCGCTCGCATGATGGTCGAGATGCGCGAAAAGGTCGAGGGTCACGCTGATTTGCCCGGACAGATTCTATCGCTCCAGAAGTCTCTGGATGCGGAGTTCGCCGAGGAACTCGAGGCGCTGGAAGGCAGGCCGACGGAAGCGATCCAGCTCGAAACGCTGTACACGCGCGTCCTGGGCATCGCCGGCGAACCGCTTAACGACAGCTATCACTTTGGCCAGACGCTCATCAACGACTTTGGCAGGCCGTATCAGCAAGGGGTGAATAACAGCCTGGGATTCACAGCGCGCGCTGAAAATGGGCGCTTCGCGTTCTATGTGTCGGGCGAATATCAGCACGCGCCGTTTGCGCCTGCGTATCCTCTGTCGGTGCGGGAAGTAATTGCGAGGGTCGACTTGAATCCCGTGCAGCCGGCGACGCCGTTCTCCACCATTAATCGCTTCCGGCTGTTGGACTCCTACGTCGCGATGAAGTACGCGGGCTTCGATTGGTCAGTCGGCAAGCAAAGCCTTTGGTGGGGACCGCAAGAAGGCAGCACGCTGCTGATGAGCAACAACGCCGAACCGTTATGGATGGCGCAACTCAATCTCGGGAATCCGTTCTACTTTCCCGGTGTGTCGAAGGTGCTGGGTCCAATCAGGGTGAACAACTTCTTCGGCTCACTGGCAGGACACGAGTTTCCGGCTGGCCCATACATGTTCGGGCAGAAGGTCAGCTGCAAACCGCTGCGGGACCTGGAAGTCGGCATCTCGCGGACGGTCATCTTCGCGGGCCAAGGCCACGTCCCGCTGACGTTCGGTTCTTTCTGGAACAGCTTCACCAGTTTCAGCAACGTCCCGGTTGAGACCAAGTTTTCCCGCAACGATCCGGGCGCGCGGCACGCCAGTTTTGACTTCTCGTGGAGACTGCCCAAACTGCAACGCTGGTTGACGCTCTACAGCCAGTCCTTCGTGCATGACAACGTGTCGCCATTACCGCGCTCGCGGGCCGGAATCAATCCTGGCATTTATCTTTCGCACGTTCCGGGGATTCCCAAGCTCGACTTCCGCGCCGAGGCAGGCTACACCGATCCTCCAGGCGCGGCCAGTAATGGAGGGCGTTTTCTCTACTGGGAAATCGTTTACCACGATCTGTACATCAATCACAGCAACCTGATGGGAAGCTGGATCGGGCGCGAAGGGAAAGGCTATCAGGCGTGGAGTACGTATTCGCTCAGCCCGCAAAGCAGTATTCAAGCGAGCTTTCGTTACTTCAAGATCGCGAAGGACTTTATCCCCAACGGCAGCACGCAGTGGGACGCGACGCTTTCCGCCATGTTGAGAATCCGCAAGGACCTTCAGCTGAAGTCATTTATTCAATATGAATCGTGGCTTGTACCAGTGCTGGCGCCGACTCGCCAGCGTGATTTCACGACTTCGGTAGAAATGACTTGGTGGCCGGGCCTTAAGTTCAAGCGTCAAACCGCTCCTGAAGGGGTTTTACCTGCGCCGGCCGTTCCCAAAGCCGGCTCTTGAGTCGAGGCGTTGGGAAAGAGAAACTCGGCGCGATGATCTGGGCTTTCTATTTTGTCTTCTTGATGCTTGCGCGGTTTTCGGCAGCCCATCCTTCTTTTACAACTTGGCGTCCGCGAGCAATCGCCAGCGCATCTGCCGGAACATCTTCCGTAATGCAGGATGCCGCGCCGACATAAGCGCCTCGGCCAATACGCACCGGCGCGACAAGCGTGGCATCGCTGCCGATGAATGCTCCGTCCTCGATCGTCGTCTGGTTCTTGTTCACGCCGTCGTAGTTGCAGGTGATGGTGCCTGCTCCTACGTTTACACCTTCGCCGATTTCCGCATCGCCAAGATACGTCAGATGGTTCGCCTTCGAGCCCTTGCCCAGGCGCGTCTTCTTGGTCTCAACGAAGTTGCCGATGTGTGCTCCCTCGCCGATCTCGCTCCCCGGACGCAAATGCGAATACGGGCCGAGTTGCGCGCCGTTGCGGATGACCGAATCCTCCATGATGCAACCGGGCCGAACCAGAACGTCGTCGCCAAGTTGGCAGTTGGTAAGCACGGAATAAGAGCGAATCCGGCAGTTCGAGCCGATCTTCGTCTTGCCAATAAGCTGCACGAACGGTTCAATTACGGTATCGGTGCCAATCTCGACGTCGGCATCGATGTCGCAGGTGTTGGGACGGAAGATGGTGACGCCTGACAGCATAAGTTCGCGGGCCTTCTTGTCGCGCAAACTGGCGTCGAGTTCTGCCAACTCCAGCCTCGTATTAACGCCCAGCACCTCGCTGGAGTCGGGAGCGCGCAGGGCCACGACCTTCTTGCCCGCCTTACCCAGCAGCGTTGCCATATCGGTCAGGTAGAACTCGTGATGAGCGTTGTCGGTAGTGAGGCCGCTGATGTTGGAATACAAGGGCTTGGTCGCAAAGGCATAGATGCCGGAATTGACTTCTCGCTGCCCAGATTCCTTCCCGCGGAGCGCCTTCTGTTCCACAATGCGCTGAACCTCGTCTGTCTCCTTTCCATTTGTCTTCTTGCGGAACATACGGCCATAGCCCGTCGGATCGGCTGGTTCGGCAGTCAGGATTGTCATGGCCGCGGCATTGGCAAGGTGAAAGTCTCGGAGGCGCGCAATGGTTTCCGGCTGTATCAGTGGGACGTCGCCCGATAACACCAGGACATTGTCGAACCCCTCTAACGCGGAGCGGGCTTCCATCAAGGCGTGGCCAGTGCCGCGCTGCTCGTGCTGAAGAACGAAGTTGATGCCGGAAGCGGCAAGCGCCTGGCGCACCCGCTCGGCTTCATGCCCGATGATGGCAAAGATGTCCCCGGGCGAAACAACTTGACTCGCCGCAGCGACGACGTGCGCCAGCAGCGGTCTTCCCGCGATCTCATGTAACACCTTGGGACGTTGAGACTTCAGACGGGTGCCTTTGCCGGCTGCCAGGATTGCAATAGCAAAACGCCGGCGCGTCGTGGTGGATGTCTTCGCGGGTTTCGATGTCGGCTTTCGCATGGGATTGTAGGAATTCGGCGAGAGCTATGATTACCGGCGCGACGAAGCGACGTATGGCTCACGCAACTCCATCATAAGCCGCAACATGTCTTGCGCAACACGTTGCGTATCGTGGCGGGCGACCAGGCCCTCTTTCGGATGAACCGCTTCCACCATGTAATCGCCCAGAATGGGCTTCACTCCCAGAGCTGCAATGCGGTCCACATCCGGCTCAATTTGCGATTGCTGCTTCTCGGCATACTTTTGTGTCAACGACGGAGAAGCCTGGGTGCGATTCACCAGGGCGTAATCAAAGAACTGGTGCCGCGCGTGCTTGTAAAGCGCCCGAATGTGGTCCGAGGCCGTCAGACCGAGGCTCTCGTTGGCCTGCGTCATCAGGTTGCAAACGAAGACCTTTACCGCGCGAGCGTTTGCGATGGCCTGGGAAACATCCCGCACCAGCAAATTGGGCACGAGGCTGGTAAACAGGGAGCCTGGGCCAATCGTAATCAGGTCGGCATTCTCAATCGCTTCCAAGGCCAAGGGCAGCGGTTTGGCGTTTGCCGGTGCCATGCGTAGTTCGACAATCCGACGCTGGCTGGCGGTGATGTTGGTCTCGCCGCGCACAAACGAGCCGTCGTCCATGATGGCGTACAGTTGCGCGTTGCTGGTTGTGGCGGGATAAATGTGTCCACGGGTGGCAAGAATGGCGGAGGAATGCTTCACCGCCTGGCTGAAATCTCCGGTGATGGCCGTTAGGGCGGACAGAAAGAGGTTTCCGAAGCTGTGGCCACCGAGTCCTTCACCGGCCGGGAAGCGGTACTGAAAGAGACGCGATAACAGCGCCTCCTCTTCTGACAGCGCCACAATGCAGCTACGCACATCGCCCGGCGCAGGAACATTCAATTCCTTGCGCAATCGGCCGCTCGACCCTCCGTCGTCGCTGACGGTTACGATCGCCGACAGGTCAGCAATGTAAGGTTCCGGTCCCTGCGGCGTTTCCTCCCCGGACGTCAGCACAAATTGCTTCAGGCCATGCAGCAGGGTGGACAGTCCTGTGCCGCCGCCCATCGCTACAACTCTCAGGGCCCGCAATTCTGCTGAGGATGGGTAGTTTGGCATCGTATTCGTAGGGCTGCGTTGAGCTAGAAGTGCCACTTGTCCGGTTCGGACGCAGCCTCGGCACTGGTATCAGGATAAAGCAGTTCCGTGAATCGCGGGTCCTCGGACAGGTTCTTGAAGTCGGTATCGTTTCGCGCCTGGTATCGATTTGCGGGGTTCAGGCGAATGGCCTCGGTCAGGCTGGTCAGTGCCTCCGCGAAACGGCCAGTAAGGCAATTCAAGGTCGCCATGCCGTACCAGACAAAGTCCAGCTTGGGTGACTTCTTGGCCAGCAGATCGAAGTTCTCGCGGGCGCCCACATAATCGCCCATGTTCATTAACGACACCGCGTAGTCAAATTGCTCCTCGGCCGTCTTGAACGAAGTGGAGGGCTGGCTCAATTGCTGATTGCAACTGCTGAGATGAACAGAAGCGCGATCGGCGAGTTCGGGGCTTGGCCCGGCAATCACCTTCTCGAAGCATGCTTTCGCGCGGTCGTACTTATGGGATTGCAGGGCCTTCAGGCCGGCTTCGTAGTTTTGCACAGCCTGTGCAAAACGTGGATCGTCGGAGAGTTTCATCGGGTTATTACCACGGGAACTGCCGTCTGGGCGGCTCGCGGATGATTGCGGGGCCTTATTTTTCTTGGGCTTGGGAGCGGCTTTCTTGGCCTTTTCTACGGCTCTCTTCTTCATCCGGTGAGTTCCTTTGGGCCATGACCATCAGGCGCCCATCCGGGACTGTGGAAATACCCAAATACCGCGCAATCGGTTGTGTGCTGAGTTATACCCGCAACTGGGAATGACGTCAACTAACCACGGTTCTTCATGGATTAGAGGTACCTTTTCCTGCCGACTCCAGATCGACGGACTTCCAGTCTCCTTTGATAATCCCGGCGCGAATCTGGGCCGGCGTTTTCTTCAACTTCGTCTGCTCGTAGGCGTAAAACACCTCTTTCATGCAGATCCCGCAATGCGCTCCATGCGTGTTTTCGAAACAGGTGTGCAGGCTGTTGTGGCCCATGCGATCGCAATAGCAATAACAAGGCACCTGGTAGAGCACAGCAGGAATTTTTGCCGCAATTTCATACGACTGTACCTGGTAGGGATGTTGGAATGCCTCGCCCCAAAGCTGGTCCTTGGGCAGAATGGGCAGTGTGTCGCCCGGTTGCGGCGGATGATCGTTGTAGGCGGGCACGCGGTCGCCCTGGGCGAAGCAAACAACAGCGATCAGCACAACAAGGGCAAGCAACACGGGCTTATTCATCAGAACTTCCTCGCAGCCATACTTCGCATTGTAGCGGAGTCTACCGCCCTATCTCAAAGCCTCGGAATGGGACTGAGGGGACCTAGCCGCCCAAGTCCACATGTTCAACATGGTCTACCCGACGACCCAGAAAGCGGATGGCCAGGCGCTTGAATTTTTCCACGGAATCGGTCACGTAAAAGCGAAAACTGCGGTGGTCCGCATCCATCGTGCCTGTGGTGCCCTGCATGTCCGTGAGCACCTCGCGCACTTCCCGCGCCGTCGATTCGGCGGAGTCCACGATTTCCATGCTCGGGGGAACAATGCGGCGCAGCAGGGGCGCGAGCAGCGGATAGTGGGTACAAGCCAGCACCAGCACGTCGGAATTGCCAGCGGCTTGGGCCAGCGCTTCATCGAGATAGATTCGGGCAACCTGCTCGGTGACGGGATGGTCGATCCAGCCTTCTTCCACCAGCGGCACCAGCAGCGGACACGCTTTCTCATAAACCACAAGGCCGCGCTTTTCCATGGCTTCGCGATAGGCGTGACTACTGACGGTCGCCTCGGTGGCGATGACGACGGCAGCGCGGCTCTTGCTTACGTTGGCTGCCATGGCCGCGCCCGGTTCAACCACTCCAATCACCGGTACGTGTGCGGCCTGGTTGATGAGGGGGAGCGCCAGCGCGGTCGCAGTGTTACACGCAATTACCAGCAGGTCGATCTGTTGGCATTCCAGAAAGTGCGCAGCCCCGATCGCATAGCGCGCGACGGTCTCGGCCGACTTGGTGCCGTAGGGCAGACGCGCGGTATCGCCGAAATAGAGATAATGGGCGGGCAACTGCTCCGCCAGGGCCTTCAATACGGTGAGGCCGCCAACGCCGGAATCGAAAACGCCGATGCGCGGCAGGGTCACGGCGTGTCCTTCGTGGCTTGCCCAACGTTGCTGGCCAGATAGAACCGCCGCAAGTCGGCGTGCCCGGCAAGCGTCTCGCGCTCCTGGCCATTCACCAGGATCTTTAGTTTGGAAATCCTGGTGTCGTTGGCATTGAGCGTCGTAACGATCGACGCTACCGTCAATTCTTCCGCAAGCACCCCCGACGGATGCGCATCGGCAAAAGCAGAGTTTGTGTCCACAATGGCGGTGTCGTCGCCCATGACGTATACATCGCGTATGTCGGCTCCGGCGCCGATAGGATGCGATGTTTGGGGTCGCAGATACAGCTCCAGCAGTGCGCGCAAGATAGACCGGTCGCGCTCGCTGCGTTCGACCGGCAGAACGGCGTTAATCTCGGTTTTGGTGAGCGCGCCGTTATTGTCCGAGGCGACGTAAAGGGTCACGGGCGTTGATGGCCCATTCGCAGGCGTCGCAATCGCCATTTGCTGCTGGGCGGCGAGTTGCTCCTCTCGCGCAACCTTGCGTCGTAGATGCAGAGCGTAGAAAGCCAGGCCGATAGCGACAATCACCAGCGCGGCGAAGACCAGGAGGATGCGACGGGTCACGGGCGCACCTCCGGCAGTTTGCCGCGTACGGCTGCGATGCCGGCGGCAATCGACTGTGCTACCTGTTCCTCGTAGCTTGCGCTGGCGATCTCTTCAACCTTGTCCGTGGCAGGCGCAATCTCGACTGCAATGGCGGGCGCTGCCACGTTGTTCAGGGGACGCAGGGGCGCAACCAGCGTGGTGTAAGGCATCTTCCGGGCGTCCAGTTCGGCCGCCACCGAGCCTGCTACGGAGCCACTGAGGTCAATGAAAGCCGACTGCGCCGTGTCCCAGGGAAGGAAGTCCTGTCGCGACAGATTTGCGGCAGGGAGTAGAGAGGTGAACACATGCACGCCCCGTCCCGTGTTGGCGGCATGCAACGCGACATAGAGCGCCGGGCGCGCGGCATTGACCGCAACGGCTCGCTGGTCGAGGGAAAGAGCGACGTCCGAATTACGCAGTAAGCCGGCCGCGATGCCGCGATTGGCTAGCTCGCGCTGCACCCGCCGCGCCAGGGCAAGCACAATGTCCTTCTCTGCGAGCGAGGGAGTGATGGCGGCGCCGAGGTCGGTGCCGCCGTGTGCGGGATCGATCAGTACGAGAAAGCGCGGCGTCGAAGGTCTCTGCGGTGGAGGCGCAGGGGCAGGTGCGTTCGAGGGAGACTGCGTCGAGGGCTCTGGTGCTTGCGCGACCGGCGGAGGTGGCGCCGGCGCCGCAGCCACGATGATGGTCTTGCCGCCATCCGCGAAGTTGGCCATCAGGGGGGCCGTCCCGAGCACGTCAAGCTCGGCCATACCGCCATGCTCGGAAAATGTCGCCCCGGTAATGAGTGGATCGCTGAATTTGACGCTGTCCGCTCCGGCCGGAATGACCGGCTCGCGGCGGAAGGTGAAGCGAACATGACCGGCCTCGGTGGAGATCGACGGGTTTACCGCGGCAGGGAAGCTGATGAACAGCCGGGAAGTAGTGTCCTTGCGCAGGTCCAGGGTGAATCGCTCGGGAGGATTGCCCGCAAACAGCCGCCTGGAAGCGGGATGGTACTCGACTTCCAAGGTCGCCAGCCGCAGCATTACGTCGGGTACAACGGCCAAGGGGATGTATCCTCGCCCGTTTTGCAGGATGAAATTTCCCGGCAGCTTGTAGCCATTCCCGGCGAGCTTGCCTTTATCTTTGCCTTCCGTGAACTGGGCTTCCCGGGGTTTTCCGCCTGGCGGCGTGTAGCGCAGCTTGTATTTCTTGCCGTCCGGCCGGGCTTCTACAGTGCCAAGAGGCTCAAGCAGTTCTACAAGTCCGACGTAGGGCTGCCCATTCTGGTCCAATACAGGAACGGAATAAGTGGTTTGCGGAGAATAGACGGTAAGTTGACTCGCCTCGGACGGCTGAGCGTGGACAACGGGGTGGCGCTGCACAAAAGCTGTGGCGACTGCAGCCGCCACAGCGAGAACCACCAGGTAACGCCGCGAGGTGCGGCGAAAAAGCGGCAAGCTAATGTCCTCCCGCCGCCGAGCCCACGGCAGCTTCCTCAAGCGAATAGACGGTCAGTCCGCTTAGCAGTTTAGGATAAAAGTCCGTGGACTTTTGCGGCAGCACCTCACCGGCAAAAGCGATGTCCCTTACCTGCTCCATGCGGACCGGGTTCATCAGGAAAGCCACTTGTGCTCCGTTCCGCACTTCCTCTACCGCCTCGTAAGCATCGCGCACGTACTTCAAGTGCTGCTGATTGCGGATGTCTTCTTCCGACATCCCCAGCGCATCTTCCAGGACCAACTTGTGTAGTTGTACGACGTCGAGAGCCTGCTTGCGCTCGGACATCCCCGCAAGGCCCTTCGATTTGGCGCCGGCCCGAGACCGCAGCAGGAAACCACCGTGGGCGGTAAGCGCGAGTAAGGCGGTCTTTGTCTTGCCCGCCTTACGCAGGCGCTCCAATGTCTGGGCTACGTCGTTGATCTGGCCAATGTCCTCGACTTCGAAACGCTCCCGCAGCTTGACAACCGTGTCGAATATCGAGAAGTTCTCCAGGCCAAAGACCACGCGATGGGTAGGCAGAATCACCAGTCCAGGAGCGTCCATGTTGACGAAGGTCATCATCATGCGCTCGTAGGGAGCGCTCCGGTCGACATTGCCGCCGCGCCGCATCTCATTGCGGTAGTTCAACGCCGTTTCGTACCGGTGATGTCCGTCAGCAATGAGCAGCTTCTTGTCGGCCATCTTCTGCTGTACCAGCGCAATTACCTTCGGGTCGGAGATGACCCACATGCGATGCACGACACCGTATTCATCCTTCACTTCAACCGCAGGCGGATGTTCCGGCCGCAGGGCCTTGTCAATCTCACCCGCTGGATCGTCATAGAGCATGAATATCTGTTCGCAGTGCGCATCGGTGGAGCGCAACAGGTTCAGGCGGTCGGCTTTGGGCTTGGTGAGGGTCTGTTCGTGACGGAAAACGACCTTCTGGTCGTAATCTTCCACCTGGCCCAAGGCGATAAACCCGCGGCGCTCCAACTCAACCGTAGGCAGGTTTGGGTTCTTAAACACCTGTGTGTAGACATAGATAGCAGGTTGAGGATCGCATAGTAGTGCGCCTTCGGCCTGCCACTTCCGCAATGCCGCGGCAGCGCGCGTGTACACGTTGTCCTGGTCGTTGTCTGTCTCCTGCGGTTTACCCAAAACCACCCGTACAAAGTTATAAGGGCTTTCGTCGTAATATCGCTGTTGCATCTGCGGGTTGATTTTGTCGTAGGGCTGGGTCACAACCGAGGGAAGCTGCACTTTTTGGGGGTCATAACGCAGGGCTCGGAAAGGGAAAATCTCCGCCATAAACTCGGCCTCCGAATATTAATGTGGCAAACTGGTATTAAGATTCCTTGCTTTCTCCGTTACGAGGAGCACCACGATTGTAGCAGTGAAGAAAAGGAAACCAGTAGCGTTCCGGCCTCATCTCATAGGCAGCAAAGCTAGAGGAGATCACCGACGTTGGGGCCGAAACTCCTCCAAGTCCTGTGATACCATCAGCCCACACACTCCGAGGATCCTATGTCCCGCGGTCGGGAGTTCGGGCGGCCAGCCAATCTGACGAATTCGTACGTCTGTCGCAGATCAGGACATTTGTCTGGTTTGTGCGTCCAATTCCTTGTGCCTATTCGCAAGGGTCTGCTTCTTCTGCTCGCGCTCCTCTGCGTCTCCGCTTTTGTGGTAGTTCCTGCCTGCGCGCAAAATGACGCGCAGGACATCCACGTCGTTCCCCGCGAGACGAAGAAGGCCGACGCTGCGGTTCCGCCGCCGCCGAATGTCGATCCCAGCCTGAAGACCTACACCAAGCCGCTGCGCAAGGACGTCGACCTGGTGCTGGTTCCGGTCACCATTACTGATCCCATGAACCGGTTGGTAACTGGCCTCGAGAAGGAGAACTTCGAGCTCACGGACAACGGCAAGCAGCAGGAGATTCGGCACTTCTCCAGCGAAGACGCGCCGATTTCGCTGGGTGTCATCTTCGACGTCAGCGGTTCCATGGCCGACAAGATCGACAAATCGCGGCAGGCAGTGGTGGAGTTCTTCCGTACCGCCAATCCGCAGGACGAGTTCTTCGTCGTGGCCTTCGCCGACAAGCCCGAGCTTCTGTGCGACTACACGTCTTCCGTGGAGGACATCCAAGCCAAGCTGGTTTACGCCATTCCCAAGGGTCGCACCGCTCTGCTGGACGCGATTTACCTTGCCATGAACAAGATGCGCAAGGCGCACTACGAGAGGAAGGCGCTGCTGATCATCTCCGACGGCGGCGACAACCACAGCCGTTACACGGAGAGCGAGATCAAGTCCATGGTGCGCGAGGCCGACGTCCAGATGTATGCCATCGGACTGTTCGACCGCGACTTCAAGACGGCGGAAGAGCGCGAAGGCCCGGCGCTGCTGACCGACGTCACAGATGTGACTGGCGGCAGGACATTTGTCATCGATTCGACCTCCGAGTTGGCCGACGTCGCCACGAAGATTGGGATTGAGCTGCGCAACCAGTATGTGCTCGGTTACCGTCCAACCAATCCGGCGCGTGATGGCAAGTGGCGCAAGATCAAGGTGAGGCTTAATCCGCCCAAAGGCTTGCCTCCGCTGCACGTCTACGCTAAAACGGGATACTATGCACCGACGGAGTAAGCGACCACTTCTGCTGATTGCGCTGGTTCTGTTGCTGGGAACCTGGACCATCGGGCAGAACTCCAACACAACGCCGCCTAAAGCCGCGCCTGGCGTCAGTTTGGCTCCGCCGAATGCGCCGGCCGAGCCGCAGCCTCAGCAGCCTGGCGACGCGGCTCAGGTTCCGGAAGGTCAAGCGCCGGAAGAGAGGCAAGGCGACGTCTACGTCTTCAAGAAGCAAGTGGACGAGGTCACGCTGCACGCAACGGTAGTGGACGATCGCAACCGGCTGATTACCAGTCTTGACCGCAATGACTTTACGGTGCTGGAAGACGGCAAGCCGCAGAAGATCACCTCGTTCCGCCGCGAGGACATTCCGGTCGCGATGGGAATCGTCATCGACAACTCCGGCTCGATGCGCGACAAGCGTCCCGCGGTGAACGCCGCGGCCATCAACCTGGTGCAGTCGAGCAATCCGCAGGACAAGGTCTTCGTGGTCAACTTCAACGAGGAGTATTTCCTCGACCAGGATTACACGTCGGCAATTCCCAAGCTGAAGGACGCGCTGGAGCGCATCGAAGCTCGCGGTGGAACCGCGCTTTATGATGCGGTGGTCGCCTCTGCGGACCACATGAAGAAGAGCGGCGAGCTGGAGAAGAAAGTGCTTCTCGTCGTTACCGACGGCGAAGACAATGCCAGCCGCGAGTCATTGGAGCAGGCAATCCGACGCTTGCAGGTGGAGAGCGGTCCGACGGTTTACACCATCGGGCTGCTGGGCGAGGAGCACGCCAAGCGGGCACGGCGTGCCCTGCGCGAGATGGCCGAGGAAACCGGCGGCGTCGCTTTTTTCCCCAAAGACCTGAGCGAAGTCAATTCCATCACTTCGCAGATCGCGCATGACATCCGCAATCAGTACACCATTCAGTACAAGCCCAGCACGCCGCAAAGCTCGGGCGGCTATCGCACCGTGAAAGTTGAAGCCAACGCCAAGGGCTACAAAAAACTGCAAGTGCGCACGCGCAGCGGATATTACGCGGGACAGCAAAGCAAGGCCACCAACAGCCCGGCGGGAAAGTAGCCCGAACCCGACAGGTCAGAACTGCTTTTTCGTCTGCGCTTGCTGAAAGCGGGCGACCACTTCAGTTCCGTTCAGCAGTTCGAGCGTTCCCAGCGCGATGCGATAGCCCGACACCGCCTTCAGCGTGTCAACAAAAGTTTGTTGCTGCTGCATCAACTCCGGCGGACACGTCATCGCGGTGGTTTCTCCAGGAGTGATGCGCAGCGAACTTTGGTCCAGGATGTACGATCCAGTAAACACGTTGCAGCCGCTCGAAGCCTCCAGCCGGCCGCTGTTCTTGTGCAGCTTCATGTAGGCCGGTTTCTCGCCCATCTTTGTCACCGCAGGCTTGCCATTCATCTCGACCAGGATCCACAGCGTGCCTTGCAGCTTCGCGCCGGTTGGCGGCATAGAAGGAGCTGTCGGCGCCTGCGCCTGCTGCAACATCAGCGCGACCTGCGTCGGCGCGCCGCGCGTGATCACCGGATTGGCCGTCGTCGTGGTGAACCTGACTTGGCCGTTGATGCTGATGGTGGCCCGCACACTGTAGCTGTGCGCGGGATTAATGTCGGCAGGATTGTAGGGCACCTGAAAGGGAACCGGCACCTGCTTGCCGGCCGCGGCGAAAACATTTTCCGCCACCAATTTCGCCGGAGCGTCCTGCAAGGAAACGTCCTCGATGCGGACATCAATCGCGGCATCGGGCGGCAACGCCATGCGCTCGCGATACGCGACGGTTCCGGTGACGACCGCTTGCGCGGGCGTGCCTTGCGCCCATGACGGCGCGCTGCAGGCGGCGATCAAGCAGGCTGCGACGACCAAAGTACGGCTCGACATTGCTGGTTCTCCTCGACGCTGGATGCGGCTGCGCGAGGCGGACGCTAACGCTCGCGCCGGCCGCGCTTCTGGCTGATGGAACGAATTCCCGCCGATTGTAGTGCAGAGCTTCATCGCCGACAACGCATCGGGCAGCGGGCTGAATGGCCGGATGGAGGCCAAAATCGTAGTAACCAGTTAGTACCTCCCCTCCCCCCTCCCCCTCGGATGTGCAAAGTCTTCTAAACAAAGGGCTGGCCGAAAAAAACGCGCCAAAATATTGGACGGAGGGG
>Ga0209048_10002225_pt1 | contig 19450 bp, 24 predicted proteins | sample FrelakmetCRP12CR_FD_187146 | JGI IMG/M metagenome (GOLD analysis project Ga0209048, IMG submission 187146) | Freshwater lake sediment microbial communities from the University of Notre Dame, USA, for methane emissions studies - CRP12 CR (SPAdes)... | ecosystem: Environmental > Aquatic >... | reverse complement strand
CAACACTTTCTATTTCCTAAATGTGTGGCTGGGGTGGGAGGATTCGAACCTCCGAATCCAGGTTCCAAAGACCTGTGTCTTACCGCTTGACGACACCCCAATCTTTAACTAATAAAATTCGAAATCCGGATATCGGAACTCGAAATAAACCCAAGACATTAAAATCCTAACCCTTTTTTGCTTGGTGAATTGGTATTTCGAAAATTCGTGCTTCGAATTTCGTTCTTATATCATCTAGTTATCTACTCTTTTGAATTTCCTTATTATATTCTGCTAAAACGATGGATTCGATCATCTGCCGGGTTTGGCTATTAAGGGGGTGGGCAGTATCCCTGTAAGTTCCATCCTTTCTTTTTTTGCTCGGCATTGCTACGAACAATCCATTATTCCCGTTGATGACTTTCAAATCTCTCACAACAAAACAATGATCGAAGGTGATTGCCACATATGCTTTAAGCCTTTCCTCTTGAACGGGGAATACCCTCACTTCTGTCACTTCCATAATGCCCCCCCTGCCTATCCACCCTGTCTAGCGTCAGGCGGTCATGCTATGTGCTTTAAAAACGGTCCACCCTCTCCTTGCAACCAATTTTTTTATCTTTTCATAAGCCCCCATTGCACTTTTATCATCTTGAAATAGACCGAAAACCGTAGGGCCACTCCCTGTCATCAAGGCGCTCAAAGCCCCTACAGAAAAAAGGATGTTTTTCATGATACCAATCTGAGGATATTTTCTTGAAACCACTTCTTCCAAATGATTAAAAAGAACGCTGGAAATCCCCTCAGGAGTTTTCAGAAACTTATGAAGATTAAAATGAAATTGCTGATTTGTCAACACGAAATTTTGATAGGCCCACCGTGTTGAAACCTCAAAATTCGGATAAATGAGAACATACCATAGAGTCGGAAGTTCTTTCTTTTTTAGTCGCTCACCAATCCCTGAACCAATGGCAGCGCCCTTCAAAAAGAAGAAAGGAACATCTGCACCGATCTCCAATCCCATTCCCATCAGCTCTTTTTGGGGGAGGTTCAATTTTAAAAGTTGATTCAAGGCCCTCAATGTAGTGGCAGCATTACTGCTCCCCCCTCCTAGGCCAGCCCCGATAGGAATTCTTTTCTCAATCTCAACATGAACACCCCCCTGATAACACGATACCTTCAACATAGATTGAACAGCTTTATAAACCAAATTGTTTTTCCCAACAGGAAGGTTAGGATGCTCTGTGGTGATAGAAATTCCTTTTCCTTTTTTTAAAGAAAAACAGAGCGTATCGTGAAGACTGATCTTTTGTAAGACGGTCCTCAACTCATGGTATCCGTCCTCTCGCTTCTTCAGGATTTCCAGTCTCAGGTTGACCTTTGCGGGGGATTCTAAATGGAGTGGCTCCTTCATATCAGTCAATTCCATTTTAAAATAAATATGAATAATCTTTTGAGTAAGCCAAATCCTCAATTCATCATAGGAAAGCCAATCTTTTTTTTCAAGTGAATTTTAAGGATTAATTTGAAAGGAGGTTGCGGGATATCAATCCTCATGAAGTTGGATTGACTCCGTAGGACATTGGTTTACGCAGGCCCAGCATTCGATACAATCTTCTGGATGGGTAGGATTTGATTTATCCTCCTCGATTTCATAGATCTCACTCGGGCAGATCTCAGCACAATTACCGCAACCATTGCATTTTTCTTCGTCAACAATAGGATACATATTTTAAATTCGTATAGACATAGTGCATGGCGCATAGCGTTAAAAACCAAATTCTTTTCATGAAAACCCTATGTTCCATGCCCTATGCACTATGCTGACTGTTAGCATACTTGTTTCGTTCCGCAGGCTAAGACCTGACTGGGTTTACTTCCGCTTCGATAGATGGTAATGCCTTTGCATCGCTCTTGATAAGCCATCAAAAAGGCTTCCCTCACTTCATCCTTTGTTGCATCCCGTGGAAAGTTGATCGTTTTCGATACAGCATTATCTGTATACTCTTGAAAAGCTGCTTGGATCCTGATGTGCCATCGTGGAGGGATTTCAAAAGTGGTGGTGAAAAGCTCTTTCACCTCTTTTGGAATTTGGGGCATTTCCTCAAGACTCGCCCCTTCGGAGAGAGATTTAATTAATTCAGGGCTTAGGAATCCCCTCTTCTTTCCCAACTCGATAAAGAGAGGATCCATCATTTCAAATTCCATATCCTCTAAAGCTCTTCGGGTATATTGGATGGCAAAGAGAGGTTCAATACCACTTGAACAATTGGCCAATAGGCTGAGTGTCCCGGTCGGAGCGATCGTGGTAAGGGTGGCATTTCTCAGCCTCATGCCTCCAGGTTTATCATAAATGGAACCTTTAAAATTTGGAAAGACACCTCTTTTCTCAGCCAATTCCGTCGATTGTTCCCGAGCCTGATATTGAATAAAACTCATAATCCCTTTGACCACCTCTAAAGCCTTCTGAGAATTATAAGGAATGCCCAGTCGGATAAGGAAATGGGCCAAGCCCATTACCCCAAGACCAATCTTTCGATTTCCTTTTGCCATCTGAGAGATTTGTGGTAATGGGTACTGGTTCATATCAATGACGTTATCCAAAAAATGGACCGCATGCCTGACAGTCATTCTTATTTTGTCAAAATCGACCTCCCATTTCCCATCCTTTTCTTTCATCATCTTTAAGAGGTTAATCGACCCTAAGACACAGGGCTCATAGGAAAGGAGAGGGACTTCTCCACAGGGATTCGTGCTCTCGATCTCACCCAATTCAGGAGTGGGGTTTGCTCCATTGATTCGATCTAAAAAGAGGATTCCGGGATCCCCGGTCTCCCAAGCCGCACTCACAATTGCCTCTAAAACTTCCTTTGCCTTCAGGCGTTGGATAGACTGTTTTGTCCTTGGGTTGATCAGATCATATTCATCATCTTTCGCAAGGGCCTCCATAAAAGCTTTTGTGATCCCTACCGATAAGTTGAAATTCTCCATTTCCTTCAGGTTCTTTTTGATGTTAATAAATTCCATGATATCAGGATGATCGACTCCCAAGACACCCATGTTGGCCCCTCGCCTCGTCCCTCCCTGTTTAATGACATCCGTCGCCATATTGAAAACCCTCATAAAAGAGACGGGACCACTCGCCATGCCTCCTGTGGATTGAACCCTATCGTCTCTCGGTCTCAAATGGCTGAAGGAGAAACCTGTTCCCCCTCCACTTTGATGGATGAGGGCTGTTTGTTTTACGGTTTCGAAAATGGAATCTAGGGAATCTTCAACAGGAAGGACAAAACAAGCCGCTAATTGCTGGAGGTCTCTCCCTGCATTCATCAGACAGGGAGAGTTAGGAAGAAAATCTAAAGAGGCCATCATCCGAAAGAAGGTTTCGGAAAGTTCTTCAAGAGCGGCCTGATTCCCATAAAAACGTTCTGCCTCAGCAATATTTTGGGCCACACGCCAGAACATCTCTTCAGGAGTTTCAATGACCTGACCTCGGGCATCTCTTTTCAAATACCTTTTTTCTAAAATGGTGATAGCTTGAGGGGTAAGAGGGGTAATTTCCATCTTACGCTCCTCGAGGGAGGTTCGCCAAGAACGAACCTCCCTCGAACTTATTTAAACGGTCTCAACGCTCTTTACCTCTGGAACTTGCTGCTTGAGGACTTTCTCCACCCCCATCTTTAGAGTCATCTGGGACATTGGGCAGCCACCGCAAGCACCGGTCAATCTGACCTTCACGATTCCATCCACCACATCGATCAGTTCGATATCCCCTCCATCGGCTTGAAGTGCAGGCCGAATCTTCTGCAACGCCTTTTCCACAATCTCTCTCATTCAGTTTTCACCTCCTCGGTACTATTCATTATTTTCAAATATAAATCTATTATTAATAATAACATATACCTTTCCATTTTAACAAAATATTTATTGATTTTATTGGATTTTGTAAAGAATAACGGAGAATCTACAAGGTATTGTTATTATTCGTTTTCCTTTGGTAAGCGACAAGCAAAAGGAAGAATCAAAAGGGGTCTGAGAGGGAAGACATCAATTGTTTTTCTTATCCGATTCCTCCAATTTTTTCCGGAGGTATAGACTTAGGGCATCAGGTCTCTCACAAAATTTGACATCTCCTTCACAGGTCGAACTACTACTATCGATGTCACAATAACCGATTCCCTTCCCTATGCTCAGACTTTCCGGTTTCCTGAAAAGAGGGCATCTCTTTTCTTCTCCCATACCGAACCTCCTTCTCTTTTCCCTTGATCCAAGAAATATTTTTTCAGGACATTGGGTTTTTCACAAAAATCCATATCTCCATCACAGGTCGTTTGGGTACAATCGAAATCGCAATAACCTAGACCCCTACCCACATTAATGGTCCCGGAATCCCGATAAAATTTACAAAACTTTGAACTTAACATCTAAACCACCTCCCTCCAATGAATGTAAAATGCTCCAAAAAAAGGGCCCGTGTTAAGATAGACCACGGGCCCTGCAAAATTTCTTTTGCTTCGGCAACCCGGCTATCCCGAGCATTCGGGACCCGTGGCTTTCCCCACTTGCTCCATTTTGGAACAGTGGGCCTCAACCACCGTTTACAGTGGTTAGGCGTCCCACGATTACTCGTGGTTTGGCTTTATCGGCAATTTTATTTTTAAAATTTTTCTCTAATTAATTAAGGTGCATTTTCAATGCCAATGAAAGTTTATTCATTAAACCTATTGATATCTAAAGGTTAATTTTAAATTTCAGATTTTTTTAAAAAATATAAAGTGACCTTTTTTGTTATGGAAAAATAAAAAATTTAGCGATGCCAATCTATTTATTTTCGGTGGGATTAATGTGAAACCCATTCAGGAATCTTATAGGAATCCTCAGATCTTAATTTTTGTGTAAATTTTCCTAATCCATCAGGATCGAGCAAAAGGTAGTCAATAGGCGGTTCTCTATCGCTATCTACGGCATAAGCAAAAATTTTACCATTTCCACTTATCCTTGCAACATGTCCTCCATGAGGGGTATAAAATTTTTCAACAATCTTCTCCACTCCATCGACCTGTTTAACTTGAATAGAATAAGGGATGAGTCCTTTTAAATCGGGAATAGGCCAGCCCTCTCTATTCACTTCCTGACTCATAGATGGAATGGGCAGAGTTAGAATCCAAAAACAAATAAGGGATAAAAATATCCCCCCACTGATTCTTCTTGTGTTTGTCACTCTATTTTCAATCATAAACCTTGAGCTTTATTTTCTCTCCTCCAAATATTTCTCTGTAGCAAAGGCAGCCGTTGCTCCATCACCCACTGCGGTTGCGATCTGACGCAACAACCTTTTCCTGCAGTCTCCAGCAGCAAAAATTCCCTTGATTGAGGTCTCACAATTCTCGTCGGTGACGATATAACCTGATTCGTCGAAGGTGATTAAGTTTTTCAAAAATTGTGTTCTGGGTGAAACCCCCACAAAAAGGAAAACGCCTTCTGTTTTGAACTCGTCTATCTCTCCAGTTTTTACATTCTTAATGATGATTGACCGAACAATAGAATCCCCTTTTATTTTTTGAACAACAGAGTTCCAAAGCATTTTTATTTTCGGGTTTGAAAGGACTCTCTCTTGATAAATTTTCGTTCCTCGAAGAGCATCTCTCCGGTGGATAATGGTCAACTCCTTAGCAAACTTTGTGAGAAAGAGAGCCTCAGTAAGAGCAGAATCCCCTCCCCCCACGACAACGATTTGGCTGTCTTTAAAGAAAGCGCCGTCACAAGTGGCACAATAAGAGACCCCTTTCCCAGTGAATTCTTTTTCCCCAGGGATTCCCAATTTCCGATACTCGGTACCTGTACAGATGATCAAGGCTTCACAGAGATAGGTTGATTCATCGGTTTTGACCAACTTCCTCTCCCCTTCCAGTTTCACCTCCACCACCTCTTGCGAAACTACTTCTAGGCCAAACCTTTTTGCCTGCTCCTCCATCAAACGACTTAACTCATCTCCATTAATCCCCTGTGGAAATCCAGGATAATTCTCAATGACCTCTGTGGTGGTCATCTGACCTCCTAAAAGACCGATCTCAATAAGGAGGGTATTGAACCTTGACCTTGATGTATAAAGTCCTGCTGTCAAGCCTGCAGGTCCTCCCCCAATGATAATCACCTCGTAAATCTTTGTTTCTTTTCCTTCCATCCATTCCTCCTTATCTACGAGATGAATCCAGAATAGGACATCGATGCCCACTTTGTCAATCTATTAAGGAGGAACCACTATTTGATATTAAGGATTTGTGAAAGATAGATGAAACACTTATAATTTGGGTTTAAAGGAGGGAGATATGGAAAAGACATTATCTATTGTGAAGCCGGATGGCGTTCAGAAACATCTCATCGGTGAGGTCATTAAACGATTTGAAAGCCATGGTTTAAAGGTGATCGCTCTGAAGATGATCTCGATGGACAAAAAAGAGGCCGAAGTATTTTATGCTGTCCATCGAGGGAAACCCTTTTTCGAAAGTCTGACCACTTTCATGTCCTCTGGACCTTCGGTCGTTATGGTGCTTGAAGGAGAAGGAGCCATTTCAAAGACAAGGGAGTTAATGGGCGCCACTGACCCCAAACAGTCAAAAGAAGGGACTTTGCGTCGCCAATTTGCCACCCATGTCGAAAAAAACGTCGTGCACGGTTCTGACGCTCCTGAAACAGCCGCTATTGAAATCAAATATTTCTTTAACTCTTTGGAGATGTTTGAATATTGAAAAGGTCTTCAGAAAAGATCGACCTTAAGAACTTGAGTCCTTCTGAACTCAATGAATTCCTCGAGTCCTTCGGGAAAGAACGTTATCGAGGTATCCAGATTCTGAGGTGGCTCTACCAGGAGGGCGTCCAGTCCCTCGATGAGATGACCAACCTCTCTAAAAGATTCCGTGAAGAGTTGAGCCAGGTCAGCTTCATCTCAAATCTCCTTCCCCTACGTGTGGAACTGGCAAGGGATGGAACAAAAAAATTTTTATTCCAACTCGAAGATGGAAACCGAATTGAAAGTGTCCTGATTCCTGATAAGGCGCGCCTGACCCTCTGTCTCTCAACCCAAGTGGGGTGTGCCTTCGGGTGTCGATTCTGCCTGACCGGGAAAATAGGATGGAAACGGGATCTGACGACCTCCGAGATCCTCAACCAGATTCTTTCGGTCAGTAAAACGCTTCCTGAAAAAAGATCCATTACGAACATCGTCTTGATGGGAATGGGAGAACCTCTAGCGAATTATGACAATACATTAAAGGCGATTAGCTTGATGCATCAACCCGATGCTTTTAAATTTTCGTCAAGAAGGATCACCCTCTCAACCGTAGGTGTTCTTCCAGAGTTGGAACGATTGGCGAAAGAAAAGATTTCATTTCGTCTGGCTATCTCTCTCAATGCTTCAGATGAAGAGACCCGAAGTCAATTGATGCCCGTCAATCGCCGTTACCCATTAAAAAAAATCCTAACGTTATGTAAAAATTTCCCCCTTCGGCCCAGAACTCGAATTACCTTTGAATATGTGATGGTGGAAGGGGTTAATGATTCTCCTCAAGATGCCAAAAAATTATTAAGAATATTGAAAGGCATCCCCTCCAAGGTCAATCTCATCCCCCTCAATGAAGCCCCGGGAATTCCTTTTAAAAGACCTTCAGAAGAAAAGGTCAAACGGTTTCAAGAAATTTTAATGGAGGGTGGCCTCACTGCGATTGTCCGAACGAGTAAAGGAGCCGAGATTTCAGCTGCCTGTGGTCAACTCCAGGCGAAAGAACCCTTTCAATCGTTTGACAGTATTGAGGAAATCAATTAACATCGACTTTAATAGTAAGCCTGTATTGAAATAGAGCGGAGGAGGATAAGAATGCCAGAAAAGATTGTTGGGGTAATGGGTGGGTCGGGCCTCTATGAAATGGAGGGTCTTGAAGATGTCCAAACCATTTCCCTGAAGACACCCTTTGGAGATCCCTCAGATTCTTTTTTCATCGGGCATCTCGAAGGGGTGAAGGTCGTCTTCCTGCCCCGACATGGAAAGGGCCATCGCATTCAGCCCTCTTCTCTTAACTTTAAGGCGAATATTTATGGGATGAAAATGCTAGGCGTCCAATGGATCATTGGCGTCAGTGCAGTAGGGTCTATGAAAGAATCGATCCACCCTGGGGATATGGTGATCCCAAACCAATTCATTGATCAGACGAAGGGGCGTCCGAACACTTTTTTCAGTGATGGGATCGTCGGACACATTAGCTTCGCAGATCCGGTTTGTCCCGTCCTAAGCCAGATCCTTTTCGAGGCTGGGAAAGAAGTCGGTGCGACGGTTCATAAGGATGGTACTTACATCTGTATTGAAGGGCCTCAATTTTCAACCCGTGCCGAGTCAAGGCTTTACCGAACGTGGGGTGTGGATATCATTGGAATGACCAACCTCCCTGAGGCGAAACTGGCTCGGGAAGCTGAGATTTGTTATTCCACCATCGCCTTCGCAACCGATTACGATTGCTGGCGTGAGGAGGCAGGAGATGTTTCAATTGGGGAGGTCCTGAAAATTCTGGCTCAGAGCACAAAAATAGCAAAAAATGCGATTCGATATGCGATCAAACATCTTCCAGAAAAAAGAGAATGCCTTTGTGCCCATGCTTTAAAATATGCCATGATCACAGGCAAAAAGTTTATTCCCGAAAAGACGAAAAAAGATTTAGAACCAATCATCGGGAAATATCTATAATGTTATGATAAAGTTTCTTGCCGATCGCATGCTGGGAAAATTGGCTAAGGAATTGAGAATGTTGGGTTATGATACCATTTATTACCAGGGAGAAAATGCTTATCCATTGATCAAATGGGCTCGTGAGGAAGGTCGAGTGATTCTGACACGAAACACGAAGCTCATCCCAAAAAGACCAGAGGATCACATCATCAGAGTCATGGAGGATAAACCTTCTCTCCAGTTGAGAGAACTCATTCAAAAAAAAGTTATCTCATTGAACGAGAAGAACTTTTTTTCCCGGTGCCTCCTCTGTAATATCCTTCTCGTTGAAATCCCACGGGAGGAAGCAGAAGGAAAAGTACCGGATTTTATCTTCTATCAACAGAAGGAATTCTTCCGGTGTCCACAGTGTCTAAGAATCTATTGGAAAGGGTCTCACCAGGACCATATGCAAAAAAAAGTAAATGAACTTTTCAGTCATTGAGTGAGTGGTTTTGAAGATGCGCATTATTAGTGGAACATCCAAAGGACGAAAATTAGCAACACCAAGGAGCCCGTCTCTTCGCCCGACCTCTGACCGGGTGAAGGAATCTATCTTTAACATCCTCAGAGTGGAAATGGAAGGAAAAGTAGTCCTCGATCTCTTCGCAGGCACAGGGAATTTAGGGATCGAAGCCCTGAGTCGAGGGGCGAAGAAAGCAATCTTCGTTGAGAAGGAAAGACAGGCGATACGATTCATTCAAAGAAATCTCACTCAATTAGGGCTGGAGGAACGGTCAGAAATTGTTTCAAAAGACACAAACCGGTCGATTGGAATTCTCAAACAGAGAGGAGAATCCTTTGATCTGATCTTGATGGATCCCCCTTATGAGAAAGGATTGATTCAAAAAACCTTAATCAAATTGAGCTTCCATCCGATTTATCACAAGGATTCCATTTTGGTCATCGAACATAACCGGCGGGAACCGCTTCCCGATACCGTGGCTGGATGGAATCTTATTCGCCAACGACGGATTGGAGACACGATCATCTCTTTTTTAACTCCTCGGGAAGACGATTATTCAACCGAGGTGAAAATAGAACCCTGAACCTGTTTCTCCCAGCCAACAACAGGGAATTGTCTATAGGGGATGTGGAATGACAAAAAAGAAGAAAGGAGAGGATAAAAATATGGGAAAAGTGGCCATCTATCCAGGTTCATTCGACCCCATTACCTATGGTCATATCGATATCGTTGAAAGAGCCCTTGAGATCTTTGACAAAGTGATCATCGCTATCGCAGAGAATGCAGAAAAACGTCCCCTCTTCTCAGTTGAAGAACGTCTTCAAATGGTGAGAACTCTCTTTAAAGACACACCCAATGTCCTCGCGGACAGTTTCAAGGGACTTCTTGTAAACTATGTGGCGAAGACCAATGCCAAGGTGATTTTAAGAGGCCTCCGTGCAACCTCCGACTTCGAATATGAATTTCACATGGCATCCATGAATCGAAGCCTCAACACCCATCTGGATACCCTCTTCATGATGACCAGTAAGGACTATTTTTTCGTCTCCTCGAGGACGATCAAAGAAGTTACCAAACTCGGTGGAGGGGTAGAAGGATTAGTCCCAGACCTCGTGGCCAGGCGGTTGAAAGAAAAATTCAAACTTCCTATTACAAAAAAGAGACGGATCAGCTGGGACGATTGATTTGACGATGAAACAGCTGATCCTCTGTGATTTCGATGGAACCATAAGCGTCCAGGACATGGGCTATGTCCTAGTCACTCAATTTGCCTCAAGCGAATGGGAGTCGATCGACCGGGATTTTCGTGAGAGAAAGATTGGTTCCAAAGAGGCCTACTCCCGAATTGCAAAAATCCTAAGCGGGGATGAGCCAACGATCCTCCGATTTATACAAGAGCATTCACACATCGATCCCTCCTTCCCTACATTCTACGAATATTGCCATAAGAAAGGCATCGATATCAAAATTGTCAGCGATGGTCTCGATTTCTATATCAAGAAGATTCTTGAAATTCACCATCTCTCAGAGATTCCCTTTTATGCCAACTGTACCCATTTCCTAAGGGGGGATGGGATAGAGATCTCTTTTCCTCACTCCGAGGAGGAGTGCGGTCTTTGCGGGACCTGCAAAAAGAAGCTTATCCAAAACCACCGGAAAGAATATGATTCTATCTTTTTTGTCGGAAACGGACTCTCCGACAGGTGCGCAGCTCAGGAAGCAGATTTCGTCTTTGCCAAAGACTCCCTCTACAGCTATTGTACAGAACAAGATATCCCCTGCCATTTTTTTAAGTACTTCCATGAGATCCTGGGTGATCTGAAGAAGAAGATCCATGGAATTATTTTTGACCTAGATGGAACACTGATCGAATCTTACGAAGCAATCTACCTTGGATTGAAAGAATGTTTTCAATCTTTCGGGAAAGTTATATTTCCTTTCACCGATCTCAAAAAATTTTTAAAGCCGGATTTAGAGACAACCCTTTCTCAGTTCTTCACACCGGGGGAGATGTTAAAGGGCATCTCTGTGATGAGGAAGAAATATGAAGAGGTCTATCTCAACGAAACTCACTTTTTGGACGGAGCCGAAGAGGTTCTCAAATCACTCCATTCGAATGGGGTCATCTTAGGAATCGCCTCAAATAAATTGGGTCGCTTTTCACGAGGAGCCCTCATGCATTTAGGGGTGTTAGACTATTTTAATTCCGTGATCGGTGCTGGGGATGTCCCACGAAATAAACCTTTCCCGGATATGATCCAAACCGCCTTAAAAGAAATGCATCTTTCCCCAGAGGAGACAATTTTTGTGGGAGATACCCTTACAGATATTGAGACAGGGAAACAAGCAGGAGTCGATGTCTATGCCCTCCCTTCTGGATTCTATTCTAAAAAGGAACTCTCACAAGGGAAACCAAGAAGATTGTTAAATCATCTCCAAGATTTAGTCCCCCTTGTCAAAAATCCCTTTTCATAGGCCTATTTGATTTTGACTTCTTTTTTTCAAGTCCCTTGACCTCCTATCCCTTTTTCCCATTTCCTATTTCTCACCCCTTTGCACAATGACCCTTTTTGAATAGCTTTCATCTTCCAAGGGGAAGTAAAATATTTTTCTTGACATGGAAATGAATATGTGATAAATACGCCTCATGTGTTTAATTAATCTCATGTTATTATTAAATCACATGTGGTAAATTTATCACTATGGAAAATGTTGTTGTCACCGTATGGAATTTGATTAGGGAGGAATCTTCCGTCAGGAGGGTATCGATGGAACTGGGGATGGACCGTTCTAGCCTTTATCGATCCTTGAAAAAGGGAACGAACCCCAGGGTTGATACGATTATGAAATTTTTAGACCACTTGGGTTACCGACTCCAAGTAGTCAAGAAGAAAAAAAAGGCTAAAAAATCAAGGTTTGCAAAGAGAGTGAAGTCAAGGAGGGTGATATAAAATGAGCAAGAACCGCCGCAGCTTAATTAGTTTTATTCTTACCTTTTTTATTTTACTGACACTTGCTCTCCCTTTGCAGGCTTATGAGAAGGCAAAGATTTTATCGATTGTAGATGGAGATACCGTAAAAGTTATTTATCATAACAGGGAAGAAAGACTCCGCCTCATCGGGATTGACACCCCTGAAAGCATTCCTAACAGGAAGGCGAAAAAGGATGCTCAGAGGACAAAATCGGATATAGAAACTATCACCTCTCAAGGGAGAGAGGCCAAGGGCTTTGTGAAGGGTTTAGTGAAGCCGGGGGATCTTTTAAAGATAGAATTTGACGTTCGGACAAGAGATAAATATGGAAGACTCTTGGCCTATCTCTACCTCCCCAGCGGCAAAATGTTAAATGAGGAGATTGTCAAGGCAGGTTATGCTCAACTCATGACCATTCCCCCAAACTTGAAATATCAGGAGAGGTTCTTAATGGCCTACAGGGAGGCCAGGGAGAATCATCGGGGTTTGTGGAAATAGATGGCAGGTCATTTCTTTGAGGAGGTGATGAGATGATCGTATATAAAGTTTTTTGCAGAGGCGAGGAATTCGAAAAGGAGGATCTCATAGGGGTGTTAGCAGAAAGAAGGAAAGACTTGAGAGGAAAAACTCAATTTGAATCTGGGTTGAGATGGGCAAAGTTCTTTTTCACCGGCTTGATAAAAGATAGGCAAGCCATCTTCGTGGTGCCTAATGAATTTGATGTCAGGGAATGATTGAATAAGACGTTATAAATTTTAAAACCTACAAAAAGGGATGGATGGGGTGTCCCGAAGGGCAAAGAAATTTGTGCCGAGAGGTGAGTCTTTGAGGTGAGTCTTTGTTGCGATAGGGTAAAGGGTGGGGGTTATGAATATTTCTCTAAAATCTGTTGCGCCACTATGAAGCCGCTGAAGACCTCCCCTTCTAAACCCAAGTAGGGAAAATTTTCTTTTCCAACGAAATAAACATTTTTTGACATTTTCATTGGAACCACTCCCTCCCTCCAATCAAAATCGGAAGTGGATTCGTAAAGAAAATGTGAATACGACCATTTGGAAACATGTTCACTTGCCCACTGAAAATCAACAAATTCGGTGTGATTCTCAAGAAAAGGAAAGAGGTGATATAAATGCTTCATGACTCCATGCTGATAATCGACCAGGAGGGTTTGTTCCCATTTTTCGACATCCATTAGGCTTTCGACGGTGAGGGCCCGACTCCCGTCGGGGGCCCTTGTCTCGTCTCCTTTTGGAGAAAGGGAAAGGAATAAAACATTGCCATCCCCGTACGGTTTTTCAAGATCTAAAATAGAGATAAGAAGGTCTTTCATCCCTACTGGAATCACCTTTTCACGGAACCCTAAAAAGATGGGGATCCTAACATATAAAGGCCTGATCCTCTTCTCCCACTCCAACCATCCCTTTTTCTTTTTACCTAGGAGGGGTGAAATTCGATGGAGAGGAGAATTAAAAATAAAAAATTTAGACTGAAATACCCTGGGATCTCTTTCCAATAATAATGTTTGCTCCTTTAGCCACCTGAGTTCAATCTTTTTTGCTCTGTCGATCTCTTCAACCTTCCCACCATATCGTAAAAACTGGTTTAAAATTTCCTTCTCCAGTTTTTCTAAATCAAAATTGGAATTCGATTCATCCATTTCATCATATAAAATGCGGGCAGCAAACGAGACAGGAAAATAATCTGAATAAAGATCCCCCCAAGAAATCAATTGAAGTTTAATGAATTCTCTGAACTCTTTCGAAAAAGTGGAGAGCCTTTGATCCATTTTTTCCTTTGGGAAAGGGTCCAATGTAAAATATTTTTTGATGAAAGACCCTTGTCGAACGGGAAAAAATGGCGAGGCATTCTTCTTGGCCTTTATTTCCTGCAAACGGTGCTGTATTCGATCCAACTCATTATAAAATTCTTCAATCTGAGTCACCTCTCTTGGAAACTCCCTCTCCCATTCCTTCTGGAATAAGAATCGCTGAGAAAAAACATCAACCCTTGACTTGGGAAGGACCACTTGAAAGGTGTCTTTCTGATTTGATTTGCACAAATTGATTTTAGATGGTTTGCCCCCTTCTTGGAAATCCATCAGAGAGGGAAGGTCCAATGCCTCAGAGATTTTCTTTAAAAAGCTAGTCTTTAAACGTTTTTCTGAAAAGCTTGAAAAGGGGACAAAATGGTATCCTTTTATTGAATAGGAAGGTTGATATCTGTTTTCTTTTAGGAGCAAGACAGGGTGGTTATTTTTTGACAATAAAGTTCCAGCTATCAAACCACCCAAGCCAGAACCTAATACAATGACCTTGTGCTCATTTCCTGAAGATTTCATCTTATGATGATACTGGATGAGTCAAATCAGGTTAGATGGTACGATGATGAGAAAATAAAAGATCAGACAAATTCGATCGTCTCCTGTTCCCTCTCTGTTTTTCCCACCTCGCCGATGATAAAAGCCTTCTCGCCAAAAGTATGAAGCCTGGCTAAGATGTCCTCGACCTCTTTAGATCTGACGATGAGAATCATTCCAATCCCGTTATTGAAAGTCCGAAGCATCTCTTCTTCAGAAATCCTCCCCTTCTCCTTCAGAAAGGAGAAGATGGGAGGGATCTCCCAGGCTCCTTTTTGGACAATCGCTTTACAGCCCTTTGGGACCACTCTTGGAAGATTTCCCGTGATGCCCCCACCCGTGATATGAGCGATCCCACCGATATTGAAGTCTCGTGTAAGATTGAGGATCGTTTTGACATAAATTCGAGTCGGCCGGATTAGCTCTTCCCCCAATACCTCTCCGATCTCTTCGACCCGCTTTCCCAGGTCCATTTTATATTGATCGAGGAGCAACTTTCTTACTAAAGAATATCCATTGCTGTGGAGACCACTGGAGGCGATCCCAATTAATTTATCCCCAACGGTGACACCAGACCCATCGATCAATTGGGCATCCTCTACAATGCCTACTGCGAAACCAGCCAGATCATATTCCCCTTCTTTATAAATTCCTGGCATTTCAGCCGTCTCACCGCCGATCAAAGAGCATTCGGCTTCGATACACCCTTTGACAATGCCTGAGACCACCTTCGTGGCTTTCTCGGTGTCCAGTTTGGAAGTGGCTAAATAATCTAAGAGAAAAAGAGGTTTTGCCCCACCGACCACAATATCATTCATACACATCGCGACCAGATCTATTCCGATGGTATCGTGGCGATCCATCATAAAGGCGATCTTCAGCTTTGTCCCCACTCCATCGGTTGAGGAGACGAGAATCGGCTTTTTATAACGTTCGAGGTTAAGAGACACGCACCCTGCGAAACCACCAATTTTTGTCAATACCTCGGGTCGAAATGTAGATTCCACCATCGGTTTGATCGCCTGGACAAAAGCGTCCCCCTTCTCAATATCAACCCCTGCCTCTTTGTAAGAAAACTTTTTCACTCTCTTCCTTTTCCAAAACAAAATATCTTTCAGATTAATCGATGACCCCTAAAAAGTCAACCCTGTGGAGTAGATAGACATGGGATATAAATTGAATAAACACATTTGCATTCATTATCTGAAGTATTCCGTCGAAGGTTATTACTCAACAGGGTCAATATTTTGCTTGCGGATTTAGATAGACTCTGTTAGTTTTATGCAGTTTTAGTTGTATTTCAGGTTACCAAAAATGAGAATTGAAGAATTTGATTACCACCTCCCACCATCCCTGATCGCTCAATATCCATCTCCCCAAAGAGGAGAAACTTCATTAATGATCCTTCATCGCTGGACTGATGTGATTGAACATCAGGCTTTCCAAGATATTTTTGCATACCTTAATCCTGGCGACCTTCTTGTCACGAATAATACCCGTGTCCTCCCTGCTCGACTCATCGGGAAAAAAGAGACTGGAGGAAGGATTGAGATGCTCCTCATCCCCTCATGGAATGGAATGAAAGGAGAATGGGAAGCCTTGATGAAGAGTTCAGGCAAATTAAAACGGGGGACGAGAATCCAATTTGAGCAGGAACTTGGGGGAGAGGTAGAAGAGGTAAAGGATGGAAGAGTAAAGGTCCGCTTCTCCTATCAGGGCGAAGTGGTGGATGTCCTCAAAAAGATTGGCCACATTCCCCTTCCCCCTTACATCAGGCGAAAGGATGAACCACTGGACAAGGACCGTTATCAAACTATTTTTGCAGAGAGAGACGGATCGATTGCCGCACCGACTGCAGGTCTCCATTTCACCCCATCTTTACTTCAATCGCTCAAAGACAAAAGAGTCCGCACCACAACCATCACTCTCCATATTGGAATAGGAACCTTCGCTCCAGTAAAGGTCCGTGACATCGAAGACCATAAGATGGAAGCAGAATGGATAGAGATATCAGAGAAAACCGCCAGAGAAATCGAGGAAACAAAAACCCGGGGTGGCAAAATCATTGCTGTGGGAACAACCACGACGCGTGCCCTTGAATCCTTCTCCAATGGAAATGGAGGAGTGAGACCTGGTAAAGGGATGACCTCCTTATTCATCTATCCCCCCTATCGCTTTCGTGTCATCGATGGATTGGTCACCAATTTTCATCTACCTAAATCAACGCTGATCATGCTGGCATCAGCCTTCGCAGGGAAAGAATTATTAATGAAGGCCTATCAAGAAGCGATTGACAGAAAATACCGTTTTTACAGTTACGGCGATGCCATGCTGATTTTATAACCCAGGGATTAGGAATGGTGGGTTAGGTGCTAGCGAATACCTAAACCCTAATCCCAAATCCCTGGATCTCGGATTTAAAAAATATGGCTTTTCGTTTTGAGGTCATCAAAAAAGATAGCTTTTCTCAAGCAAGATTCGGGAGGGTTGAAACAGACCATGGGTCCTTTGCCACCCCTGCCTTTCTCCCTGTGGGAACGCAAGGGTCGATCAAATCCCTCACCCCTGAAGAATTAGTGGAGATAGGTGTTGAAGCAATTCTGGGCAATACTTATCATCTCTACCTCAGACCAGGGCATGAGACGATTGGGAAATTAGGAGGGCTTCATACTTTCACTCATTGGGAGAAGCCCATTTTAACGGATAGTGGTGGTTTCCAGATATTCAGCCTCGGAAGTCTACGGAAAATTTCAGAAGGAGGGGTGACTTTCCAATCTCACTTGGATGGCTCCTCACACTTCCTCACACCCGAAAAGGTGCTGGAGATTCAGAGAGCCCTGGGTTCGGATATTGCTATGGTTTTAGATGAATGTGTCCCCTACCCTTCCCCTTACGAATATGTGAAGATCTCAATGGAGCGAACAAGCCGTTGGGCAAAAAGAAGTTTAGAAGTGAGGCGAGAAAACGATCCCGCCCTTTTCGCCATTGTCCAGGGAGGGGTGCATCGAGATTTAAGGGAGAAGAGCGTTCAAACATTGGTGGAGATGGGATTCCAAGGATACGCCATTGGCGGCCTCAGTGTGGGTGAACCCAAATCAATGATGTCAGATGTTTTGGAATGGATAACCCCTCTCTTGCCGGAAAATACCCCTCGGTATTTAATGGGTGTGGGAACACCGGAGGATATTATCAATGCCGTGATGCTCGGAGTCGACTTTTTTGATTGCGTCCTTCCAACAAGAAATGCACGAAACGGAACACTCTTTACTTCTTCTGGGAAGATATCGATCAAACAGGCCCAATATATTGAGGATAAAAAGCCTGTCGATGAAACATGTGCTTGTTACACCTGTCGCCACTATTCCAGAGCCTACCTCCGCCATCTTTACCTATCCAAAGAAATTTTGTCTTCGAGGTTGAATACCATTCATAATTTGTTTTATTATATAAATCTTTTAGTAAAGATTAAGGAGGCAATCCAAGAGGGCCGTCTCCTCGATTTTTATAAATCCCACACCTCACCACATGGATTGGAAACAGAATTTCCTGCCCATGTTCAATCAAACTGAGGACGGGGTAAAATTTAAAAGGAGGATTTTATGGGTATTGATTTGGCTTATGCGATGGGAACACTACCGGGAGGGGGTGGAAGTTCAGGATCTCAAATCTGGAGTTTTCTCCCCATTATTTTCATCTTCGTCATCTTCTACTTCTTGCTCATTCGACCCCAACAGAAGCAGAAGAAAGAGCATCAAACCCTATTGTCAAACCTCAAGGAGGGAGATAACGTTTTAACCTCTGGAGGAATCTACGGCCGAGTGACTGGCATCAAGGATGATAAAATTACCGTTGAAATCTCCGACAAGGTAAGAGTAAAGGTCAATAGAGGCCATATTGCAGGAGTGGTCAAACAGGATGTATTAAGATCGAACTGAACAATTTAGGATGATGAGTTTTGAGTTATGAATTGTGAATTAAAGATTTAATTAAATTCTTAACTCATCATTCTTAACTCTTAATTCCGGGTTTTAAGCCCCCTTGCTCTAAACATTGTTTTAGGGCTATAATCCACGAGGAGGTAAAACATGAGGAAATATGAAACCATCTTTATTTTGGACCCCGATCTTGAAGAAGAACAGGCTCTATCGGTCATCGAAAAAGTCAAGGGAATTATCACCCAAACCAATGGAGAAATCTTAAAGGTTGAAGATTGGGGAAAACGAAAACTCGCCTATGAAGTCAAAAAGAAACCTAAAGGTCATTTTATCCTGATCCATTTTCTGGGATCGCCTGCTTTACTTTCTGAATTAGAGAGAAATTTTCGAGTCATGGATGCCGTCATCAAGTTCCAATCTGTTCGGTTGAGCGAACGACAAGCATCCTCCTCAGAAGCTCCAATACTGGAGGAAACTCCGGAGGAAGAAGCCGAGGCCATGGAGAAGACATGACCTCCTTAAACCGTGTGATCCTCACAGGAAAGGTAGTCACCCCTCCTCGACGTCATTATCGTCCAGACGGATCCCCTGTGATCCAATTCCCTCTGGAATTAAACGACTCAGGGAACCTATCTGGTCAGGGAGGTCGAAACCGGATCAACATCGTGGCCGTTGGTAAATTGGCTGAGTTCAAACTTGACCTCCTCCAAAGTGGCCAACATCTGATGGTCATCGGTAAACTCAATCAACGACAATGGCAAACGCCGGAAGGGAAAAATCGGATCCGCACAGAGGTGATCGCCACAGACCTCCGGACGATCGAAGAAAAGAACCCAACACAAAACTCGAAGAAACAAGGAGAATAGAATGAAGAGACCTATGGATAAAACAACCCCCGACAGGAAGAAAAAACCTTTCATGAGGCGAAAGGTCTGTCGATTCTGTACAGATAAAAAAATAGATATTGATTATAAAAATCCAAAGAT